>Ga0181585_10000850_pt1 | contig 26401 bp, 30 predicted proteins | sample 071ome_29_FD_132469 | JGI IMG/M metagenome (GOLD analysis project Ga0181585, IMG submission 132469) | Coastal salt marsh microbial communities from the Groves Creek Marsh, Skidaway Island, Georgia - 071407BT metaG (megahit assembly) | ecosystem: Environmental > Aquatic > Marine > Intertidal...
ACTATTTCGCTGATTTCCCGAAACTAAGTGCCACATACCCTGCATTCACAGGGTTAAGTGTAGAAGGATTTCAAATTTTAAGTGATAATGCGTTCACATTCACCCTACCTGAACCTCAAACGATAGGTAATGTGACCGTTATCGGAGTTAATGAAGCTGGATATGGTAATTTGGTTGTGGATTCGGTTATTCCGACTTTCAATCCATATCTTTCGACGATGCCAGAGTACAATACGTATGTACAACCACAATTTGAATGGGTTGACGGCATTGAAGTCAAAGAACCGTAGTAAATTTGTTGAAATTTGATAAATAGTTAATATAATAGATATAAGGAGACATAATGCCACAAGGAATTTCAGGTATACCATCATCGAGGACAACGACATCATCGGCAGGTAAAAGTTTTATCGGTACCGTTGTCGCTAGATTACCCTTTTCATACCAATTAATCGATAGAATCAACGAACTCAACCCCAAATTCGAAACTTTTAGTGATTTGTCGGTTGATCGTGAGTCGAGAGTTGTTCAACAGTCCGTTTTCAAGCAACCACAAACGGATGATACCGCATTCGGGACTATTTTCTCGAATAAGGGTTATCATGAGTTGATGTACGCCAATGTTGAGATGGATAAGGTTAGACGCCTTCAAGATTACAGAAGAATGTCTACTTATGCGGAGTTAAACGACTGTATTGACGAAATATGTGATGAAGTTATCGTCGAAGATGAGAATGATAAGATCGTCAATCTTGAAATTAAGAATGAAGATTTTAGCACTATCATAAAAGATGAAATTCAAAAAGAATTCGATAAATTCATTGACATTTATGATCTTAGAGAGCGAGGATGGGAGTATTTCAGAAGTTTCGTTGTCGATGGGGAATATTTCTTTGAGAACATTATTTCGGAATCTCATCCTGAATACGGTATCATTGGCGTCACCCCACTCCCAACCGAATTAATCAACCCTGTTTATGATAACGTAAGTAATGATGAAATAAAAGCCTTTTTACTTAGAAAACCTGTCATCAACCCTAAGACCCAGATGATTGAGAAGGACAGTTTCATCGTTTTAAGTAAGAATCAGGTCACATATATCCATTCTGGTCGTTGGAATGAAGATAAGTCGATAAGATTACCTTATATCGAGAACGCTAGACGAGCATATAAGCAACTTTCACTCGTCGAAGACAGTATTATCATTTATAGGCTTGTAAGAGCCCCTGAAAAGCTTGTTTTCAATGTTGACACGGGTAATATGAACCCTCCGAAGGCTGAAGCTTACCTAAAGAGACTCATGCAGCAATATTGGAGTAAAAAGACTTACGATGTATCGTCAAGTCGTGTTACTAACGTATATGAACCTCAGTCATACCTTGATTCTTATTGGTTTGCTAAGAGACAAGGCACAGAGGGAACAAATGTACAACCTCTAACTACTAATGCCACCTTTGGTCAGATTGAAGACCTTCTTTACTTTGTTAAGAAGCTTTATCAGGCTATGAAAGTGCCAGTTTCACGATTAAACCCTGAAGATTCGTATAAAGACGGTACAGATATCACTAGAGAAGAGTTGAAGTTCGCTAAATTCTTAATTCGTATGCAGAATCAGTTTGCATCGGGAATTCAGAGATCGTTCATCACCCATTTAAAGCTTAGAAACCTTTATAGTCAATATAAAATAACAGAACGTGATATTGTATTGAAATTCAATACACCCACCCTCTTCATGATGCTCAAACAGCAACAGGTGTTTGATGTTAAGTATAATAACTTCAATAACATGTCTCAGAATGAAGGTATTGCCAATTCTTTTGCACAAGAGAAGTATCTCGACCTTTCTCCTGACGAAATGGCGAGAAACAGAGAATGGAGAAGAAGAGACGCAGCATTCCAGTGGGAGACAGAGCAGATTCTGGCTAATGGTCCTGCTTGGAAGACGCAAGCCGCAGCGGTTGAGAACGTTGCGTCAGAATTAGCAGGTGGTGGTGGAGCTTTAGGTGGTGACAGCGAAATACCAGAATTTGGCCCTTCACCAGAAGGCGCAGAAGGAGGCGAAGCAGCGGCAGCACCAGCACCAGAAGCAGCGGCAGCACCAGCAGCGGCAGCACCAGCAGCACCAGCGCCACAGGCTCCACCTCAGTAAATGGGACACAAAAACTACACCCAAGGGATTTACGAACCATTAAACAAGAAAAAATATACTGGTTCATATCCTATTGTATATAGATCTTCATTGGAGAAGAAAGTTTTTTATCTGTTAGATAAAAGTCCGAAAGTCTCGAAATGGGGCAGTGAAAGTGTTGTGATACCCTATAAAAGTCCTGCTGACAATAAAGTACATCGTTATTTCGTTGATGTTAACTTCACATTCACAGATTCTAATGGGAAAGCTATTAAATATCTCATTGAGATCAAACCCTTTAGACAAACTTTAAAACCTGAAAAGACACCAAGGAAAAGGGAGAAAACCTTCCTCAAAGAGTCTTACACTTGGGCAATAAACCAAGCAAAATGGCAAGCGGCTGATGCGTGGGCTCGAAAGAATGGGTATATGTTCAAGATTATAACTGAAAAAGATATGATGTTAGGTTAGTATGAGCCATATACACTGTCTAAATCCCCATTTTCGTTATAATTGAAGTTTTCATCAGCGTCTGTTTGACCATCTTGATCATATTTCTTATCAGGACTTTGTGGATTCTCTCCACCGGACAACCTCCCGAAGAATGTTTCGTCTGACACTTGTTCGCGACCACCTTCAAATGGCGCTTCAGGCTCATAAGAATGGTCGTAACGCTTCGCTTTGATGTGCCATGCATAAACACCCTGAAGTCTATTTATATTCAACTGTGGAGCCAAATCTCGACGTTCTGTGATTTCGAAAACGGGGGCTGTTCTCAACCAATCTTGCATTTCAGTTTCATATGCGGACATATAATCTGTAAAAGCATCATTAAACTCATCGGGACTCTTACATTTCTTAATTCCTGAGAGTTCCTGTATAATTTCTTCAGCAGAATAGAAGAAATTCCATCCACCCCCCGGTCTCATCATACCTAATTCATCTAATCTTATTAAATCACCCGATTTCGGTTCGGGGAACGTTTGTGTAGCTGAAAATTGTTCATTAAAGGAGCGGATTGGTATGATAACCGTCAAATCAGCATCATTCATGATTCCAAACTTACTTAAAAGTAAGGAATCTTGGTTCATTTCCGCTAATACAACCATTTCTTGTGGAGTTTGGAATCGGGCCGTTACATCTTCGCTATACAACCAGTCATGAGCGGTTAAACTGTAACCGTGAACGTAATATGACACTTTGGTGCCGTATAAATCAACAGCTTCAACGAGTAAATCCTCTTGAAGCTTAATATCGCTATTGAGATCTTCTACATCGGCAAACCTTGAACTACCGCAATTCTTTTTAAATTTCTTCATGCTTTAAATATTTATATATTTGAGTAATAGTCTCTTATTATTTTGTATTTTAAATATTTCCTTTCAAGGTATAATTCAGTTTCAATGTTCTTATACATAGGACTAAATGTTTTTTCGATGTTACTGCAATTTATATTGAGGTTGTAATTGTTTTTATATTTATTAATTTTTGTATTTAATTTTAAAAAATCATGAATCATCTTAGCGAAAGGTTCAGAACCAGATGTGAAGTTTGCTCTCCCTTCAAATCTTCCGAAAGAATTAAAAAAATGAGTAAAACAACCATCCCCGTCGAAACATCCTCTTATGAAAGCCCATTTATTTTCTTCACATAACCCCGAAAACCATTTTGTCACATCAAGACTTAAAGATTTTTTAGGCGATAATCCTATACTAAGACAATATTCATAAAAGTTGTGATTTGTTAAATGTATGTAATTTGATTTATTAGATCCACTATGTATTCTCCCTCCATATAACGACTGTAACTCTTTTAATAGCTTTAACTCATCTGGATATTTAGATCCAAAACCTAGTACTACGGTTTCACCCCTCTTTTTTCGATTAACATAACCATCGGATGCTATTAACCCTAAAAGATAGTTGAAATTGGGGGTGTCTTTATGGTCCATGATTTTTGCTGTTAATGGATTATTATAGTTTTGTTTACAAACTTGATTGCAGAAATTTTTTCTTTTATATACAGATTTATTTTTAGCTCTATATACCTTCTCATTGCAATATTCACAATTGACTTCTGCCAATTCTCTATTGTTTCTAAAAGCTTTCCCCTCTTTAAAGATTATTTCATATTTTGATTTATCTCTCATGTTACATTATCACCTTATGAAAATATTTACTTATTGTGATAATGTTTTTGTAGGGAAATCTCTATTTTCTTTTATAAAAAAGTAAATAGTTAAAAGGAAAATTTATTATGCCAACCAACGACGACCACAAACTAAGTGATTTATACGAAAGCGTACAACCGATCAAAGAACACCACGATGAATACCCTGAAGAGATTCAAAATATGACCGTTGGCCAACTCTTAATTCAGTTAGAACGTGGTAACCCTGAACTTTACCATAAGGTTGAAGAGTACTTAGACTTCCTTTTAAGCAATTAAGCTTATTTTTTCTTGCAAATAATTTCTATGTGTGATAAATACTTATGAAGGAAACGGGTTTCGTTTTTGAAAGGTGTATGATCATATGAAATGTGAAATATGTGGGAAAAGTTACGAGAGATTAGCTCATTTATCGGGACACGTAAAACGAGTTCACAATATAGATTTTAAAACTTACTATGATAGGTATTTGAAAGTTGAGGGTGAGGGGGAATGTGAAACGTGTGGTGCCCCCACTACATTCTCTAAAGGGAAATACGCATCTTTTTGTTCGAATAAATGTATTAATGCTCATGAGGGTGTGAAGCAGAAGATGTCAGCGAGCATTAAAAAGACTTTATCCGAAAAGACGGATAGCGAATGGGAGGATATAAACAAAAAGAGAGTTGAGACGGTCTTAAAGAGACACGGGGTTGAAAACATCAGTCAGAAAGAAGAGATACGCCAATCGAGAAGTGAAAACACCTTTCTTGCTACTGAAGAAAATAGGGAAATATTAAAATCTTTGGATTGGGAATCTATTCAAGAGAAAAGAACTAAAACAAACCTAAAAAGGTATGGACATATAACACCCGCTAAATCGAAACCTGTAAGAGATAAAATATCGTCAACAAAAAGAAAAGATTTCTTTAAGAAGATGGACCTTTTCGAAAAGGTTGCCACCCCCTTATTCAATATAGAGGAATATGAGGGGGGTAAAAGTAAACCATATCCTTGGAAGTGTAGTGTCTGTGGTGATGTTTTTGAAGCGTATATAGATTCAGGGAAACTCCCTAGATGTTTAAGTTGTTATCCGAAGATAAAATCCAATTTGGAAAGTGATGTCGTAACATTCTTAGAACAACATGGTGTTAAAGTTAAGAAGAATGATAGAACATTAATCAACCCACTGGAAATTGATATATTATTAGAGGATTTTAATATAGGCATCGAGATAAATGGACTTTATTGGCATTCAGAAAGTAGTGGTGGTAAAGATAGCAAATATCACTTGAATAAATTGAAATGTTGTGAAGAAAAGGGTATTAAATTAATTCATATATTCGAGGATGAATTGATAACTCATCGTGATATCGTTTTTAGTAAGTTGCTCAATTTTATTTCGAAGAGTGAAAAGAAGATATATGCGAGGAAATGTGAAGTCAGAGAGATCGACAAAAAACAAAAGAAAAGCTTTTTAGAATGTAACCATTTACAAGGCGACGACAGATCTTCGGTATGTCTTGGTGCTTTTTTTAACGGAGAATTGGTTTCTGTAATGACCTTTTCTAAGGGGAGAGTCTGTTTAAACACTAAAGGTGAAGATAAATGGGAACTTTCAAGGTTTTGTTCGTCCATAAATCATAGTGTTGTCGGTATAGCAAGTAAACTTTTAAAATATTTTGAGAAGCAGTATTCACCGAATAGTTTAACCACTTATGCGGATAGAAGGTGGTCGAGTGGGGGCCTTTATTATAATTTAGGGTTCAATATGTCACATGAATCAAGACCTAGTTATTGGTATTTTAAATATGGGTATTATGAACGACACCACAGATTCAATTTTCGTAAAAATATCTTACATAAGAAGTTAGAGTCGTTTGACGAGCAATTGACCGAGTGGGAAAATATGCAACTTAACGGGTATGATAGAATATGGGACTGCGGCACCTTCGTTTTTAAGAAGCATTACCCGACGAAGAACATAGGCGGCGGCGTTTCCGCAAATCCGTATCCGGTGTAGAGTTCTCTTTCTAGTTCTTCTTTTCTCTTTAGACCATATTGCTGTAGATCACTGTAATTGATAGTCCCCCCACCAATAGGTAATGCCATATTTGTAAATTTACCGTAAATACGACCAAGGGCGACACATGTCAATGCAATAGTATACTCATTCACCCACGGTTCCGCAATTAGATCTCTCACACGCCTCTCAACGTAACATCCCACCACACCTGTGTACCGCTGATTAACGTACGGTTCAGGGAGAATCCTCATTATCTGAGTTTTGTTGTCGAATCTAATGAGAGGAACTTGAGCTAGAACTTTCTTTCTCGTATCTAACCAACCTTTTAGAACCTCCCACGTAACAAGGTCAAAGCCCGTGCTACCAAGCATGTATCCGAAGTAAGTTTGTTGTACCATAGCCTGTTCAAGTGTGAAGAGGGTGTTGATACCGACACCTTCACCTTGCTCGAATCCGAAAACGTCAATAACTTTTCTATGATCCCCTAAATCATAGTCAAAGGATGGGGTGTCTTGGCGACTATCCATATTTTGTTTCATTTCAGGTGTTATGGAGAAAAGATCGTCCATTTTTATACCATAACCCGTTTTGTAAAGGCTTGTGTTAAATACCAAGTACTCTTCAGTGTAGCCTGCGTATTTAGTGTAGTACTCAAGAGCCTGATCAATGAAATCTACAATAGTTTCATCGCAAATGTTAACTTTGATGTTAGGGTAACCTAAGTTGCGCTTAACTCTTTCAATTAACTTCGAATAGGTTTTTATTTTCGAGTTGAGGTGGGTTGCGCCTTCATCTTCCGTCACATCTTCAACCAAATTGTGTATTAGAGTGGTTGTGACATCTATAGCACTTGCTGGTGAGGTTTGATCTCCCATAAATTCGCCTGAGAAGCTATAAAGCGGCATACCATAAAAATCATCGTTAGCGTTTATCGAGACAAAGCTTGAAAGGGTATCCACAGTGGAGACTACTGTTGGGTCGATGAACTTTAAATCGATGAAATTATCATCATCTTGATCGACTTTGTAGATTGGAACTGCGAACTCTTCCCCATTAACTCTCAGGGACACCCCCACATCATATGCAGTAGCAGTATTGTAGAAGGTAGGGTTCTTTAGAATGAATTCGGAACCTTGTAATTCAAAAAGACTTATATCTGGTGTGGAAGAACTGAACTTATAAACTGGAATTGCGATCTGTTTTCCGTGGAGTTCTGCAACCATGTAATGTTCCGTTGAAGTGACGCCCGTAAAAATTGTGCTATTTTCGAATTTTATGATATCAGCCATAATATATAAGTTTTTTAACCTTTTAAATACTTATGTTTTTGAGGATTTTTTTAAATTAAATTTTTTACTATAAATTGTTAATAAAAGTCTTTTTTTGTTTAATGATTCTATAAATACTTTTAGAGGTAGATTATGAGATTTAAAGATTTAAGTGGTATGACTTTTGGTAAATTACTTGTTTTAGAGCGGGTGACCCCCCAAATAGGTCGAACGGTGAAATATAAATGTAAATGTGAATGTGGGGAGGAAGTTGTCGTACAGAGAAGCAATTTACAATCTGGGTGTACGAAATCTTGTGGGAAACATAATTATAAAGATTTGTCTGGTGAAAAGTTTGGGAAGTTGCTATGCCTTGAGAAGGGTGAGGGTAGAAAGCACACCAATGGTGTCAGTGTAACGTGGAAATGTGTATGTGATTGTGGGCATGAGGTTGAGGTTTTAGCGGGACAACTTTCCTCTGGTAGAACCAGATCTTGCGGTTGCCTCAGAAGGGAAAAGACAAAAGAAAGATTCTCCAAAGGGTACGAGGATATAAGCGGAAAATATTGGTCGTCTGTGAAGGGTGGCGCGAGGAAGAGGGGTTTGGAATTTGAAATAACCAAAGAGCAGATATGGGAAATGTTTCTAAATCAAAATAAAAAATGTAAATTATCAGGTGATGATATTATTTTTTCACTTGACAACGAAAAGAAAACCGCTTCCATAGATAGGATTGATAACTCTAAAGGATATACTATCGATAACGTACAAATTTTACATAAAGACATCAATAAGATGAAGAACAATTTACCACAAAAAAGGTTCATAGAAATATGTAAAAACATAGCGAGAAAAAACAATTAATTTTTTACTATGCTATAATAGATGGTTTGCGACTAAAGAAAATTTTATCTATAGAAATCAGTTCGATTTAGGGTAAATTATTTGTACGGAGAAATTACATGACAGAGACAAATTGCGGGTTTACATATGATGAAGCATACGAGAAAAGTTTAGAATATTTTGAGGGTGACGAGTTGGCCGCTAAGGTCTTTTTAGATAAATATGCCCTAAGAGACAACGAAAACAACATTTTAGAAGACACACCAGAAAAGTTACACAGAAGATTAGCAAGAGAATTCGCAAGAATCGAAAAGTCGAAGTTTAAAGACCCTTTAACAGAAGAAGGGATCTTTAATATGTTCGATAGATTCAATTATATAGTCCCACAAGGGAGCCCAATGTACGGGATTGGTAATATTTTCCAGATTATCTCCCTTTCCAATTGCTACGTTCTTGAATCACCGGAAGATTCCTACTCTTCGATTCTTAGAATTGACGAACAACTGGTCAACATTTCCAAACGTCGAGGTGGCGTTGGTATTAACTTGTCCAATTTGAGACCATCCGGCACACCAACCCAGAATGCAGCTAGAACTTCAACTGGAATTACGACATGGATGCAAAGATATAGTAATAGTATTAGAGAAGTTGGTCAATCTGGTCGTCGTGGTGCCCTAATGATGGTGCTTGATGTGAGGCATCCCGATATTGAACAGTTTATCACTATTAAAAATGATGAAACTAAGGTTACGGGGGCTAATGTATCCGTTCTTATTAATAAAGATTTCATGAAAGCCGTTGATAATAACGAAGATTACACTTTGCAGTTCCCTATTGAATCCGATAACCCGATAATTACTAAGACCATTAAGGCTAAGAAGCTTTGGAAGCTTTTAATTGAGTCAGCACACAATAGAGCCGAGCCGGGAATCCTTATGTGGGACAATTTCATGGATCAAGGTCCCGCTAATAGGTATGATATTTATAGATCAGTAGCGACAAACCCATGTGCCGAGATTGATATTTGCCCTCTTGACTCATGTCGTTTAATTGCAATGAATCTGTTCAATTTCGTCGAAAACCCATTCACTGATGAAGCTTATTTCAATTACGAAAAGTTTGCAGAGTATTCAAAAGTGGGTGAAAGATTAATGGATGACTTAGTTGACCTCGAATCCGAAAAGATTAAGGCCATTATAGCTAAAATTGAGTCTGACCCTGAAGATGATGAAATTAAAAGAAACGAAAAAGAACTTTGGGAGAAGATTCTTTGGTTTAACGATAATGGTCGTCGAACAGGTCTTGGGATTACTGCACTAGGAGACACTTTAGCCGCACTAGGTATTAAATATGCGTCAAAGGAAGGTATTGCTGAAACAGAAAAGATCTATCAAACCTTAAAATTAAGTGCATATAGAAGTTCTGTAGAAATGGCGAAAGAGCTAGGCGCATTTACAGGTTATGATGCGAAACTTGAAGAAGAATGTCCCTTCATTCAAAGGATCAGAGAAGAAGATCCTGAATTATATGCAGATATGGTGGAATATGGTCGTAGAAATGTGGCATTATTAACCACTGCCCCTACGGGTTCTGTTAGTATTGAGACACAAACCACTTCAGGTGTAGAACCTTTATATCTGTTTGGTTTTAAGAGACGTAAAAAGGTTAATCCGAACGATGACAACGTTAGAGTTGATTTTGTTGACCAGAATGGCGATTCATGGCAAGAGTTTATGGTGTATCACCCCAAGGTTAAAATGTGGATGGATATAACTGGTGAAACTGATGTAGAGAAATCACCTTGGTTTGGTTGTACAGCCAATGATATAAATTGGATTAAAAGAGTTGAAACACAAGCTGCTGCACAAAAGCACGTTTGTCATTCTATTTCATCTACAATCAATCTTCCAAGTGATGTTTCAGTTAGGGAAGTTGGTAAGATTTATAGAAAAGCTTTTGAATCAGGCTGCAAAGGGATCACCATCTACAGGGACGGTTGCAGAACTGGTGTCTTAGTAGCTGAAGATTCGAAGAAAGAAGATAAACCCGAATCGGTTCAGAAAACCTCTGCACCTAAGAGACCGAAAATACTCCCTTGTGACGTATTTCACTTGACGAAAGATGGAGATCGTTACTATGTGTGTGTTGGTCTCATGGACAATTGCCCATATGAAGTGTTTTGTTCGATTAATGATGATGGTGAAGGTGACGTCATTATTCCGAAATCAATTAAACACGGAGAACTCCACAAAGAAGCGAGAAGTAAGTATGTTCTTAAGCATGTCGAGAAAGAATATAGCTGCGTTTTAAATAATGGCCATTCAGACGATACTGTTGAGGCGTTAACAAGATTAATTTCCACAGCTTTACGACATGGTAGTGATATTTCTTTTGTTGTTCATCAATTGGAGAAAACTAAGGGTGATCTTACATCTCTTAGTAAGGTATTAGCTAGAACTTTGAAGAAATACATACAAGACGGTGTTAAAGTCCACGGTGCAGAGTGTACTGCGTGTGGTTCGCACAATTTAGTGAGACAAGAAGGTTGTATTACATGCCTTGATTGCGGAAACTCTAAATGCGGCTAATATAACTACATAATATAGATTATGGGAGACTCAGACCTTACATGGTTTGAGTCTTTTTTTATAAAAAAACACATATTTACGTTTGTTTCCAATAAATATTTAAAAGTAAAATTTATGGAGAATATATTATGAACGAACCGCTGAAATTAATAATGGAAAAACCCGATTACTCGAACGAGTTAGACGTTTTAGTTGAGGAAGAGAATTCCAAGAAAGAAAGAAACGTTTACATATCAGGTATTTACATGATGGCCGAAGGTGTGAATAAGAACGGACGTAAATATAAGCTTGACGAAATGATCACCGAAGCCAACCGTTACACAAAAGAATTCATTGAAACTGGTCGTTCATTAGGCGAATTAAACCACCCACCCTCTTCTGCTGAAGTCGATTTAAAGAATGCATGTCACATGATTCTTTCACTTGAACAAAAAGGCAATTATTTTTATGGTAAATCAAAGATCCTTTCCACACCTAGTGGAGTTATCGCCAAGTCTCTTTTAAATGACGGCGTTAAGTTAGGTATTTCTTCAAGAGCATTAGGAAAGTTAGTTCCTGATGGTGATGTTAATGTTGTCGAAGGGTTTAGACTCATTACTCATGACTTAGTACATGAGCCAAGTGTCTCTTCAGCGATGTTAGAGTCTGTTTTAGAGAATAAACAGTATATCATTGAAGAAGGCGGTAAAATTGTCGAGGTTGCTTGTGATGGTTTAGAGTGTTCCATCAAGAATCTCCCTAAAAAGGACGTTCAAGAGCACATTATGGAATCATTCACTCAATTTATTAACTCTTTAAGAGTGTAAAATGAGCAAGGGCAAGAAGAACCGCTTTGAAGATGTGTTCGTCTCTTTAGTTTTAGAGGCAATCGATCTTGAAAAGACGGGTCCTAAGAAGATTTCCATTCAAGATGCGGAAACGGGTGATGTTGCTGATGTCGATATCTCCAATTTCATCTTTCAAAACACAAATGGCGGCACTGAACCAGTAACATTAGTTGGTGTTAGAGCCAGAGATTCCAAATCCGATCCCTCTAAAAAAGCTGGTGACGAAATGAAGATAAACGGTAGACTCAAATACCGTTATAGTCCCACAGGTGGCCCTTCCCCTATTGGTGACGCCCAACAGAGGTATAAGAATTACGATATTATAACTCTTATGGTTAATTCTGTTGACGGAAAAGCGTACCCAAGAGGGCAGATAAGAAATATTAAGGCGAATACGATTAATAAAATTTCAATGGGAGGAAAAGTTTATAACATTTTGACATAAAATAATCATTTTTTGTCTTAAAAACTATAAATAATTAAAATGAGGAATTTTTTATGAAAGAACAAGAACTTATACATGAGTTTATTCACAATGTCTACACTGATAATTTTGCAGACGCAGAGAAATCTCTTCGATTAGTCGTAGAAGAAAAGATAAAGAATAAGATGAAAGAAGAGATGGAAAATCTTGAACAAGGGAGAAATCAATAATGAAAGATATGGAGAAAATTTTAGAATCTATTAGTAGCGACCTTTTAACAGATGATATTAAGTCTGCAATTACAGAGTCCTTCCAGATTGCGGTAACAGAAGCCGTCGAAAAACAAGTGAATGAGCGTGTAGAGTTAGCTTGTAAGAATTTAGCCGAAAAGATCGACGCCGATCACACTGAAAAGGTAGAAAAGCTAGTTGAAGCCATCGACGAAACACATACTAAGATGTTTAAAGAGTCAATTGCAAAGGTAGACGCTTCACATACTAAGAAGTTACAGAATGTCGTCGAGAAGTTTAGAAAAGAACTTAACGAGAACGCTACTGAGTTCAAAGATGGCCTTGTTCAGAAGGTTTCCAAGTTCTTAGACCTTAAGATTGAAGAAATGGTTCCTCAAGATCAGCTTCATGAAGCTGTTGAGAACATTCAGTCACGTAAACTCGTCAATGAAATTAAGAAGCTTCTTTCCTACGATCCAGAATCTATCAATGATGATGTCAAAGTAGCTCTTAAAGAAGGTTACGATGCAATCGAGAATTTAAAGAAGGAACTTAATGAGAAGTCGAAAGAAAATCTTTCCCTGTTAGAGGAAACTAACAAGATCAAGGGTCAGATTATCCTTGAAAGTAAGATTAAAGATCTTCCAGAACCTAAGAGAAAATTTATCCAGAAGTTTATGACAGGAAAAACGCCGGATTATATCGAAGGTAATATTGATTATGTACTTGAAATGTATGAACAGAATGAGAAAGAGTCGAAGCAAGTATTAGTCGAAAACGCTAAGAAAAAGACTGTTTCCAAGGGCGTTGAAGTTCCCCCCTCTCAAATTAAAGATGAAGTGATTAACGAGTCATCAACGGGTGATGATGTCGCAGATTACTTAAAGGAAATGCATGAAATGGATAACGCTTTTAAATAAAATTGTTAAAAATTGAATTGCAATTCACTAAATAGTTAAAATAGAAGATGTTGAGCACTTAGTTGCTTTTAAAATAGAAAGAAAGAGAAATTATTATGAGTAATGGATACATAAACCAGAATGAAGCGAAGACTCTCATTGAAAAATGGAAGCCGATGCTAGATTATTCCTCAGATCGTGTTAAGCCGATTGAAGACGACCACACTCGTTTATCAACAGCTATGGTACTTGAAAACCAGCAAAAGTATCTCACAGAAGATAACACCGCTGGCTCCGGTGGCGCATTTGGCACTACACAGGGTACCTTTGGTGGCGGTTTCAGTGGTGATAACTACGCTGCTGGCGATGCCCGTCTGCCTAAAGTATTAATTCCGATGATTCGTCGTACATTCCCTGAACTGATTACGAACGAGATCGTTGGTGTGCAACCTATGAGCGGCCCTGTTGGTCTCGCTTTCGCCCTTCGTTATAAGCAAGGTGCTACTGCCCTCGGTAACGACACAGCTAACACTGGTTCCGATTCGTGGAACACCAATGTAAGCCCTGAGTCCACATGGCCTGCTACCACAGGTACAACTCCGAATCAGAGTACTAACGCCGAAGTCGGTTGGAACTATCTCAATAACGCCTTCACAGGTCAGAGATCCACTCAGTTTACCGATATTTCGAGTACTATTAGCGATTTTGGTCTTCACCCTGATGACCTTGGTGTCGCTAAAGCCCTCGCAGACTTCGAACTCACAAGCCAGATTCCTACAATGGAAATCAGCTTTGAGAAAACTGCCGTTGAAGCTGGTACACGTAGACTAGCTGCTAAGTGGTCAGTCGAACTCGAACAGGACGTTAAGAATATGAACGGTATCGATCTGGATTCCGAACTCACCAATACAATGAGTTATGAGATTCAGGCTGAAATCGACCGTGAAATGATCATGCGTATGCTTCGTACTTGCATCAATGCAGGTTCAGGTCGTGGTTACTCCTACTGGTATGCAGCTTCGGCTGATGCTCGTTGGTTAGGTGAACGTGGTCGTGATTTCTACGCTAGAGTTATCGTAGAAGCCAACCGTATCGCAATCCGCAACCGTCGTGGTCCTGCGAACTTCATCATCGCCACTCCTAGAGTATGTGCAATGCTTGAAATGCTTCCTGAGTTCAAGTGGATGCCTGTAAACGGCAACGTCAACACCCAACCTACTGGCATCGCCAAGGTCGGTTCAGTTGGTGGTCGTTTCAACATCTTCCGTGACACTCGCACAGAAGCGCAGTGGAATGCAATCACACCGAATGCATATCGCTCAAGTGCTCTTGAGTACGCTCTTCTAGGGTATAAAGGTCCAGAATTCTACGATACAGGTATCGTTTACTGCCCTTACATCCCTGTTATGATCCAGCGTACAATTGGTCCGAATGACTTCGCTCCAAGAGTCGGTCTCATGACCCGTTATGGTGTCGTAGACAACCTCTTCGGTGCCGATCTCTACTATCACTTAATCATAGTGAAGAACCTCGGTGAGACCTTCTCCCCCGGTGTCGGAACCATCTATCTCTAAGATAGAGAATACTTCAAAAGAAAGGGATTTTCGAATCCCTTTCTTTTTACCTAAAAGGACTTTAAAAAAAATAATGATGTGGAATCTGAGAGGGACTTTAGAAAAATATATTGATAATGAGTGATGGGAGGTAAATAGTATTATGGGAGAAGAGAAAAAATGTAGTAAGTGTGGGGCGGTGAAACCCACAACAGAGTTCCATAAATGTAAATCTAATAAAGACGGACACCAAAAGGTTTGCAAAACTTGTAGGGTAGAATATGCAACTAAAAAACGGTTGTTCATAAACGAAAAATCGAAACAGCATTATCTTAAAAATAGAGACTCTAAATTATCATACGCTAAGGAATATAGAGATACTCATAGAGAGGATATAAACTTCAAAAAACGGGAATATAGAGAAAAGAATTTAGAAAAAATTAAAAAAGCGGAAAAACAATATAGGGAAAATAATAAAGAAAAGTTGAAAAAGAGGAAGAGGATTTATAGGGAGGAAAATTCAGAAAAGGTGAATCAATATTTCAGGGAAAAATATGAAAGAGACGTAAATTATAAAATAGCACACATTTCAAGGAATAGGATGAATAAAGTTTTAAAGGGTAATTTAAAATGTTCAAAAACTGTTTCCCTATTAGGATGCACCATAGACGATTTAAGGGCTCACCTAGAAGAGCAATTCAAAGAAGGCATGACATGGGACAATTACGGTAGGTATGGCTGGCACATCGACCACATAATCCCGTGCGATGCATTTGATTTGAGTGACCCAGAGCAACAGAAAAAATGCTTCCACTACACAAATTTACAACCATTATGGGCAAAAGAAAACTTGTCAAAGAGCAATAAATTGGTATAATACAGGTTTACAGGAGTTAAAGAATGCCATACGCTGATCCAGAGAAGAAGAAACAGAAAGATAAGGAATATCGCGAAGCCAATCGTGAGTATTACAGAAAAAAGGCTTTAGAACACTACGAGAAGAACAAAGCCGAGAAACTGGAATACGGAAAAGAATATTACGAGAAGAACAAAGAGGCTAGGTTGGAGTATGCTAAAAAGAGGAACGAATTTAAGAAGAAAAAAGTGAAAGAGTACAATTACAAAGAGAGTGAAGCGAGGAAGAAGGAAAGTATGAAGAATTTTCCTCGTAACGCTGAGAGCATACGTTTCAAAGATCATTTAGATTACAGTTATTCACAGGAGTTATGTCGTAAGGAGTATGAGAAGATTGGTAGGACATCTGGGACTTATCACACTAAAGATATGACAATGAACAAGATTATTTTGACGTATCAGCCTCATTTTTACAAGGTTGAGAAGGAACGTTGGTTGAATGATGTTGATGGTATACGTGATTTTCTATTGAAGAATAGGTTAAAGTACATTTACAAGGATGAGTACCAGATAAATGACAAGGAAGTTTTACGTGGTTTTAAGATTTCTGGTAAATATATAGGATTTACACACTTTAACCCCTTATGGATAAAGGGGTTTATAGAGAAACATGGTATTAATAGTCTATATGATCCATGTGCGGGGTGGGGTCATAGGTTACTAGGTGCGTGTAGTACTGGTATTGATTACATTTGCAACGATTTCGACGAGGAAACCACACAAGGTCTGCTAGATATAATCGAAGACTTCAATATCGATAACGCTACGGTGTATAATGAAGACTGTAAGAGTTTCATACCAGAAGAAGATTACGAAGCGGTTTTTACTTGCCCACCGTATTATAATGTTGAAAGGTATAATGGAAAGACCTTTAAAGATATAGAGGATTTTGACAATTTTCTATATTTGATGGTGAAGAACTCTCTGAAACCATCAGTTAAGATTGTTGGAATAGTTATGAACGTGACTTATATGGACAATGTTGAAAAAGCTTGTAAAGACAACGGTTTAACTTTGGAATATATGGTGGAATTTGGATCGAAAAAGAACCATTTTCAAAGGGACGAAAGGAATATCGTTAAAAACGAGATATTAATGGTATTTAAGAGGTGATATGCGCGAATGTTGTTCATGGGACGATGAAATTTGTCGAGAATGGGCGAGGTTTGAGTGTAAGAAGTTATGGTTATTCGGACCCAACCCTAAAGAGGACGAGGTAATTCCACAGATGGAAGAGTTTTGGGAGGAAAATAAAGAACATTTACAGAAGGTAGGTAAATATTCATATAAAGGAAATTATAAATGAAAAGAACAATTATATTAGTGGTGATGGCGGTGATGGTGGGTTTATCCACTACAGGGTGTTTTCGAACAATTAAGAAGGTTATTGGTATTGATGAAGGTTCAAAACCTGAAGGTGTTGAATGGGTAATGCCAGATTACGCATTTAACAAGTTTAAGGAATATATGGCCGTTACTATGAGAAATGATGGTGACCCACGTTGGGAAGCTATCTTATCAATGCCAAAGCCGAAATTTGTGTTAATGAAACCTACACAGATTCATAATGGTCGTCCATTTTTTTACATCAAAGATGTAGGTTCTGTGTCGGGGTATTATAACCATAAAATAGACACTGCGTATATTGCAGCGGATGAAGTAGACCCCTCAAAGATACATCCTTGGATTGATGGGGATTGGATTTTAATTTTCCATGAACTTCAACATGCTGTATTAGATTTAGCGTGGGGACAGAAGTACGAGGGACATCCTATGCATCCCATATTCAAGTTTCGAGTGAGTAAAGGTAAATTAGGCTTATAGGGCGATGCATATTGGTTTAACATTTCCCACAAAAGGGAGAGTTGAAAAGGTAGAGAGGCTGATTGCTTCTCTACGAGGGTTCGATCCCGATAAGCATAAGGTCACCCTTTACTTAGGATTGAGTGAGGACGATCCTCAATATGACTTATATTTAGATCTTGAAACACGTTATAAGGGCGATATTTCAGTTAAATGCGTGACTCTTTCAAAATGGGAAGGGCTTGGTGAGGCGTTTAATGAGATAATAGAGAAATCGGGCGATGAGATAGAGACATATTCTATGTTTGGAGACGACATGGTGTTTAAATCAAGTCCCCAAATAGTCTTCGATGAGATAGAACACTTCTTCAATTCAGAGTGCGATGCGTCCAAATTAGGGGTCATAAGTTTCAATGATGGGTTTCACAACAAGAATCGACCAGACCCTATAGCAATTAATGGGTTTGTACATAGTAATTGGGTGGATTGCTTAGGAATGTTTATACCTTCGTCGTTTTATGCAGATTATAGTGATAATTGGCTTGCGGATATAGGTAAAATGATAGGAAGATGGAAATATTGTCCAGATATAACCATCGAACATCTCCATTTTGTTTATAATAAATCGGAGATGGATGATAGGTGTCTCGAAAAGCTTAAATTTGATCAAAGTAGGAGTCAGAGGTCTTCGGTTATTTATGATCGGGAAAGGTTAAAGTACAAAGATATTCTAAATATAATGACTAGGTATGGTGTGACTGTAAAATGAAAGCCAAGAGGGGAAGAAGATTGAAAAAGTCTAATTCCCCTCATATTGGTAATTGGCTTTTATGGTATACGAGGAAAAAGACCTGTAGAAAGTGGAAAAGGGGGTAAAGTGGTACGCCCAAGGGGAATCGAACCCCTGCCCTCAGAGCGAAAATCTGATGTTCTACCACTAAACTATGGGCGCAATGGTGGGGGTGGATGGAGTCGAACCATCGACCTTCGGTTTATCAGACCGACACTCTAACCGACTGAGCTACACCCCCGTAAGGAGAGCGAGATTCGAACTCGCGACCTCATGAACCCAAATCATGCGTTCTTCCCGACTGAACTATCCCCTTATTAAATTGTCTTACAACTGTATCAGGTTGTTTTCGTAATTACAACTCCTTTCGATTGTTTTTTATACGAAAAAACCCTCCCGATCATTTCTGATGGGAGGGTTTCGAAAATCTGAACTACTTTTTTAACAAGCAGAACGGTATCGTAACCATCCCATCAGAATGGGTGGTTCCTCTCGTTCAATGCTGTTAATGGTGTAATTCATGTTTATACGCTTGTTAATGTAAATGTGTCTGTAGCAACTATTGTACCAGTATAACCACTTGTTCTCAATTGTAAAGTAAAATCTACATCTGTAGAAACGGCAGTTGCTAATGAGGTTAATTCAAGTGTGGTGGTTTGGAGTCCTACATTTTCTACTAGAGAAACCGTACCACTTAAACTTGCTATTTCAAAGTCTGTACCATCAATAGCACCATCTGCACCGCTTAATGTGAAGTATAGATCTGCTGCTGGTGAAATGTTTGTAGCGGAAATGTCGAATGAAATATTATCACCTTCTTCGTAGGTGTCAGCGCCAACTAATACTGCGTAAGTTGGGGAGAACACTCCCTCATCGCTAATCCAATTTTCTTCGAAACGATTGTCACGAATTGCTCTTGGTGAAACGTTATATCCTTTTGAGCGGACGCTTTGATAAATTCTTAGTTCATCTGCTGTTAAATCATTTTGTGTGATATCTGATGCTCCCATAATAAAATTCCTTTTAAATATTTATCCATTTCAATTGCAAAATTATTCTTCTATGTCAATTATTTTATCGTTGTTTACAGCTTTGTCGAGTAATTTATCCATCATTTCCTCTCTAGAAGCTATTAATATATTCGTTTGGTTCTTCACTTTCCCCTCACTTAGCTGTTTTTTCGCTTCAATATCCATTTTCTTAATATCTCTTGCATTTTGCAACTTTTTGTTGTCCATAGCCACTTTATTTAAGATTTCAATTGAAGAAGTGGTAGCTTTTATCAATTCTGCTAAAGAAGTCAGTTCTTTATGATCCATAACGTTAGTCACGGATTGTTTTATCTTATTTAGAGTGTATAAACTGCTATCGATGAGGTCAGTGGCGCTATCGAAGACATATTGCTGTATATTATCTTCGGTAACCTTCTCTTTTGGAGATTCATTAGTGGTTTCTTCGGTTTCTTCGTCGTCTTCGATTTCAACCGACTCAAGTTCTTCTATACAAGTCCCAATTTTAGAGACTTCATCAAGTAACTCCTTAAAATTTTCCTCGTTTTCTGGTTTTTGCTCGTTTTCCATATAAATATTTACCCAAAATGTTGAAATTCCAGTTATTTTTTGGTAAAATCATAGCAAGGAGTAAGACATGGAAAAGAGGACAGTTAAATTTGTGGAGTTAAAATATGAGGAACTAGGTTTAGATGATGAAGTTGTAGACCAGTTATATGAAATGGGTTTAGGTCTTATAAAGGACGATAAACCACATGTAGTTGAGTACGCTTTAAATCAGATGTTTACCGAATTTGTCAGTGATGAAGAGCCTTCGAGGGAAAAAATAGTTGACATCATCAAAGATAATGTTAAAATTTACGTTGAGTAGGAGATTATAGGAAAGGAGAAAATTATGAACGAGATAGTAATTAATGTAGATGGACAGTCATTTTCTGTTAATAAGCAGGCCCTATTAGCCTTTTTACAGCAGAATGCGAAGACTTTCACAGGTAGTAATGTGAATGTCAATGAAATCACAAAGGTCGATGACAAAGGTCGATCAGTTCTGAACGGATAGATTATGTTATTAAGTTGTATAGCATGTGGTGGAGTGATAGAGTTATCGTTACTCGCTTGGTTAACTGGTACAGGTTGTTTAGCTGGTGTCGGTTGTTGGGTGAAGAAACTATTTAATAGACATAAAGCTAAATGTGATTGTGCGTGTCATTCTGAAAAGAAAGGATAAAAATGTTTATAAATAAGACGAAATGTAAGAAATATCTTCTTGAGAAGTCACAAGAGTTTCGTAATGGCTATTTCACAAGAGTGGGCGCAGATGTCTATGAGGAATTGGACCTTTACATGAGGAACAAGATGGATGAGATCGTAAGAAGACATCCGGCTTGTGGTAAGACTATTAAGTTGAGAACTTCTACAAGGTCGAAGTAAATGCCGTATAGATGTAGTAAATGTGGCGGTGCATTATTAGGTGACGGTTACACTCAGGTTCTTCACTGTGAATTTGCAGATGAAGAAGAATACTTATACGTTGAACCTGATGCTGCCCCCGTACTTTGTAAATTCGAAGAGGAAGAAGAAAAGGAAGAGAAATGACCCCTATATACGTCGCTTTTTATTTGATATTTGCTTTATTGTGGGCGGGTTTCGCTCTTTTGACGTTTCTTGAGGATGAGCCACACTTATATCCTTTAGAATATTCCATATGGGGGCTTTTACACTTCCTTTTTGCGCCATTTTTCATTTTTGTAGTATTCATTTTCTGCATAACAGACAGATACTTGTGGAAAATCGCCATTCGCAACGTTAAACGCCTTTTAAGAGGGGAATTGTAAGGTGGATTGGAAAGACATTTGGGTTGAGAAGTATAGACCGAAAACGTTAGACGATATCATTTTACCTAATGGTTTAAGGGATTTTCTAACTGGGATAAAAGAAGATTCGAAGGAAACTGGTGGTCTTCCGAATTTAATGTTTTCAGGACCCGCAGGGTGTGGCAAGTCTTCATTAGCCCATATCATTGCCAAGGATGTGTTGGATTGCCAGTATCTTTATATCAACGGTTCCGAAGAGACCTCAATTGAGGTTGTTAGGACTAAGATAATCGGTTTTGCACAGACCAAAAGTATTGATGGGAAGATTAAGCTAATCATATTGGATGAAGCAGAAGGTCTTTCAGGGTCAACCACAGCAGGGAGAAGTTCAGCACAACAGGCATTGAGAAATGTGATTGAAGAGTATTCTGATAATACACGCTTCATTTTCACAACAAATTACCCTGATAAGATAATTGAACCCATTCACTCAAGGGTGTTGGAGTATAAGTTCAATATAACCGCAAAAGAGTGCTTAAAGCAGGGTCTAAAGGTCTTAAAAGCCGAAGGTGTCAAAGTACCCAAGGATCAAGTTGAACCCCTTCAGAAGCTTGTGAATAGGTTAGCGCCGGATCTTCGTAACATCCTCATTCAGTTGCAGAAATCATCTGTTGATGGTGTTTTGAACATTGAGGAAGATGGCAGTGCAGACTCCAAAAAGCTTTGCAACGTGATCTTGAATGCAGTTGTTAAGGGTGGGGATCTGTTAAAGCTTCGTGAAAACCTAATAAAGATGGAAGACACCCATAATATTGATTATCATGACCTTCTTAAGGGGTTATATAACTGTATTCTAACTGATTTTGATGGGTTGAATACAAAGCAGAAGATACAAATGAGTTTAATAGTGTCGGACTCTATTGTTGATCATTTTGTTGTTTCTGATAAAGAAATCAACTTTTCAGCGTGTGTTTTTAAGATGAGTCAGGCTGTTACTTAACTATCGACTCATATACGGATTCGAGGGATTCTTTAACCTTTGTCTGGTCACGACCATCTTTAGTCTTACCGGAAGGCATTTTACCTTTGGAATCGTAATTACGCTGATCACCTTGAGTTTGCTGGACATTCAAGTCATTTGAGTTGTCTTTTAACTCTTCCGGTTTAATGGTGGAGTTATCTTTTCTCTTGACTTCATCAGGCCATTCAGGGAGGTTTTGATTTTCAGGATTAGCGATATCCAATACTTCTAGAGGGAGAGTCATAGGGTCTTTCCATAGGCCGGGAGCATATTCAATGCAAACGTCCACCCAAAAGGAGGTAGCTGCTTGATTGGCACCACCAACTAGATCGTTGGCAGATTCTGGTCTTTCGGATTTCACTGCTGATACTCTTAATGGAAGATTAGTATCGACTACTTGCTTCAGCATTTCTTTAAAGTTGGAAGGACGATCCTTTAGTTTAGGGTTGTTTAAAGCGTCTTTTCTTACGACTACAAAATCACCTGTTACTAAGCCCCCTTGCTGATAGCGACTAATAACTTCTTCCGTTAAAATATCAAATTTGGTTTCGTTCATATTAAATCCTCTTTATCCTTAAATATTTATTCTTTTAAAGTGAAAAAATAGCCTTTCGAATAAATATTTTAAGATATGGGATCGATAGTATTAACAGAATTTTCTAAGAAAACGAATAGATTAAGCTCTAAACCTTATACATACGTTGATATGAGTTTGGATCTTAAGCCTAATTTTATTAACAATGAGAAAATAGGTTCTAGTGATACTTATAGGGATGTTGAGGTGTCATACGACGAATTTGCGATTGTGAACTCTTTGGTGAACATTTTTAACACTATACCGGGGCAGAGATTTTTAATTCCGAATTTTGGTGCTAATTTGCTTGGCTATTTATTCCAACCTATCACAGATAGCAGAGGGCTACAGATAGGGCGAGAGATCGAGAGAGCTATTGAGTTATGGGAACCGAGAGTAACTATTGAAAAGATTTTAGTCACAGGGTTTCCCGATGAACAAGAGTATAAAGTGGAGATTTCCATCATAATCGATGAATTGAAGATTAAGACCTCAGTGACAGGGGTTTTAAGTAGAGAAGGGTTTAGAGAAACTGTTGCGTAACGGAGATTGTAATGAGTGATAATTTTAACATTCCAAAAGATCAGTATGTGTCCTTTGATGCATATAGTTTAAAAGAGCATATAAAGAACAGGCTCAATGAAGATGGCGTCTTCACTGATCAGAACTACGAAGGCAGTAATATTTCGAGCATTATCGACATTATTGCATACACTTTCAACACTTTAATGTTCTATCTTAACAAGACCAGTACAGAATCTATGTTCACAGATGCCCAAATCTATGAAAATATGAATCGTATTGTGAAAAGTCTTGATTATAAGCCAATCGGTAATCAAACGTCAACACTTTCTTTCAATGCTATAGCTTCACAATCTCTTGGTACAGGACTTTACTTGATCCCACGCTATTCCTTCATGAATGTCAACGGGAACTACTTCTCAACAAATCAGGATATAGTCGTTTCGAAGACTGAGACCGGAGATGAGGATTTAGTTGACTTCGCAAATCAAAATCTCCTTTTCCAAGGGCGTTATTACGAATATCCGCTATTCACCGCAGAAGGTAATGAGAATGAGCTTCTATTCATCGCATTGGGCGATGAGATCGTTATAGACCATGCCAATATCGATGTTTATGTGAAGTCTTCAGATGGCATTTGGGAACAATGGGAGAGAACCACTTCACTTTATCTTGAAAATGCTTCTGCTAAGAAGTATGAAGTCCGTTATAACGAGAATAAGAACTACGAGATCAAGTTCGGCAACGACATCAACGGCAAAAAGCTTTCAGAGAACGATCAGGTTGCCGTGTACTTCCTCCAATCGAACGGTTCGGATGGTGAGATAGGGGCATCTGCTATTAACGGTAAATCGCTAAATCTGTACACTACAACACAGTTCAATGGAACTGGTGGAATCATTAGTGATGTTGTATATGATTATACTAATTCAGTTATCAGTTCAACCAACCTTTCATATATTGTCTTTTCGAATACCGAGAACTCAACATACTTCAACGATGAAGAGACTGCCGATGAGATTCGTCAGAATGCACCGGGAATATTCCGTTCACAATATAGAATCGTAACATCTGACGATTATGAAAACTACATCAAAACAAACTTCTCACAAATAGTTCATGATGTTAAAACCGTGAACAATTGGGAATACACTTCAGAGTATTTGAAATATTTATATGATCTTGGTTTAACCAATCCTAATAAAGATTCAAGGGTTCTGTATAATCAGGTTTACTTTGGTGATTCTTGTAATTTCAATAATGTGTACTCATTTGTGGTTCCTAAGACGATTCAAGACACATTTACGTATTTCAATTTCTTAAAGCCAGCGCAGAAAGAGTTCATGCTTTACAATATGAGAAATCAGAAGATTCTTTCCAGTGAGTTGGTTTTAATGGACCCTGTATATACGGCAGTTGGGCTATTTGTTCCGAGAGAGGGGACGACTGTTGATGCATCTACAATTAGTAACAACAGATTGAGAATTGTTAAGAGTGATGATTCAAGAAGAAATGATTCCTCTATTGCTTCAGATGTAGCTAACGTATTTCAAACTTATTTTTCAAGTCAGAACATAAAGTTAGGGCAGACCATTGATGTTAATGAGTTAACAAAAGATATACTTGACATTGATGGTGTTAAGACATTTTATACGGTCAGAACGGATGATTCTACCGTTTCATATGAAGGTTTATCATTAGCAGTTTGGAATCCGATTTATACAAATGATATTTCATTAGTAACTAAGAATATAACGTTACCGTTTTTCAAGATTCCATTCCTGAATGAATATAATGACTTCTCGAATTTTATTGACGTTGAAGCGAATCAGAGAATTTACGAATCTATAGAATATTAATGAAATGTATACATATAATTTACAATTTTCCTCGACACCACCTGACTCATTTGCAGGGTTTTACAATAAAACTCCGTTCTTTGCGGGGTTAACGACTAATAACCCTAATTACGATGAGTTAAGGATCAATTTCTTCGCACAGGATTCTGAATCGGCACCTTATCAAGTTCCTCAGAATAAGTGGTCACATTTAGTTCCTCAATGGAGGTTTTTAAATTATAAGGGTGAAGTTATAGAATACGACACACCTGATCTTGTAAGTTTCACCACCAACAAGCCTGCTGACCCTGAAGTGGGGACTATTATCATCGCTTTCGGTAGACCCCAAAGCCTTTTCATTTGGACTGTTGAAAATGCTGTTAATGGTTTCTATTATGATCTAAGCGTTTCTGATTCATTACAATTCACTGAATCATATTATGTTACAACTGTTTTAGCTTCAGCGGATGGCGTCATACCGTTTTTCAATTCTAATGTAGAGCAGCAGAATCTTCTTGAGGATATGGGCCTTGATCCTTTCATGCCATTTGCTAGTTCGGGTATTAGTGATCTTTCAAAGCCGTTTAATGAATTGTATGTTCTTCAAGCGTCAGCATACTATATAGACGATCTTCCGGCTGATGTCGATATCATATTCACCTTAGAGACGAGTGGACTAGCGTTGTCGTCCGATAATGCTAATGTAGATTTAGCAAGTTATAGTAATAGTTTAATTTTCGATGAGGTCGAGTACACAGTTAAAACGGCTGAATCGGGTCTCGTTAAAGTGACACAAGACGGTAAAAACGATATTGATAAATTCAAATGGGCAAATACTCTAATTCCTTTTGTAGCATCTGTCCAAGCGGATGAGGACCATAATTATAATAGTAAAAAAGACGCGAATATATACGGATTATCAGCGTTTCCCATTAAATTCGATCAACTTAGCGGTACGTTCAATTTCACGGTATCGGGAATAGATGATGGCGACATTACTTGGGATCAAGCTTCTTCGGTTGAATTATCTGCTGTTGATGAATATGGCTTTCCGTATGGTGGTTTTTATAAAGGGTATTTCTCAACAACTGTATCGTCAGTCCCCACAAGAATGGATGCGTTTTTCTCGGTTGGTTCTGTTAGTGGGAATAGCGTCGATTTCAATATTAAAAATCTTGAG
>Ga0181585_10000853_pt1 | contig 26387 bp, 6 predicted proteins | sample 071ome_29_FD_132469 | JGI IMG/M metagenome (GOLD analysis project Ga0181585, IMG submission 132469) | Coastal salt marsh microbial communities from the Groves Creek Marsh, Skidaway Island, Georgia - 071407BT metaG (megahit assembly) | ecosystem: Environmental > Aquatic > Marine > Intertidal zone...
CTTGGACAATCAGAATGTCTTGGGTGAATTCGATTTATTATAGGGGAACTACCTATCATAGAAGCAGTTTTCCAGCTTGGCCTACTGAACTTCTAAGTTCGCCATCTTTGCTTACGGTGTACGATAGGTGGCATGTATTGTATGAACATTGGCTGTATTTCTTTTTAGAAAAAGGTATATGTTTTTATGAACTAGGTAATGTATCTAGTAATGCTTCAAGCGAAGCTGAGGTTATTATTTCTCCAATAGCAATATTAAATACATCTATAAACAACGCCATTAAAGCTCATACTGATGCTGGGATTATAACTTGTTGTGCTGCTGGTAATGATTCTTGGCCCATACTCGACGGATCTACCTCATCAGATCCTTTTTCGGATTGGCATAATTCTATAAACTTTACTGATCCAAATACTGGTATTACTTATGATTTAGAATATAATCAAGGAGGAAGTCCAGCTAATGCTACTAACGATGATTCAATTATTATTGTTGGTAATATGGACCATAATAACTATAAAGCGATGAGTAGTCAATGTGGAACAGCAATAACAGTTTATGCTCCTGGACAGGAGATAAAAAGCTCTGTAAAACCAGTGGGGATTACTAGCGATGGAGTATTTGATGAGCATGAATTATATGCTAAGTTAGATGGTACAAGTATGGCTTGTCCTCAGGTCTGTGGAGTGTTGGGCTTGGTTGCTCAACAGCAAATAAACAACGGAAATCCCTGGCCTATGGACAATAGCAATGCTCAAGCTAGTGGTGTTGCTTATCTTACTTCATCGTCTTATAATAATCTTTATGATTCAAATGTTCCGTCTGGCACTGTTCAAGAGCCTGCTTATACTTTTGAACAGAAAATAGGTGACGGTTTGGCCAGTATGCCGTGGGCTGCTGAGGCAGGCACTAGTCTTCGGGGTTCTCCTAATAGGGTTCTATTTTTTGATACTGACGTATTGAGATGTGGAGAAGCCTTAGATAAACCTCCTTGTCTATGGGGTGAATGTGATATTGGAGATAGTGGAGGAAGTGCGGGCGGAAGTAGTGACACAGGTTCGGACACAGAAACAGATGGTGGAGATGGAGTGTTTTTACCTGTTCCAGAAGTATCAGAGCAAGAAAATAAAAATATTAATCAGATAGATCAAGATATACAAGAGATAATGCAAAATATAAATAACAAGACTGCTAATCCAGATACACAAGAGACACTTCAAGATATAAACGACAATACTACGAATTTAGATACACAAGAAGAGCAATCAGATGACAACGATAACAGGTGGTGGTGGCTAAAATAGGATCATATTAAGATAGAGGAATATGTCAAAATTATATGTAACAACACAATGTGGATCCGATGGATTTAGGATCACATTCGAAAATATCAAACTCAAACCTAGACATTCCTACACGGCATATGTAGAGAGTCTAAAGGTACTACCTAAAAGAACAAGAGTTTTTATAAATCCTACTAGTATTAATATCAAGCCAGATAAAGATGTTATTGATATTATTAGTTATGCTAGAGTTAGATCTCTAAGAACTTTGGATAATTCTTGTAATGTCGTTTTTAAATTAACTGTCGTAGATAACGTTACAAATAAAACGCATACTGTTAGGTATTTGACTGCTGTAGTAGGAGATTTATGTGCTACAGCTGGAACACCTTTAACTTCCGATGTGCCTACGCCAACTCCATCAATAACACCTTCTAGAACACCTAGACCGACACCAACTGTAACACCTACGCCATCTCCAACACCACCAACATGTGGCGTAACAAAAAGATCTTTATCTCTCGTTAATGGTGGAAGAAATTATCAGGTTAACGATAAATTTGATGTAACAGATAACTACAAAAGCTATAGAGGAACTTTAATAGTTACAAACATTGGTTCTTCTGGTAATATTACCGATTTTGATATATGCTATCCTGGTTACGGCTTTGAATTTACCCCTGTTGTAGAACCTCATGATTCTGTAATTGGTATAGAAGCAGAATTTGTTGGTAATACTAATTTTTTTGTTTGTCCACCTTCTGAGAAAGATGAATGCCCAAAACCTGGTGATAAAGTAACCAAAAAAGCTGTTGACAATACCGATAGTAATTCTCCTAATGGAGACAACAATGTTATAAAACTAGACGATGTCACTGGATTACAGCCTGGAATGCCCGTATCATCAGATGACCCCAATAATAATATTCCTCCAGGTACTGTGATTACAGATGTGAATCCTGATACCGGGGAAGTGACTGTTTCTAATCCTGTTGACATTACAAACGGTTCTGATATAGACTTTACTCATCCAGATCCTCGTGATCCTACTGTGCCAGGAGGCCCTTTAGACCCGGCCGCTCCTCCTCCGGGGCCACCACCTCCACCGCCTCCTCCTCCCCCACCACCGCCACCGCCTCCTCCTCCACCGCCTCCTCCCGGACCACCTCCACCGCCGCCAGGACCTCCACCTCCTCCGCCCCCACCACCGCCACCGCCTCCTCCCGGACCACCTCCTCCGCCACCGCCACCGCCACCGCCGCCAGGACCTCCTCCACCACCGCCTCCACCAGGACCGCCACCTCCTCCACCGCCTCCACCGCCGCCCCCACCACCTCCCCCACCCCCGCCTCCACCAGGACCGCCACCTCCTCCTCCGCCTCCACCAGGACCTCCACCACCTCCACCGCCGCCTCCGCCGCCTCCGCCTGGTCTGGGTCCAAATGATCCTCCTTGTCCAATTAAGCTATATGCTTGTGAGATCAAAGACAGCTATCGAGCAGCTACCAATACCAAAAGAGGTAGGCTATATTGGAAAGATGCGAGAAGAGATAACTTTACTCATATTATTATAGAAGCCTCATATGACGGAGAGCCGTTCGAAAGAATTAGAGCCTTCCAAATTCTCAACGAAGGCTTCATACTTATACATATTTATCCTCAATACAGCAAACAACAATATAGAATTTCCCTGGAAGATAGATACAATAGACCCTATATTACTTCTGATATAGCTTGTGAATCTAATTTAGTAAGTTTTGAGTATGGGCCCATATGTGGGAATAAGCCACCATGGGAGGATGATGAAGAAGATAGAGAGAATGATGGAGGAGGACCACCACCGCCACCACCAGGACCACCTCCTGGAGGCGGAGATCAAGACAACGATAATGATCCTCTCAATCCAGACGATGATCCTCCTCCTCCAAGACCACGACCTCCTAACACTCCTACTCCGACAGCCAGCCCTACAGTAACCCCTACACCAACACTTACTCCTACAGTAACACCAACATTAACTCCGACTACTTCTGTCACCCCAACTCTCACGGCCACACAGACAGCCACCCCTACTGCAACACCTACTGTTACTCCTACTTTATCATTAACTCCAAGCATAACTCCTACACTTAGTCTAACACCATCAATTACTCCTACACTTAGCTTAACACCATCGATTACGCCAACAATTAGTGTTACTCCAAGTATAACCCCAACCGTTAGTGTTACAGCTAGTACCACTCCTACACCAACTCCGACAGCTTCTCCCACTCCGACTCCAACACCGACTATTTCTGTTACGCCAACCATAACACCCACTGTTACTCCAACTCCAACTAATGAATGCTGTTATTTTCAGTGTGATTATTTAGCAGATAATTGGGTGCTATCTAATACTCTAGCAGATGGCTATGTGGAAACTACAGATGAATTTGGCGACTCTACTCTTCCTTGGTCTTTAACTCTTTATGGGGGTAATTCTGATAGATATCAAGATCAAAAAGGACTAACAACATTTTCTATAGAAGTTCCAGAAGCCACCCTTATTTGTTTTAAGTGGGCATATAATACATTAGATTCAGAAAGATTTGATAGAGCAGGTTATTTTGTAAATGAACATTTTGTTATGCTTGCTGATGCTCCTGCCAATAGAGACACTGGTGAGTCTGAACAGGGCAGAGAAGTTGCTATTGTTGTTTTTGGTACGAACACGTTTGGTTTTTACGTAGAGACCGACGATAATCGTTATGGTCGCGGTGAATTATATATTACAGATTTTGTAACCACCAAATGCTCTAGCATTAAATGCGAACCTCCTCTGCCTACCCCTGATCCCAATGGCGGCGGAGGCGGCGGCGGTGGAGGTCCAGGCCCCGGTCCAGGTCCCGGTCCAGGCCCCGGTCCAGGTCCCGGTCCAGGCCCCGGTCCAGGCCCCGGTCCAGGCGGAGGCCCCGGTTCTGGCGGCCCAACTAGTGGTGATGACGATACATTTACGGGAGAATGCATATGTTTACCAGAATATCCTGTTGAAGAGATCAAAGTTTCTGTATCTGATGATGAAGCATATTATCAGTTTGAGTTTACTGATGATCCAGAGAAAATATTTGATCCTACAGACGAAAATCAAAAACTTTGTTTTACTCACGATAAAATATATAGATTTACAAATATTCCTTATACTCATCCCATGACCATACTAGATGGACAGGGAGCTTTTGCTGACTGGATAGTTATTAGTGGCGAAAATAAAACAACCTACAGAACTACAGAAGGTTTTCACTATTATTATTATCCAACTATGACTGTATACTGGGATCCTTTTGCTATAGATGAAGAAGGTGATGTTCCAGCAACGTTATTCTCATATCATTCATCTGACGGTGATTTTATGGGTGGTTATCAAAGATTGGCTTATAGGCCGAATATTTGCGAGCCTACTCCAACGCCAACAACATCTCCTACTCCTAGCCCAACGCCTTCGCCAAGAGTAGATCTGAGAGAGTCCTGGTTATCTGTAGAAACAGTTGGCTATTCTCCAGAAGTAAAAACAAGAGGTATTGTTTCTCACACCAATAGAGAAGTCATACTTGCTCAACCACCTGAGCAGTATCATAAATCATACTATGAAATCAACGCATTGGCTTCGAATACTAATAATACTTTGATTTATTATAGCAATAATTCTATGGATACTATGTATCATAGTGTTGATAATAGGCTGACAGCGTCGATTATGTCTCAGGACTTACTATTTGCTGATCAGACTAGAAGTAAATATATACAAAGTTTTGGTTCGGTAGATGTTATTGTAACACCACTAATTAATTCAGAGATTAGATCTACGTTTGATCTATTGGGCGTTTTGATGGGATACGATATGAATTCTATCTACCCAGGCATTTTGAGGAACCCATATCAGAGTAACGAAACATTTATCGCGAACAAGGGTAATATACTTGATAATAGTTTATTAGATATTTCTGCGTTCTCTTTCAACAGTAGCGGGGCTGTTAATTATTCATTAAACGATTTATCTATAGCAATTAGTAATATATCTGTATTCTATAATCAAAGTAAAATTATTACAGATTTTCATGTTGTAGATAAACACGAAAATACTCATGATTATAGTCATAAAAAACTAGATTATCATGCAATAGGTATTAATAGTGGTTTATTGGATTCTCACAACAGACTAGACTATAGTGTTTTTGTAAATAATTCTGGATTAACTACTTCTAGGCTTGATCTCGAATATATAATCAAACAGACCACAAATGCCGAGACACAATCTTATAGTGCCGTAGATGTTAGTAGACACGATATTGACGCTATGTTAATAGATACCGAAAAGAAGCCAGAGAACAAGAGAAATTTGATCGACAGCCTAAATTACTTGAATTACAGCGTCCATAATCTGGACAGAACAAATATTATTGATAGTCTTAATTATTTAAACTATAGTGTTCATAGTATAAATACTGGAATTATTACTAGCAGAAACGATATTTCTTATTCTATAAGCTATGACAATAACTCTATTATACAATCCCGTCAGCATTTTGATTATCTCATTAATTATGAAGGATATTTAATAGATTCATTAACTAATATAGTACTAATGCCAACATATCCAAATATGAGAATTTATAATGCTGGATTATTACTGTGGGAGACAATGTTCTCTAATAGATATGATTCAACGATGGTCCATAATTCGTTTGATTCTGTTGAAACATTTGCTGGTCGTACTAATAGTTCTATTATATATAGTAGCTATGATTCTTATGAGTGTTTGCAAGGATTTGGTCATACTATACTTGATAGTAGCTATGATGCTATTGAAACTATATATAAATCTAATCATGATTCATTCAGAAATAGTTTTTATGTCATAGAAATGTTAGCAAATGATCCTTATCAGATTAATATTAGCTCTATAGTTTTGGATGTTATGACAAGAAACAATAATCCAGCCACTACTTTTGCTATACAAAATATACCAACAAGATATATAGTCCCTTAGGAGATAAAATGGGTTGTATTTTTTTTGAAGGATTTAATCACAAAAATTCAGATCACACCAACCTAGATATATCATATTGGTCTGGTGACTATGGCTATAATTTTATAGATGGCAGAACTGATACCTGTCATATCATTCCTTCTAGGTCGTCGGAGGATAGCGACCTAAATAATAATAAAACCTTATGGTTAAGTGGATTTCCTGCTATTACTGGAGATAATACATATTATGGTTTTGGGGCTTTTATAGGACAGATAACCACTAACACTAGTGGCAATGGAAGCTCTTTTCCTTACCGAGAAAATATCGTATCTTTCTATGATGATTCTACAGAAATATTCCGACTAAATACAACATGGATGACTCAATCTGGAATTGCTATTGAATTAGAACAAAATGGTTCTTATACAGAAATACCTCTGTATTACAGTCCTTTGCCAGCGAACGCATCAGAATATGCAGACACAGAATTGCTTGTTCATTTTGATGGAGGCACAAATACTGAACATCTGACAGATTATTCTTCTAATGGCCTGACTGTTTCTCTTAACGACGACGCTGGTAATGGTAATTTTATTACAACAGATTCAAAATTTGGAGATAATGCCCATAATTTTGATAGCGCGGCATCAAATGGTATCGATATTATAATGGATAAAACTATTTTTGATAATGACTTTACTATTGAATATTGGTTTAAATTTGGCACAGGTGTTGTCTTTTGTAGCTTCTTGAATTTGGTTGGATATACAACCTCTTCTAGTCAGTATGACGATCTTTTGTATAGTTTTGGCGCTGAACAGTTTAGTACTTCTAAATATGGATATACATGGCTTGCTAATAGCGATAGTGGGCAGTCTGTTAGTACTGACTTTAATTATCATCATATTGCTATTGTTAGAAACGGAAATACTATTACCCAATATCTTGATGGCGTACCTATTATAATAGACGCAAACAACAATACTGATCTAGATGTATCGTCAGATAGCAGCTTCATTTCTAACGGTAGTGATAATGATTATATTTTGGTAGCAATAGGGTACGATACTTATGATGGCTATGTTAAGACAAATGGTCAGAGTACATCATCTACTTTGATAATAGACGAACTTAGAATATCTTCCGTCGCTTTATATACTAGCAATTTTTCTTCATCCCTACCGTCTGAACCATTTCCTAATAATATTATTTCAAATAATTCTAATCATTCTATTGATAATCGCACATATACAATTTCCTCAAATAACGATCGTACTCACCTCAGACTACTAACGCCCAGAAACAGAATAGATTTAACATCTGTTGTGGACGATATTTGCAACAACGAAAACCAAGAGATAGTTACCGCTTCCGCTATGTATCTAGAGGTATTTGGACAATCAAACGACGGTACAGATCCTGCAACAACAGGCACTCTGCATGTTAAAGTTGATGGCGTGGAAATCACTCCTGCTACAGGCATATCTGTTAGTGGATTTAATAATCTGAATAAAGTAGCGTTTCATGGTACTCATCATGCTAGTGGTGAATGTAGTGGTTATTATGATGGAATATCACTACAGCCAGAATATAGAATTGTTGACGATATGTATCTTGCTTCTGGCACAGGCATCAACGAAACTAATTTGGGTGCAAGCACTAGAATTTTTAGACTAACTCCAAATTCTAACACTAGAAATGAATGGAAAAGAAATTTCAATACTACGGCTAATATCAATGATGTTTTAAGCTCTAATGATAATCAGCAATGGGTTGGTACAAATGTCGAAGGAGCATTATGTATAAATCATTATGATAATTTAAATACTACAAATACGATTATAGATGGAATAAAAGTAAATAATCTCGACCAATCAGACTATGACCAAAGAAGTTATTGCAATGTTATTGTTTCTGGATCCAATGCTAGTTCTGGACCATTTCTAACACTAGGTTCTCTTAAATCAACAGATACTAGATATTTTAAAGACAATAATGAATTTGTATTTCAAAATCCTGTTACTCAGTCTACGTGGACCAAATCTAATATTAATCAAATGCAGGTGGGCATAGTAGCTGGTAATGTGACTTCAGACTGTGAAGCTGGTGGGGGTTTTGTTATACAGGGTGCTGGGTCAGACTTTGCTAATGGAATTTATTGTAATGATCCTAGTCAGGGCCAGGCCGTCAATAAAATTGGTATACAATCTACTAGTTCTGTATACTACAACACAAAAAATAACGGCTATTATATCTCATATGAAAATACTGGTACAGATCAAGGTTGGTTTATATATGATGATTTAGATAACAAAATGTATAAAAACGACGCTAGTGCTGGATCAACGGCCCCGGATTCTTCTTGGTCATTATCTGACTATGGAGTTGGTTCACCACCAGCAATTACTCTGTCCTTAAATTTACCATTCTTTTCGTATCCGTCAGTGCAATCCATAAATTATACCCCCTAATTGGCCAAAATAACAACCTTTCATAGTCTAATTGGTGTAAGTAATATTACTGCAAAACCTACCACAAGACCCACAATATATAGATATCTTTATAGGAGAAAAAATGAATACTATTTTTTTTGAAGGCTTTACTACAACATTCGCTACTGATGAAGTAGATAATAATCTGGATCCTAATTACTGGGTTAAAATGCAGGGAACGGGCGTTGTTGCTACTCATCCAAGATTAGATCCAGGTGGATGGGCTGATGGTGGCCAAGGCAGCATTGATGATGCTAAATATAATATGTATCGATTAACTCCTCATGACAAAACAGACACTACTAGTACTGTGGATAGGGTTTATGCTGGTCAGGGTGTTTTGTCTTTAACAAATTTTCCTGTGGATATATCTGGCGTTGTAGATGGATCAGACAATTTTGTGGCTAGTGGTATAGGTGTCGGTTTTTATATTAACAAATTAGCATCAGAACCTAGTGGAATAAACGATGTTGATGATTATAGTCAAAGATTATTAAAGATTTACAATAGTGAATTTGATGATCCTGGTAGTGATGTAGCCGGCTTAAAAGCTGCTAGTGGAGTTATAGAAATTGATGTTGTTCATTCTCCTGGAACAGCGGGCTATGGTAATACTACCACAGATCCTAGAAATCTTAGCTTAAGAGTTAGAACTCCTAATGCTAACGCAGACGGTTGGGTAAACAAATATTATGATGTTAATGTGCTTGGTAGCGTATGGAATTACTTACAACCAAATCAAGAAACAAACTATACCAGAGATGATCAAAGAATCATTTCTACATTTATAGAAGACACTAATAACGATAATACATATGGTGGTGACGATTATTATAATGGCCTTTTTGTTGAGATATCAATTTTGAGTAATGGAACCAATGGCGTCGCTGATCCATATGAAATGCAAATTAGATTAAATGGTATGAATATTTTTGAGCATGGATTAACTCAAGACGATCAGACTCTTACAGGATTAGTTTCTCATTTTAACCAGACTAATGTGAAGTATTTTGATAGAATTGATTGGTTTGGCTCTAGAACAGGAGTATTACCGCATAATGAAACTGATAATTCTAACGTTGATAATGATTATACTTGGATAGACGACATTTATATTATTGCTAATAGTGGCACTGGTGTTGCATTAACTCATAATGATAATTTCTTGGGCGCTAGCACCAAGGTTTATTCGTTATTTCCGTCTGCTACAGGTATTAACGTAGATAATTCATGGAGAGCGTTTGATGCTGATAGTGGTTTTGATGATATTGAGAATGCTGAGGTAGAGTATCTCAAAACTGATGACGGCGATAATCAGTATATTTATGCCGAAAATAATGATAAGTTTATGATGTTTGATTTTGATAATATTGAACTAGATCCAGCTTTAAACATTAATAACTATATTATCGGTGGTATCAAAATTACAAATTCGTCTAGAAAAGTTAGCAAAGATGTTAGTTTTCAAAACGCTTTTGCTTCTGGTACAGATCTAACCAATCCCACTGCTATTGCGCAGGAGTTTTATGTTACTGGTACTACATACGAATACCAAAATCAATATATAATGGATAATCCCCTTACTAATCAGAAGTGGACTACCACAGATATCAACGACGGACACTTTGGTATAGTCAAGAGATCATAATACTTTTATAAGGACATCATATGCATTATGACGGCATATTTGTAAATCCTTTATTTGATTCCGATCCATATGATCAGAATTCTTTTGAAGGAACAGGAGAGAAACCAGGCATTCTTCAACATCAGGCTAATCATCCGCCTGTTGATATAAAGTTTTGCAATAATAATCTTGAAGATAAAATGACCGTAGGTACTGATGCTAAAGCACCAAATCCTATGGTTACTATTTCTAGCAATTTTATACAGAATGACATAGGGATGATGAGTGCAGTAGAGGATACTGTTGTATTTGATGGGTATTTGATTAGCACAGGAGTAGATCAGGGTATACAGCCTTTGCTCGTTGCGTCTAGCGGTTTTCAGCAGTTTCTAACAGATAATCCCATTGGAGAGCTCGAAATAACCTGCAACAATCAATCTGTGTACAAATTACACGGCGCCAGACCTACAGAATTGGTGTTAAATAAAAATGAGAACGGCTGGATAACATATATACAATATTCTATGACTTTTATAGGCTCTAATACAGGATGGATTGATGATGATTGGCAGGGTCCCGTAAAAAATACTGTAGATTCATGGAATATAGAACCTGTTTCAGAATTGTCTACTTGGGAAGCTATGACCTCAACCGCTCAACGACGAGGTGCTGGCGGCGCAGTTCTGAGTAACGATTTTAAAGAGTATAATTTCCCTAGATGGAAAGTTACTCATAGAGTTGCTGCTAACGGTATTAGAAAATCGGGTCAGACGCAGAATGTAGCGCAAGCTAATCTGAGAAAGGTATATTGGGAAACATTAGAGAGTGCTAAAAAATGGGTTAGTGGCAGACTTCAGTATAATGAAGATACCACCAAAAACTTTACCGTAGGCTGGGGGAATCAAAGTACAGACACTGGAGGCAATAGGAAATTTAATTTTACTAGGGCTGTAAATTATGATCTTACAACAGCTTTATATGAAGTTCTTGATACTTGGATTAGTATGCCTAGTGGCAGTTTGTATACCGAAGAGTATACCATAGAAGCTAGTACCAACGATAAATATGTAAAAACAGTTAGAGTTAATGGAACAATCCAGGGAATGGGAGGATATGATAGTGGTTTATTGAATTATGATAAGACTATGGATGCTGGAAAAATTCATATGACAGGTCTGGGCGGTTATGAAAGCACCATCGGCGGTCCAGCTGGCAAGGTAGCAAGTACAGGTACTGATTGGAGTTCTGTAGCTTTTGAAGGTTCTAGGTATAATAATGCCAGAAGGGCTTGGCACGGACATATCAAAGACGTATTGCCATTTAGGGCTAGTTCTGCTTTAAATGCTAGTAATACAACCTGGGGTAGCTATACGGCTCAATTCGATCCTGCTAATTATAATAGATTTAGTACCGTAAATAATCCTGTTAAAAGTAAAGAAAGTTTGCTTTGGCCTATACCTATAGCTACAAGCGAAACTTTCGACCCTAAAAATGGCACTGTATCATACAGCTATGAATATAATAACAAACTACAAGCTATTACGGGGGTAATTAGCGAAAACGTAACCATAAGCGATACTGGACCAACAGATGTTTTTGCTGAAGTATTTGTGCTAGGAAGAAGGCTTGGTCCTGTTCTACAGGGTCTAGGAGCTAAAACTAGTAGTAAACGAGATGTGAATATAGAAGTAACTGTGATGCCTCCAACAGGAATGAATGGTTATTTTATGACTCAACAACCTTGTCCGATGTTTACAGGAGGCACTATATATGGCCTATTAGATACTATGGCAAGTGGTTTAGCTCCTTTCGGAGCAAGAGATTCTAGTGTTTTTCCAGGAGGAAATAGAGGGGCGCTAACAGAAGGTAAAACTTTTTTAACAAGAGACGAGCAGTCCTGGAGGCCAGCAGAAGGAATTTACACTAGAAGTTTATCATGGGTTTTCCAACAATGCAACACCAGCAAACGATGGGATGATATATAATGGCGACACAGGCGGGTAGGGATTATTGCGTACCCAGCAGCACCAAAATCAAAGATAAAATTATAGCACAAACTATTTTTCTGGGCGCTAGCGTTATAGACTTTAATGCTAATATAGGTTGGGGAGAGCAGCCTAGCACGTTAACAGTTAATCTAGTTAATGATCTTAGTTATACAGGTTGTCCTCAAACGCAGATTTTAAACGGTAATGGCTCCGACAATTCATATTATTCTGCTGGCAATGACGGTTTGTATATAAAACCAGATGGAGCAACCGTTAATCGTAGACATCCAGAAGCAATGCTTCCTGGTAAGGTATACTACCAAACCAATTATAATTCGAATTATCAAGTAAATCAATTGTGGTGGCAGAACAAAGATCCTGGGTTTATAGGAGATGCTACTAATCTTAATACTGACGGTAGTGTAACCTATAACGATTCTACTAGTTTTTTTAAACCGAGAGGATTTAATATTACCAATTGTCCTGTTTATTTTAAAATGGGGGATTTCAGTTTTGGTGGTGTTGTGCAATCCTGGAAAAAAAATAAAGGAGAATCTGGGGATATATATACTGTGGTTGTTCATAGTATGCAGGCCTTATTAAATAATTGTACAGTAATACTAGATAAATATGCAGGATCTATATCTGGTAGAACTAGCTTTGCTTGGTCTGCTCCTAGTAATTATGTAGGCAACCTCTTAACATATAATAATACAAATAATGAAAAAGGAAATATCCCAAATATATTTAATGTTTATGGATTTTTAGAATCTTTTGGGGCTTATAATTTTGGTGGTTCTAGTTATAAAAAAGAAGAAGGATTTTTGTGTAGTGAAGTAATAACAGCCTTGAGAGTATTAACAGGAGCAGATAATCTAAACGACAGAACTCGAACGAACCATAGTGATTTTGGTCCTAAAACCGCCTTTTCTCCATATGGTAGAATCATAGCCCCTACCGTAAGCGACCCTATTACTGGAGATCGTTATACCAGTAACAAGTGGGGTGTTATTGCTCCGGCAACACCAACAAATCAATCGGGATTTCTATGGACAGGAAGAGACAGATGTAATTTTAAATTAGATCTCTCAGAATTACAAAAAGCTGTTTACGAGTCAGGTGCTGTAAAAAGAATAAAAGCTGATTCTATGAGCATTAGTCAATTTATAGATTATGTTTGTGATGAACACGGACTAGACTGGACCACAGATTTGCTTAATACTCCTACTGGGTGGGTTATTAAGGTTATTGCTGTATCTAGAAGATTTGCTCCTACTATTAATGCAGTTAAAAGTACTGTAAATCAAATGATTTGTGACGGTATTGAAACAGGATCTTTTAGTTTTGGTAAAGAAGCAAACGAAACTAATAGCAGAGCATTGGTTATAGGGGCTCCTCAACAGAGATTATATCAAGCGAAAAATACTAGATTAGCATATACGCAAAGTAGCTATATCTTTAATCCGACTAATCAAGTTTTTGTTGATTATTATGCATATGGCAATATAGGTGTAAATTCCCTGTCTGGAAGACCTAGTTGCAATGATAATTCTGGTTTTAGAACAACAGTAGGAGGAATATTTCATTATGGAAAAATAAAATTTCCTGCTTTTTACTCTACTAGAAATCCAGTTATAGATATTAGAGTTCCTAGTTTGAAAAATGACGACGTAGTTCATGATGCTATAGAAGGCGGAGGATTTACTACTAACGATACTATTTTTCAAGATTCTGAATTGGATAGTTCCTCTCTAACAGCAAATCGCAGAGGTAATTATAAACAGTCATATAAATTACTTCATGGTATTGACGCTAGATTTGGAATCAACCCTTGCCCTAACGGAGGATTAACTCTTAACTCCAGCATAGGAAGTCAGGCTAGAGAAGGAACTAGTATAACAGGTAAGCGTTTTTTCCCTTTATACAGAGATGTTATTTGTCCGTTTTTTGGACATCTTTTAGAAGATCGTTATGGTATTGATGGTGCCAATAAAAATACAGACTTTAAAAGAATTAGGCCTGTGTGGTATGATTTCTGGACAGGCCAGATAGTTCTGTTGTTTCATAAAGACGAATTACCTAGAACAAGAATAGAACTATCAGGAAGATATACTGATTATACCATGAATAGACGATCTGACATTACTATGTATTATCCTCAGTTTACCCTAAACGCCAGTTCTTTCGGAGGTACAACTAGTCCTGGAGTAGCTACAGCTGCTACCGCTTCTTATACAGCCGAATGGTTTATGGTTACAGAGAATGAAATTAGAGCAGCTATGGCCGGTACCGATAATTTTGTATCATATACTCTTGGAAAAAGATATAAAACCGATTTGTATATTATGATGAACGCTGCATATACATACAGGTCTAAGCAAAGATATCTCAATGAAGGTATGTCGAACGCTAAGGCCTCTAGAATGGCTTATGACGAAAACAATTGGCATTGGCAGTTTTATAGAGAAGGAATTACAGGAGCAGAAGGCAATATAGCGCCAGAGAATAGTCTTACTGCTCAATCTTTACACTCTTTGAGTTCTGAAGCTAGAAAAGACTTCGACTTATTGTCGAAATTTTTACAAAAACTTGGTAATACATATTATGGAAAACAGTATATGGTTACTGCTCCATTTCTTCAGTCTAGAACAGAACAAGACAATTATGATTATCAATTAAAAACTGAGCAAGGAAATATCAGCGTATTTAAGGGAGGAGGAGAAATTCGTTATAATTATGAACCTTGTGCTGCCGATAATGGGGCCTGGGAAGAACCAGGAAATTCTATAGATGATATGATAGCCGGAGATCAAAATGTAGCAGCTCTTTGCAACGATAAGGGGCAGATTAAGCCTATCCTTGGTTATAATTCTACTTATGTTTTTGATTATGCTAGAAGAGAATTGGCCAGAAGAACACTATATCAAGTCAATAATAGGGCCGGTAGTACAAATCCTTATTTTAGTTATAGCGCATGGGATAGCATAAGTATGCTAAGAAAAGCTGATTCTACTACTAATAGCAAATACTATTTCGAAAATTTGAATATAGGAGATTTAGCTAATTCAATGGGAGATTTTGTGATTGTTGAATGTCCTAATAATAATAATATTATTAATTTATGGGAGCTGCAGCCAAACGCACCGACACCGCCGGCTCATATAATAGGAAAAGACGCTTTTGGTCTTAGTCATGGAGCAAAAAAGAAGAAACTATACAGAACATGCAATGTTGATGGTAAATTCCATTTTATGGATCCAGAAAAAATGCTGGAACCCAAAATAATAGTATCTACTGATTTTCTGGGTTTAAATAACAGTAGTGAGCAATATCAAACAGATCCTTCTAATACTGTGAGTGCAACCATAGGGATGGAGGAACTTGCTATGTATACTAGAAGTGGCGGAAGAAATTATGCCGAATACCAGAAATTTTTTCAGTTTTTTAGTCCATATAGACAATACAATAAATTATTAGCAGAATTAGCTCCACTGTCAGATAATTCTACGGGAAAGAATGTAAAAATAGCGCCAAAAGCAGCTCATCCATTTTTTGCTGGTATTCCTATTAAATCTAATACATATTGCTACGGACCATGGACAAACTACCCTGCTATCTATCCTATGGATAAGTTATTTACTCTTGGAAATGAAGTAACTATAGATGATGTAGACACAGCGTATAATACTTGTACTAGTACCGCTATGTCTAATCCCACCACCGACCAGAGAGATTTGCTTGTGGACAATTGGATTACTAATACAAAGTTTGAAGTTATAGAAGATTTTTGTCCTTGGAATTTTGGCGGGATGAGAAATTTAGATGATGTAGCTAGTAAATATGTTAGTGGTGTGTCTAATTTTCAAACGAGCATAGAAGTAGGCAGCCTAGAAGCTGTAGGAACCCCCTTGTTTAAACTTGGTGGGGCTTTTAGTAGTAGCTGTTTATTGGAAGATCTTTCTTTTGTTCCCGGTCAAACTCAAACATATACTTGGACAGAAGTAAAACAAGGTAGTATTTTCCCTAACTCTTGGCCTAGCTTAACAGAGATTGGTAATTATAATGAGATTAATGATCCTGGATATATACAAGGAACTATCGATTATATCGTTCCTGATATACCTATCAAAGATCTTGGTGGAAACAGAATAGAATACAACTATTATAGCAACGCTCCAATACTTACCAATATTATGACCAGTATGGGTCAGAATGGTATTACTACTACATATAGCTTCAGAACATACACTAGAAAGTTATCTCTTTTTAATAGACAAGAAATTGATAGAGCTAAAAAACTTGGTCAGGAAAATATGAAAAGAAAGCATGAGATATCTAGACTCGAACAGAGAGTAAATAACAACCAGTTTGCGGACAGAGAGAAAATAAAAAGAGAGCAGTTTAATGACGCTAAGGAGGCTCCACAATTGGCTTTAGGAACAAGCCCTGTTACAACTATAGTTTGTTCTACTAGGAAAAGTTTGGGTCAGTTTAATAATATGCATCAAGATAGTAGTTTTGGTTCTTATAGCGCTCCGGTAGTATTGGGAGGAAGCGAAGCTCCTCAAGTGAGTTATTCTGGCTCAGGCCCTAATGACAGAGCACCTAACGGCCATTTAGGAAGCTCCGACTTTAGCCAGATGACAGGAGACAATCAAGCAAGATATATGTTTTTCGAACAAAGGAACGAGACTTCTGCTAAAATATATCCAGACAGCGAATTGGCTGATGCTCTCAATGACACTTGGGGCAGGGCTTCTATTATGAGTTTGGATGGTATTTTTTCTCCCATATCTTTTTATCCAACAATAGGTAAAGATACTTTTAGTATATCAAAATATGACCAAACAAGGTGTCCTATTTGTAATGGTACCAAAGGCATAAGTAGAAAATATAAAAGATACAAAACAGCAACAAATACAAGTAGTAGTGGTGGTAATATTAACTTTTGTTGCGATAGTTGTACTAGGCCTTATGGCAAAGTGAATGCTTCTACTTATTTTGGTTCTACAACAACATCAAAAGACGGAGAATATTTTCCTCCCTATATTATTTCAAGTGGCCAGACTTTAGATGAGTTGAAAAAATTCAATACATTTATCTTTCAGAGAAGCATAAAAGATAATACAGATAGACTAGGAATGTCTGTTACTATACCAATCAATGTTAGCACATTGCAGCCGGTAGTTATGCCTTATCATGAATTTAGCAATGCTAACGCCCAGGATTATGAGGGGGCTCATCCAGATGGTGCTCATGATAGTTTGTATTGTGGTAATGAATTAAGAAAATTTGAAGATAAAGGAAGGAATAGCATATCTGTTATAGGTAGAGGAGCTGTATTTAAAGACTGCATGGCCAACCTCAACTCCGCCCCAAATATTGGTTTAAGCGGAACGATGTCTACAGATGCTGGCTGGGTTAGAAATCATGATTATGACTATTTGGATAGTAGATTCAAAGAAAGAATATCTGGCACAGAACATTCTGCTTATAATAAAGACTATGAACAAAATATGCGTTTTGTTGGTTTTCGTGGCCCTATGATGATGCATGGTTGGGGTTATGATATCGAAGGATATCCTGTTCCTAATGCTGCTGATGAGCCTCGTGATATAGATGCGTATGGCAGACCGCTAAGGTTTAAAACAAGCAGGACAGTGGAAAGTGATTCGGTAAAATATTCTAGTTTAGCTGTCGGAGAAGCTTTCTGTCGCGACAGCAGTGACGATACTACAGAAACCGTTAAACTACACACACTAAATATACAAAATAGTACTTATTATAATAGAAAAGGCTCTAATTTAACAGACGATACTATGGTTTATAGAATCATCTATAAAGATGACTATAGTGACGGTGGTGGCTATGATCCTGCAACCTACAATGGTTCTATTGTTAGCAAAACACAAAAATATCAAAATGGACAATGGACACCCAAAATCAAGCTGAAGCAATTTTATTTAAACTGGGCGGAAAGACAAGACTTATGGCCTGTTGGGCCTATAGATCTTAGGTGGGACCCTGAAAGAAAAGTATGGTCTGCAAATACTCAAAAAATTTACAAAATGGTTTACGTAACTCTTGAAGAAGATATGACTAAAGATCCCGATCTCGATGAAAGTTTTCCTGCCAGAGGTTTTTTGGACGATTTAGAATATTCTACTCAAGCATTAGCTGCCAATAAAAGACGTCTAGTTTATGTGAAAGATCGATCAGGATATTCTGCGCCTAGAGGAGCCAGATTGTATTGTAGATATGATAGCGATACTGGTTTTTATGAACCGGTAAGTAAACAACAATTTACCGTTTATGGTAGCATATCTGCCGGTGGAAATACCGCTACAGTTACTATGAGTTATGTTCAAGGGAAAAAGAGGGGTGAAAGTGCGCCCACAATGAGCATTACTTTTAAAAATCCGTTGGGCTTTAGTACTACTGGAGGATCTGGTATGTTTTCGTACATTGATGGAGAATGGACACTCATTAGTAGTAGATAGGACCAATTAACAGATGCCCAAAACAAACTGTACCATTTACGACGCTTCGTTTTTCAATGATCTGCTATATTACAATCTTAATCTAGACGATAGTAATAACTTATATATCAATTATAGCGATGGGGCTTCATATCTTGTCGGCATAAATACTACAGCTATGTTGGGCCTATTAAATAATAGTATCCCTAATGCAGCTATAAAAGAAGGTGCGTGGTATCCAGCATATATAAACACAGACGATAGTAGTCAATATAAAAAAGCTGTATATGAAAGAACAAATTTTACAGAACCTCTGCTTGGTATCGCTAATTTTATTACTTTTTCCGGTAAATTTAATCATTGGGCTATACAAACCTTAGGTGGATCTTCGGTGGACAGAGATATGAGTTGCGACTGGTTTTTAACCAGCAAGTATAACAGCTTTAAGCCTGTACACGGTATTATGTTCTGGTTCAAAAAAGTATCTAATTCTCAACAGAGCATGAGTTTTTATCAGATGCCTGCTGGAACTAAATTCTGGGATGGTGGCGACCTTAAGCAAAAATTAGACTCAAAAAGAGTAAAAAACTTAGAAATAGACAGAAGCCCATTTTCGTCTACTACTGCGTCTTTCAGTTTTACTTCTTCCTCAGAGATAGAAATTTTTGATTATGACTTTAACGGAAAGGCAAAAAACTCATATTCCATAAAAACGGAAGGTTTCGATCAGGGAAATGACACATATCATATTTATGTGCCAGATGGCGAAGCGTTTGCTTTTCATGATAATCAGGTTAGCAAACTTAGGGCTCAGAGCCAATCTCATTTTGGTTTTTCTTACGTGTCCCCTTCGCTGTATAACATATACAGAGAAATAGATAATGCTCTATATCCTTATAGTAGAGGATATTCAATGGGCAGAAAAAAATCAAGAGCCTATCAAATGTTGTGCTCTTATCTTAGCACTATGCCGCAAACAGATAGAGTTACTGTTAATAGCCTTAGTAAGTCTTCAGTAAAAAATAGAGTGACCACCTTTTTGGATAATTGCGATGCTACATCAGATACTGTTCAAATTACTAAACTTACAGATTGTATACAAGACATATTAGATTTTAGCTATATAAATCAAACAGCAGTATTAAATAAACAAGAGAATGTTGCTGCTAATAAAAAAGACTTATTTCATATTATCACAAGAAAATATCATCCAGAATTAACTCTATATAGTAACACCAGGCTTTTATACACAGGGCCTGTCACAGGAGATGGACATCATGTTTCTTTCTCTCATACGGCCACAACATATTATGATCCGGATAGTATTGGAGATATGATATTGAATAATTATAGCATATATCATGGAAGAAATGGTAGCTATATGAAATATGAAACCAATTTTACTACTACGGAATCAAAAGCTATTATCACAGCAGAAAACACTCCAGACGATAAGAGATATTCTGTTCCAGTATATTATGCTGATGTTGGAATACCCGCCTATAGCGAAAATCCTTTGTATTTAGGACCAGGTTTTTTGTATACCGGAGATTTAAAGACTAATTCGTTTATAGAATATGGCTCTAGTAATTATGCTGGGCGGATTCCCTATGATGAGACAAATTTTAATAGCGTTGGAGCTAATGCTTCTGAAGCTACATATAGTTGGAGAATTAGTGCTGGTCCTTACGGATTGAGGTTTCACAATCTTGATTCATATACTGTTTTTGGTACTCCCATCAGAGTAAATTCATATAATAATTCTTCAGAAGCCGAACCGCAGTTTGTAATATCTCAGAATGGAACCTATGAATTAGAATGTATTAGAAATATTGGGGCTTTTAGTGAAATAGACAGGGTAATATTAACCACAGATCCGAATTATGCTTTGGAAAACGATTTATCAGCAAGTCTTACTGGAGGACCAGATTTTAAGAAAATAAATATCGGTTTGGCCAGAAGTATTGCTTTTGATCATAGCGGTTTTGTTTGGCTGATGGATACACATCACTATATAAATAATGGAGATGTATCATTTAACGATGATGGTAATTGGAAATGCATGAGAGCAAAGGATGTTAAGCTGTTTCAGATGCCTGATAATAACTCTGACGACACAGTTTTTACCGATTATAACGCAGGAAATACTATATATTTTGAATTTAAGCCAGGCAATACCACAATAGGCTTGTATAGTATTAACATGTCTCATCTTAGAAGTCTTTGCAATCCTAGTTGCTTAAGCTCGTACCAGGAAAAGGTTTTTGCCAAAAGAGGCACATGGTTAACAGATCCTCAGGGTCATGATATCTTATATACAAGAGGATATAATATTACTAGGGGTCCTTTGGTTTCTTATGAAGTTGATGAAAATGGCTCAACATTGGTTCCTCCAGATCCTGAGGCTTGTGAGGCTTGTGTACAGCAAGCTTTACAAGACTGTTTGGATAATTGCGCATCTAATCCTACGAGTCAGGCAACTTGTGAAGACGAATGTACTAACGAAACAGGACAAGCTAATGCTAGAGCATCTTGCTCATCTTGTTTTCCTCAGCCTAGAAATACTACCGAATTTGATTATACTCTTACTAATCTAGGATCTATACCTTTGGAGAAATATGGAGGATATCAATCGATTTATGATCTTGATGATTTTATTGGTTCAACAAGAATTGACGACCATCTCGGCGGAAGTATTGGCAATACACTACAACCTAGAAGAAACAATGTTTTAACTCCTACTGGTATATTTTGTTATAGAGAAAATGTGCCTATAACAGGCCATGAGATACTGTTAAATAAAGGTTTATTTCATCCAAACATTGGTTTTATAGGTCCGAGCAATCCTAATTTCGTAGACAATAGATCATATGTGCTAGAAGATAGAACAGAACAGTTTCCTGTTCATATATTCGACGGCAGAGGTTTTTATGATTTAAGACCAGCCGTAACAGGGATTAATGAGCATTCTAGTCGGATAACAATACCAGATTTTTATAGAGTTGACGATACAGTTAATGATGATCCAAGAAGATATTGCGGTCTTTATGGATACAAACAAACCAATAATGAAAGCACCAAAAAAACAACAGCATATCTTATCAACTGGGATACTCCTTCTGGGCTCGATGAAGATAGAGTCACAGGAGAATTGCAAAGCTCTTATACTTTTTATGAAGATATATCTATAGCAAAAAATATCAAAAATATAGAAGTTAATCTAAATTATCTAAACTATATGAATCCTAAAAATTTAAAGTTTAGTTTAGATTGCGGAACATCTACAGACTATGATCTATACAACACAGGAACGATTAATGATAATACAGAATTAACAAGTTACATTGGTTCATTAGACTCAACACATTCTAGCAAGCTATATCTATTAAATCAAGAGCATATTCAAAATTATAATTTCAATTATGCGGTAAAATTTTCTGACTTTTATGACAAAAGTATAGTCGCTGGTAATCATGCTAATTATGTAGGGAAAAATACACACACCCAGCACCTCAACTTGCTTAATCATAATAATGAGGAGTATTTACAGCCAACATTATTTGCTGATGGCTATGGGGCTAACGATACATCATTAAGTATGGTTAATGCTATAAAACATAATAATTTAATGAAGAGTAATTATACTTTGGGTAGATTTAGGGGTCAGACTATAGGAGGGTTAGATGCTAAGCTTAAAGTCGAAGTAGTTAATCAGTTTGATTTCAGAATGGGAATCAAGGACAATATATTAAGCAACGATATCCTTAGTAGTCTACAGTCAACAAATAAACGGACCTCCTCCAACACCATAAATAATAGTCTGTGCAACTGGCAGTTGATTTTACACACTGAAGATGATCCTGGCTATCATTTTAAAGACGCTTTAGGTATGATATCTTATACTGATACATCTAATTATATTAGTAATACTAATAGTTTTGGTCCATATAATTATATTTTTGAATCAACTAGACAAATACCAGATATTAATGTTAATGCTCCGTATAATAGCATAGCTGGCCGTAGCGATTGTTCGTATTATGATGCTCTAAACGAGCTGTTGGGCGATGATTTAGCTGAATTGGTAAGATTTCCTAGTCTTGTTGGATATTTATTGTTAGTAACAAGTTTTCTTGGTGTTACATGGGGATTTGGGGCTATGATGGGATTGAATACCATAACCATGATGTACGCCAATGGAGGAATAAATGACCCTATTATAAATTTTTTAATAAATATTAGGATTGCAGCTAGAGTAGAAAATCTTAATGCTCAGTACTATAGGCCTGTATATAAAAATTTCACCAACGGTAAACCAGACAGGGCAGTAGTGGGGTTGAGCAATAATAAGAGCATGTGGTATGTTACAGAGGTGCCTATATTTAGATACGTTAATACTCTAGCCGGTAAAAAAGAAGAACTATTTTATGTAAAGCTAACCAAAAACAGCGCCTTTGGGGCTATTAGTAGCTTTAGATATGAATTACTAGTAGACCATAGTCAATACCATTTATTAAATTGTAATTATGTGCTCAATAAAAATATTTCATCAATAAGTGGCGCTATCCAAGTAAGTAGAAAAAGAACGAATAATCATGGTATAACTAATGTTGTTGCTGGTTCTAATGACAGCAAAAATCAATCTATACAACTTTTAGAAGGAGATATAGTCAGATTAGACGGCCAAACAAACACCGATCAAAACGGCTACTATCTAGTTAAAAATGGCGATTGGACTAAATTCCCAAATACTTCAGAAATACAGTTTTTACAAAATAATATCTTGTATGACTCTCTTGATGAAGATATAGAAGATGAAAAAGTAATTATGATTGATGGTTTTCGAGCCTACTATTTTTTTGATATAAATCAAAGTGTTTTATTGGCAGACAATACTAGTGCTACGGTTGAAAATAAAGCACTTATTGCTACAATAGATGGGTATAAAACTCTCTTAGCTTTAGATTCGGCTGTAGCTGCAAATATATCAAAGGGCGATATTGGTTTATCTGATGCTGAATGTAACACTATTTTATTATTTAATCCAGAATATGCTACATCGACAAGTATTCCTGTAAATGATTCTAATAGAGACAGCAATATGGATTGGCTACAAGACATTGAACATATATACAGATGGCCTTTTCAAGAACACAAAAAAGGCCTAAGATCCGCTAGATATATAGCAAATCAAGGAACAGTAGGAGAAGGAAACATAGGATATGGTACCTCTATTAATTATTATAATACACTAGATACAGAATCTTTAAAAAATAAAAATTGGAACATATTAGATAACTGTAATAATAATGAAAATAATCAATACAAATATTTTAACTTTACTGTTACTAGCGACAATACAACCAACCATGTTTCTTTCAATCAATCCGATTCGAATCTGGATAAACTCAAGGCTTATAGATATTCGGGTAAGGATCTTGGCTTTGTTAGTCCTAATGAAGGGTTTTCTAAAAAAATGGAATTTATAGATAGAACAGATCCTATAGTTCCTATAGACATAACCAGCTTGGATAATCACTATAATCCCTTGTATTCTGCTTTTCAAAAACTGTCAGAAGCTAATTTTATAGAGATAAAAACAGACAAAATAAAAGATCTTAACTTAGCAACTACAGGCACGATTGTTATTGATAAGCATTTGAACTTTAATAATGAAATTATCTATGCAACCACAGGAGATTATACGTATTTAGAGAGTCGTGCAAGCGGTATCAAAGATAACCAGCATAGTGGTTATTCGAATTTCAATGAAGCTATTGTAGGAAATAATTTAAAGTCTTTAAGGTCTTTCTATAAAGATGTTAATCCTATAGAGTCGGGTTTATGTTATGACATAAACACATACGATCCCAGTACTTGCCAAAAAACAGCATTAAGACAGAGAATATCTATTGTTACTAAGGAATTATCAGATATTGAGCGAGCACTAGAGATTTGTATAACAGGAACAGATATATATGCTCATAAAAAAATGAGCTATAGGACGGCAGATAATAGTACTGTAATTGAATATGAAGACACAGATTATTATTGGATACATGTAGACCCTGAAAACGGTTGTTTTGTTAGTAACGAAATGAGTGTCAAAATACCAACTAAAACCAAAACGTCGGTACTACCAGTGACTAGGAACATAGAAGGCGTTGTACTAATCGAGGATAGTCAAATTAGTCCAGTGACCAGAGGTTTGGTGCTTTCAAATCAAAACAGAGTTACTGACTATGCTGTTCCAACTGGTGAAGGAGGAATTATTAAACTAACAGATAATTTAGGGGGAGAGTATGAAATTGATTACACAGAAAGAAAAAAGAACGAGATAAAAAATGCGTGGCTCGCTATCGACCCAAATTTGGATTTTAGCAACACTGTCGAAATTAGTGTTGGGGAGTCGGACATATGGACAGGAGGAAGGGGAGGGGTAGATATTAATAAAATGATGTTTGGATATGGCAATAGTTTTAACGATACGCTAATAGGTTGGCAAGATTATTATGAAAGGCCTGCCAGTCTTGGTGCGACTTATGTCGATTACAAACTTAAGGAAGTGATAGATTTTACTCAACCTATATATATGCAATTCAGAAAAATGCCTAGTCGCAAACTGAAATCTCACGACCAAAGATTTAAAAAGTATTATCCCACTAATGACGGCAGCTTGGCCAAAAGCGTTTATCCTCCAAGTACAAATTATGATCTAGCTACAGATTTTTATTGCTGGAAATGCGTAGATGATGATGGAGAATATGTAGAAACGCCAAAGTTTTATAAGGCTATGAATGAGGCTATTTTTAGGGGATTTTTTGGCAGCTGGTACGGTACTGAGATTAGTAATAATGCTACTCTTGAGTCGAAGGAGCCGTGGGAATATATTCCATATGAATTTGGTTTAGATCACGGTGATTACACTGATTCCAATGCGCAAGTAATTCTTAACTTTAGTAGCGGCCAGTCTTTCGGCCATTGTTGTGACAGAGCTATTTACGATATATACCTCAACAGTATCTTTAGAGGATCAATAAATCTAAATAACTCATTAGATTGTGCTGATGTATATGATACTATTATAGTACCATCGCTGGCGCTAGATTCAGGTGGTTGTAGGGTTAAAGTAAAAGTTGTTTGCGCACTTGAAGGTGAAGAGGCTTGTCATACCAGTGCAATGCAAATAGAAGTTATAGTCGATGGAACCGTGCTTTACTACGGCCCTATGTCTGGATATCTCGAAGTTGGAGGTCCGTCCTATTAATAATCAAATTATTTTGCTTGATATTTGTACCATCCATTGTTTTTTATCCAATTGCCGTCGTTGTCTTTTCTTTTTGGAAATAAGGTACCGCCTTTTTTATGCTGTCCAAAGGATAATGTAGCTCCACAATCTGTGCATCTAATCTCATAGTAATCATTATCTTCTACTGTTCTTACTACATATTTTAAGTTTTCGCTTTTGCACATTCCACAATTGCTTTCGCTAAATATTTCTTGCAGCGTA
>Ga0181585_10000861_pt1 | contig 26215 bp, 28 predicted proteins | sample 071ome_29_FD_132469 | JGI IMG/M metagenome (GOLD analysis project Ga0181585, IMG submission 132469) | Coastal salt marsh microbial communities from the Groves Creek Marsh, Skidaway Island, Georgia - 071407BT metaG (megahit assembly) | ecosystem: Environmental > Aquatic > Marine > Intertidal...
ATTTCGATTTCTCTTATTAATGTTTTTGTTTTTACTTCAGAGCATTATTACAATTATATTTATGATACCGTTAAGAATGTTACTCTGGGTTTTCCAGCTTACATTATTAGCTTATCCTCTGGCGGCGTGGGAAGCACTTTAGAAGAAATGTTTCTAAATCTTGATCAATTATCAAGCAATATACATGCAGTTACGGCAAAAATGTGGGCTTCAGCACCGACGCCATTTGCGGCAAATTTCTTTGTGGTCTTGTTTAAAGTATTGGTGTTAAATACCTGCTATTTTATTCTAAAAATGATGTTTATCTGGCTTTTTATAGCTGCTACCTATTCAGTATATATAATGCTTACAGTGTTTCCGTTTGGTATTGCTTTGGCACCTTTTGAGCAAATGAGAGGTTTATTTTTTAACATGTTAAAAGGACTTAGTTCATACATGTTGGTACCGGTCTTTGCCGCAATAATAATGGGTATAGCATTATACATGTCTACCGATGTGTCAGAACAGGCAAGTTTCTTTATTAGTAATGGCACGACAATTCCATTGGATGATGACGGCTTTAGGTTTTTTTATAGTAAAGCGGTAATGATTTCTCTTTTATCTATGCTGATGCTGATTAAAGTGCCGGAATTTTCAAATCAGATTATGGCTGGCTCTATAAGTTCGGTGAGTTCTTTAGGAAGAACTATTGCAGGAGGTTATTTAGCGACGCAGTTAATGAGAAGTACCGGAAGAGCTAGCGCCGAAGGAACGAGGGCGGTTAGATCTAGCTACGAAAAAGTAAAAACCAGCTACAACAATTTAAGAGGTGCATCATGAAATATTTATGGTTGTTAATTTTTTTAACTTCATGTGCGAGTGATGAGGTGGAATTTGGTTACCAAAAGTCACCTTGTGCTTGTAACAAAACTGAAATTGAGAATTTTAGAAATGGATAGAAAATAATAAAAAAAGCTTCGGTATATTTCCGCCAAGATCTAGTACCGAAGCCTCAAATCGAATGAAGGTATGGCCTTCGTGGAGAAATGTAACATTTGTTAGGTTTCTTTTCAAGTAGTCATGTCTTCGTAAAAAGGATTTTTATGAAGAAAGAACGAGTTACACAATTACATTTAGCATATCTACATGCAATTTCTGAGATACCACGTTATCAGATTGCTTTAGGTGTTGCTGCGTTGATTATTGTTTTCCAATTACTTGCAATAGTCACAATTTTACCTTTAAAGGAAACCAAGGTAGAATATGTTGCTTTTGCAAATAGCGAAGATGTGATGTTCCGCGTACTTCCTGCCCCTCTTAATAAAGAACAAAAGCTTTTATTAGTAAGGCAGTTGTTGAGAGAATATGTATATAACCGCGTACATATCGATAACCTAACTGAGCGCAACCGTTTTGCTAAGGTAGTGGCAATGTCTGCCAAATCTGTAGTTGTAGATTTTAAAAAGGAATATGAGCGTATAGAACAAGAAAGCTCGTTTACCAGAAGGGATGTTAAAATTATAGCAGATTGGGTAGTAGATGAGGCCAAGAATGTCCATCAAATAGAATTTGAAACTACTGATCATTACAAAGGTCAAACCTATAAAAACTCTTGGGTAGTTACACTAAAATATCAATTTAAAAAAAGCGTGGTTAAGAAATCTAATGAATTACTTAACCCACTTGGTCTGACTGTTGACCACTATTTCCAAGCGCAAAAAGAACTAACAAATGAGGATTTTAATGAATTATTTTAAATTATTATTTTTATGTATTTTTATAAGTATACCTGCGGAAGCAAAAATAATTGATTTATTAAAAGATAGTGAGGAAACGGTTAGTTATTCGCCGCGTGAAGATCGCGAAGTAAGGCGTGATTATGATCTAAGAAGTTTCCAGCATGCCTTTAATAATTCTAGTGTTTCTGACAATGTTTCAGAATTTAACTGGCAGCCTAATAAGATTTATAAGGTAAATATGCGTATGCATATGAAAACTTTAATTTATCTACCTGAAGATGAAGAAATTAAAGCATATACGATAGGGGATGATTTTAGTTTTAAGGTTAACATTCTGGGCTATCAATTTAAGAATCTTTTAGATGTACAAAGTGTATATGCAGGGGTAGATACCAATCTTTCAATTATTGGAAAATCCGGAAGAGTTTATTCTTTTTATTTACGTAGTTATCCAGTTAAGTCGCGTACTTTGCCAGATTTCACGGTGTATGTGAAAGCGCCAAAGCTAGACCCTAACTTAGGTATCCAATTTGCTTCTGATTATGAAAGAGATGGCTCTAAAAAGAGTAAGAAACGCAGAGTATTTGAAAGGCTAAAAAAGGATAATGATTATCTTAAAGAAGTAGATGATCCAGATGAAATAAATATTGATTACAAGATTCTGGGTGACGAGGAGATAGCGCCATATGCAGTGTATGATGATGGAAATTGGACATATTTCGATTTTAGAAACGAACATTTCAATAGTGATCGTCTGCCAGTTGTTTACAAGGTAGTTGATGGGTTTGATTCAGTTATCAATACTCGTATTGATAATGGTTTCTTAATCGCTGAAAGCATTAGCAGTGATGGATGGACTCTAAAGAATGGTGATAAAACTATATGTATTAGAGTTAAAAAATCATGGTTTAAGAAAAAGGAAAGAAATAGATCATGAAATTAATAGAGCTTCTTAAAGAACAGAATCCCAAAATTATTGCTGCAGTGATGGGTAGTCTAATTGTTACCTCTGGAGGAATAATTGGGATAAAAAAATTTCGTTCTCAGTCTGAATATATTGAGCAATCTTTTATTATGGAGGATGAGTTTTTTAACACTACACCCCGTATAAAAGATAAGGAAAGAATTATTGTTATTTATAAAGATGGAGGAGTTTTAACAGTTAGTGAAACTTTAAACAGCAAGGGCGAAGTAATAGATAAGAACAAGAGTTTTACTCCACTAAGTAATGTAGTGAAACGTGATGATGAAGTGTTGCGCAGTGGTGATACATTAAAGAATGGCGATGTGGTAGATGAAGAAATCATCTATCGAGATGGTATTCCATATAAGAGAAAAAGGATCTTTGTTGATGGTAGATTTGTAGAAGCTGAAGAAGAGATATCGGTAGCAGAGGCAGATAGATTTAACCGTAAAGATTTAGAAGGGGAGGGTAAGGTAATTAATCAAGATGGAGATATAGTTGAGAGATTAATTATTGGTGAGGATGGCAAAGTAAAGAAGCTAATTCAAACCTATATTGATGGTGAGGTAGTAGCCGAAGAAATTATTGCTCTGGATGAAGTTCAGGATGGAGATATAGTGAGCCGAGAGATTATTGAAGAAAACGGTATAAAGAAGAGTATTCAGAAAGTTATTAAAGATGGACGCGTGGTCATCGAAGAAAAGATCCTTTCTGCTATACCAGAGCGGTTATTCCATACTAAAGATGTTAGTAATGAACTGGCTTATCGAGATAAAGCGGATATTAGAAGCATTGCCGCAAGAAGAGTAGGTAGTGGTAGAGTTTATGTTGTATCTGATGATGTCGCACCTGATTACAGTAATCTAAATCGAGATAAAGATTATTCTTTACACGAAGAGCCTAGAACTTTGGCATCTTATCCGGTGGATTTAACCCGTGTTATTACCATGGATCGCATGATTCCAGCTGTATTATATACAGAGCTTAAATCTGAAATTGCTTCGGAGAAAGTAATTGCTGTAGTAGAGCAAGATGTTTTAGGAGCGCATGGTAGAAAAATATTAATACCTAAAGGTTCAAAAGCGATTGGTTCATACCAACCAGTAAGTGAAACTGGCACAACGCGCTTAGGTATTAATTGGTATCGCATTATTACCCCTCGGGGCATTAATATTAAGTTTGAGGCAGAGCTTGCAGATCAAGAAGGTGCTGCAGGAACCACGGGTAGAGTAGATCACCGTGTTAAAGACCGTTATTCAGCTGCATTACTTTTTTCATCTATATCGGCTTTAGCTCAATTATCGGTACCAGTTGAAAATGAGCAAGCAAAGGCAGCGGCAGATGCTTTTACTCAGGAGCTTGGCTCTGTCACTGCAGAAGCATTGCGAGAGTCACTTAATTTGGTGCCAAGAATTACCATACCTAAGGGTAGTAGAATTCAAATTTCACCATTAATGGATATTTGGTTCAAGAAATCACAAGGTGGGATTATTGAGGCTAAAATCTTTGATCAGGAAGGAGGTTCGTTATGATAAAAATTTTAATAATCTCATTATTTATTTCTAATGCTTTTGCGAAGACAGAAGAGACGTTAATACCTTTGGAGATTAAGAAAAGAAGCAGTGAAAATATAGAAGCATCTATAGGAGAACTAACGGAAGAGGGTAAAGAGTTGGGTATAGATAGTTTGACTTTGGAGGGAAGGCAGTCAGTTGAGCAGATTGAAGGTAATCGTAATCGTATAAAAATAATTTGGCAAAAAGCCAAGTTAAATGAATCAGAGCAAGAATTATCAGAACCTTTAGTTTCAGAAGTTGAAATAGAAGGAAATATTCGAGAAGGAGATCAATTTTCTGCCAAAGGTAATGCTCATAATTTGGTAAGAGTTTTTGATGAATTAAAAGATAAATTGTTTGGTATAAATGACGACGATGGTGAAGATGATCTTAGAGTGCAAGAGGGAGATGTGTTAGAAGAGAATTTAGAAAACTATATTTCGAATAGTGGTGGTTCAAGTACTTATGGCTCTGTTGACGATACAGATACTGGAGTTGATCCTTTTGCTATTAGCTATGAAGTAACTGAAGATGATGAAGTGATAACTAGTGATGGCTGCTCTAAGAGAGTCGATTTAGATAATATGGTTATCTATGTTCAGAAGCGCACTTTAAAGGGCGACGAAGAAATTAAGCCATGTTCAGATTCTGAAGAATATTATCAATTAATTAGAGATTATAAAGGCTGTGGAGAAGATGTAAGGTTAGAAGAAGAAAAGGTCTTTTCTAAATACCGTGTCGTTTATAATCACCCAATAGATGATGCGGTGATACAGGTTGAGTCATGCACTGTCGATAAACAGAAGTTTGTGGAATTGAGTCGAGATTATGAATCATGTGGCCTAAAACATGATACTGCGAAAGATAAATCTTTTGCGCGTTATCGTTTGGTATATGATTTTGATGGATCACCAAGAATCTTTCAAGATTGCATAGAAGATGAGAATATAGCTTTTCAGCATATCCAAGAAAATAAAACATGTAAGCCACAGATTACCGATACGGAAGTAATTTTCTCAGAGAGAAAGGCGATAAAGAAAGATGGACAAATTATTTATTTATCTGAATGTGAACCCTTGGAAGATACTTATGAAATATATGAAGAGGTTTGTAATGAACAAAAATACACTCACGATTTTAGGGGTGGGCAGTCATTTTTAAATAAGAATTATTTTTATATAAGGAATGATAAGAGGGTAGATGTTTCAAAATGTATAAAATCTGATGTAGTTTTAACGCATAAATTTGATGTTTCAGCTTGTGAAGTGGTTCATGATGATCAAAGAAGGCAATCACAATTATATGCAAAAGCTTATGTAGAAGATGCTTCTGTTGAAGGAGGTAAGGATTATATAACGGATTGTAAGAAGTCTGGAAACGCTATAAGCTATATAAATGAAGGGCAGAAATGGCTTACTATAAGTAGTCATAACGAAAATATTACTTCTATTAAATCTGGGCAAAAATTACTATCGATTAGTGTATATTTAGAGGGGATAGGGTTTTTGGATAGAGAGTGGCTCATACATATTATGCGCATTATGTCTGGTCACATAGATAGGTATTGGGCAAACAGGTTTGGTAAGAAATTATGTGATCCTAAGGACTACGATGTTTCAAATGTCCCAATATCTCGTAATGCACCTAATAATAAGGAGATTGAGAATTATAAAAGTAATATAATAGGGCAACAATGGGTTAGTTCTAGTGGTAGAATCATAGATAAGAGCTGGAGTGATCAAACTCCACAATTAAGTGTCAATTTATCTGAAGAGCGTTGCATGATTTGTAAGGAATGGCGCTGCTATTATTCTGCGAATAACTACTTAGTAGAACATAATTTAAAAGTATCGCAGGCTAAATGCATGGTTTCTGTTCTTAGAAGTTATCCAATGTATAGGCGTTTTGATAGTACAGAATTTATCGATAAGTTGACTATCTTAGACAGTAAGACAATTTGTGGAACCGGAACAAAGTTGAGGGGGGAGGGGTGATTTATTTTCTAACATTAATAACGTTTCTAAATAGCACTATTGCTTTTGCTGAGAATATCAAAATTAGAAAACTCAAAGCATCTTATGAGTTTGATGATGGCTTGTATGAGGTTCGTAACGAGTCAGAAGGTACGATACTTTATCTTTTTAAAGATGGTCAAAATATTGTCATGCATAGCATGGCAGAAATTCTGCATTCGAAAGAATGTAGATATGAGAATGATGGTGATTTTATTAATAATTTAAGAGGTCCAAAATGATGTATCTTAATCAAACTAAATTAATGGGTTTTTTGGGAGCTGATCCTGAGATCCGTACTTCACAGAAAGGTCACGAAGTTGCAGTATTTTCTGTTGGAGTAAATCAGAAACGAAAAAATAAAGATGGTAAATATGAAGATGTTGCTTCTTGGTTCAAAGTTTCTGTATTGCATTCAGCTTTAGTAAATATTACTAAGGAGTATTTAAAAAGAGGAACCAGGGTTTTAGTAACTGGAGAACTAAGGAATAATAAATGGACTGATGACCAGGGCAAAGAACACTTCGCAACGGAAGTAGTTTTAACTGAGCAGAGTTCAATATTGTTTGAAAACAAAGCTGATTTAGAGGCGGCAGCTTCACAGCAATCTGGTGATAAAAAGGGCAAGAAGAAAGTTGCATGATAGATCCAGTTTATCGTAACTATTTACGAAAATTAACTCCATATTTCCAACCAGAGATTAAAGAGGTGGTTATGAATAAACCTCAGGAACTTTGGTTGGAATATGAGAATGGTGAATGGTGTAAAGAATTCAATAAACACCTTAATATGACTTGGTGTGAAGGAATGGCTCAAGCGATGGCTGCTTATTCTGGCCAGAAATTTTCTAAGTTTGAGCCAACTTTGTCGTTTAAGATGCCCAAATCAGGGACAAAAAAAGAAGAGCAAGGTGGACATAGAGTACAGGTATTTTATGGCCCAACTTGCAAAAATAAATTTGCAATGACGATTCGTCTTTATAGAAACAAAATTTTTAACCTAGATAATTATAAAATTAGAGCTGAAGACAAAACAAAAATAATTGCGGCAGTTAAAGAAAAAGATAATCTTTTGATTTCGGGGGGAACTGGTACAGGTAAAACTAGTTTTTTAAATATGTTATTACGTTTCATAGAAAAGGATGAAAGACTGGTAACGATAGAAGGTGTATCAGAATTGATTGTGCCACAAGATAATCACTGTTCACTTTTTTATTCTGAAAATCAAACCTCGGCTAGTGGAAAAACAGTTTCAGAACTTTTAAATGATACTCTAAGAATGCGTCCAGATAGAATTATTATGGGTGAGCTTAGAAAAGAAAATTGCTTTGTATTTTCAAGGGCTATCAATACTGGGCATGAAGGCAGTATGGCAACGATTCATGCTAATTCACCAGAAGATGCATTAGATGCGATGGTGGATAACGTGGTGATAAATGGCGATGCACCAGAGGGTGCTATTAATATTTTTAGGAACCAGCTAAAGAAACGAATTGGTGGTGTTATTCAATTAAAAAGAGAGGGTGGCAAGGTATCTGGATATTATAAGGAGATCAAGGATGATTCGGTTAATTAAAATTCCTATATCGCTACTTGCCTTATATTTGATTAGTTCGTTTGGAGCTTGGTTATATTTTATTAAGGATGGTTATTTCTTGGAACCGAGTTTAATTATTGCAGTTTGGGTTCAGCTTTTTCCTCAAATTCCATATCCAATAATTTTAAGTAGTTTTGCGGGAGTTATAATTTTCACCTACATCAATTTTGGTGAGAATAAATTTTTCAATCAGAAGAAGCAGAAATATGGTTATGCAAAATTTGCCTCTAGAGCAAATCTAAAGAATTTTGGTTTAGAATTTGAAACAGGAATTATTTTAGGAAAGGCTTTTGGAAAATTTATTAAATTAAATAAGTCTTTATCTGTATTGGTTCTTGCTCCTCCTGGTACTGGTAAAACCGCGGGGGTTGTAATTCCTACTTTACTTACCTTAGAGAATTCAGTTCTTGTACATGATCCTAAAGGAGAACTTTATGATTTAACGGCTGAAACGAGAAAAGGGCTGTCCAAAGTATTCTTATTTGACCCTCTAGTTAAAGATTCTGCTAAATTTAACCCCTTTGCTAAAGAGATTTTACCTAAAGAAGCGGATGATTTGCGTGGTTATATTCTAAATTTAGCAAATCTTCTATTTAAACCACCCAGAGAGGGAGATAAATATTTTGTAGATGCAGCTAAGTCGGCATTTTTATTTTTTGCAGAGTGGTTAATTTGGAAAAAGGGTTTTACGTCCCTTCCAGAAATTAGAGAAAAGCTGTTAGAAGATGCAGACATTGCAACTACTATACGAGTTATGATAGCTACAACAGATTTGCCGAGAGCTATCATGCAAGATGGTAATGGAGTATTAATCTCCGAAGATAGCGAGAAACAATGGGCGGGAGTGGTTGGTACCTTGAAGGAAGGTTTAGAAATTTTTGCCGATCCGAGAATTAAGAAAGTCATTTCAAGTGAGTGCGAATTTACAGGTGAAACTTTACGCAAAGAAAGTTGTTCGGTTTATTTAAAAGTAAGAGATAAGGATAGCAAAAGACTAGAGCCGTTAATATCAATGTTGTTTGAAGCCATTGGCACCCAGTTGATTTCTCAAATACCCAAAAAGGAAGAGCAGAAAGTCACTTTCATTTTAGATGAATTTGTAAGGTTAGGTAGAATGGAACTTATTAGGGATTTACCGGCAATTTCACGAGGTTACTCGGTAAACTCTTTGTTTGTGGCACAAGATTATGAACAAATTGCAGTTAAGTATGGTAGAGAAGCAGTGGCTATTTTTGAGAGTAATTGTGCTTATAAGGTGATTTTCCAGCAAAATAATTTTTATACGGCGGATAAAATATCAAAAACTATAGGTAATAAAACTACCAAGCGCAAATCATTCAATAAGAGTGCCTCGCATAAGGGACTAGAAGCAAATGAGAACATAGGACGCAGTATTTCAGAGGCTGAGGAAGGTTTAGCGCTAGTAACTGCTCAGGACATCTTAAATATGCCAGAGGGAAAATGCTTAATACTGGCCCAAGGAAATTTATCAAGACCAATAAAAGCAAATGCAGCACTCTATTTTAAGGATTCTGGTCTTAAAAAACTTTTAGTAAAAAATGAGGTGAATTATGACTAAAGCAGTAACAAAAGTGGTGGCGTTACCAGAAATATTTAAAGATTTTGATCCTAATAAAGTGGATTTGGCGCTTTACCAACTAATGTTAAAATATTGTTCTGGTGCGGATCTTCTAGCTATTAATGATGAGGTTAAAAAAGAGCAGATAAAACTGAAGAAATATCGAAAAAAAAGATTCAATCTGTCAGAGAAGAACCTCGAATGGATAGAGATTGTAAGAGAAGAGTCGCAACTAAGTATGCAGGCCATAATTACTATGGCGGTTTTTTTGTTTAGAAAATAGATGGTCGTTTAGGGGTGAATTTATTAGGCCAGATAGAGGTACAGATATTTTGCAAAGATTATATAATCTAGAAAGTACCAAATGAAGAAAGATAGCCATATCAGAATCAGATATTGAATTATCCTTTTAATAAAATAATGCATCTTTGCTAGATTAGGTTTTCTGTGTTATAATGCTTCCCAACTAAACTATGAGGGCATTATGAAGCGGAAATATAGTGAGGATTATCCAGCTGGAAAGCGATCTAGAGCGGACATGTTCGCGTCTATAATGGAATTTGATATCACCAACTTTAAGAATTTTTGCTCTATCTTCAAAAGATATAGAGACGCAATAAAAGAAAAGCCTATCTTTCTTCCCAAGAATGGGCTCATTCTGCATGCAACAGAAAGTGGCAAACCTTATTTTGAATTTGTAGATAGAGAGTTATTGTTGGAAAGATCGATTGATGAATATACCGAAGGAGAAATTAAAAGAGCTGAGGAACTTCGAAGACCCTTTATTACTGTCACAATTGCTGGTGTAGAAAGAGTAATTAATAGGAGGGGGCATGTAGATATTACCGATTCAATGTTAGAATTGTTACGAGACCAGAAGAGCTTTACTTCACTTGAGGAGTTTAAATTAAAATTAACTAGCTATTATCAAACCTACTGTGATGTCAGGTATGGAATATCACTTGATTTTACATCAGAAAATGCCGACTCTGAGGAGTATGTGTATGCACCAATCCAAAGGATAATAGACAAGGTAGAAGGAAAAGTAGAAGATTCTTGGCGTAGCAAACTGAAGTTTACTTCAGAAGCATCGGCAGCTGCTGGAGCTGGGCGGGGACAATAATTTATCAACAAATAGAATATCTGTACTATGCAAATGCCAAAAAACTTGCTATTTATCTAGTTAGCTGTTACTTTGCGTGCCAACCTAAAGATATTCCATGCAAAATTTTAAATCTTTTAATTTGCCGGCTTCTCTAGAGAAGGCCCTGGCAAAGCTTAATCTTGCTAAACCTACAGATGTACAGGTACAAGCAGTACCAGAAATCGTTAACGGTAAAGATATAATCGTGTCAGCTCCTACTGGAACTGGAAAAACCTTGGCATTTTCAATGCCAGCAGTGGCTAAATTAATTAATGACCCAGAAGCACATGTGATTGTAGTTACACCAACTCGTGAGCTTGCTACGCAAATCATGAGCGTGATGGACAAACTCCTGCAATTCAATCGCAAAATTAGAAGTGCTGTTTTAATTGGTGGAATGCCAATGGATAAACAACTTAGAAAACTAAAAGAAAAACCACGTTTAATCGTTGGAACTCCAGGACGTATCAATGACCATCTTAAAAGAAAAAGTCTTAAATTAGATCAAACAAAAGTACTTATCCTAGATGAAATGGATCGTATGCTTGATATGGGCTTTAGTGTGCAGATCGATGAAATCATCAAATTTATGCCGGAAGAAAGGCAGACATTAATGTTTTCTGCAACTATCCCACCTGCAATTCGTAAACTTACTAATAAATATCTAACTGAACCTGCATCAGTTACTATCGATGCCGCAGAAATCGTAAATACCGATATTACTCAAGAATTTATCTATACAGATAAAGAACAAAAATATCACGATCTAATAGATCAGTTACATAAACGCGAAGGAACAAAAATTATCTTTTGCAGAACTAAAAGAAATACCGAAGATCTTGCTAAAAAACTTAGCAAAGATAACTTTAGAGCTAAAGCAATTCACGGTGACCTTAGACAACATCAACGTGAAAAAATTATCAGACTACTTAGAGAAGGTGAGTATGATATCGTAGTGGCAACAGACGTGGCTGCACGTGGTATCGATGTGCCTCATATTAAACATGTGATTAACTACCATATTCCTGATGTACCAGAAGATTACGTACATAGAGTAGGTAGAACTGGTAGAGCAGGGCAGGAAGGTCATTCACTTACTTTCGTATCAGGTGATCAAAATAAAGCCTGGAAAGCATTAGATCATTTTCTAAATCCCGATAAACCAAAACCTAAAGAAGAAGGTGGTAGACGTAGAAGATCTGGTGGCGGTAGAAGAAAACCATCTAGCAATGGACCAGCTAGAAGAAATAACAAAGGTCGTAAATTTGGTGACGGAGACAAAGCTAGAAAATCTAATAAACCTAGCAGACCAGGCAGAGACACTCAAACTAGTAGAGAAGGTAAGCCTAACAATAGAGATAATAATAGGCCGAATAATACTAAAGATAGTAGCAAGCCTAATAGAAATAAGTCTAAATCTCGTCCAGAAGGGGCTCCTAAAAAACCTCGTAGAGATGGTGAGAAGCGTAAAGCTAGACCAACAGGAAAGGGTGATGGTGGGTTTGGTTCTCCTAAGAGATCTGGTGCTAAAAAGAAGTTCGGTGGGTAGAATAAACCACGTAATGCAGCTAAGAGAAAACCTAGATAGATCCTAACGGTTTGATTCCCTAGTAGTTTTGTGATATAATGTGCGCAACTAAACTATGAGGGAATTATGGGCATTACGTCATCGAGGCCGGGTCGACCGGTTGCAGAAATAGAAGCGGAATTAGATTTATGGGTAGCAGCAGAAGGGCAGTTACCAGGAGAAAGCCGTGACATAGTCAAGCAGAGAATTTTAGAGGTATATAGGTCGCAATTACGTGATTCTGATCCAATTGAGAGTTTGTGGTTGGATAGTTTAGGTTTAACTACCATTCCGGATTGCGTCTGTGAGCTTAGCGAACTTCAGTTTTTGTGTTTGGATAACAACAGATTAAAATATCTACCTAGTCAAATTAATAAGCTTCAAAAATTGGAAATTTTGGAGGCACAGCTTAACTGCCTAAGATTTGTACCTGATACTATCACGGAATTAAGTAGTTTAAAAAGCTTAAATTTAAGTTTAAATGAGATTACATCTTTACCAGATCTCAAAAAAACCTTACCTTTTAAAAGAACTTTCAGGAATGATTTTGACATGGGAGGGGCAATTTGCGAGATTCCTCCTACGGTAATACAATATGTTCATTTAGGCAATAATCCCTTAGATCAAGCAAGTGCTAAACGCTGTGATTACCCAGATTCGTATTTAAGCACAATGGTTGAATGTGCTGTAGAAATGGGAAGAGATAAAAGGTATTTTGATATATTAGAAGCACAGGGAATATATGTAAAAAATGAAGAAGGGGAAGTCGAGAATTATAAGGCTGGAGAAGCATTAAAGAAGCTTTATAGTAAAATATTCTCTAAAGAAGAAGAGACAGAAAGGACCGGGGTTGCAGGAGCAGGTGAGACTTCTAGCTGGGCCGCGCGGGTTGCAGATGATGTAGCTATAGAAGTTAGATCAATGTGAGCATAACACTTAGAGCATGTGGCGCAAATGCAGCAGGACAGTTGCGAGAAATAGTTAAATTTCTAGCGTCTGTGATGGTGAGGGGGTCTTCTATGCTGCCTTTTACCTCGATGCATTGCCTCACGGCTAAAGCTTTGATCTGGAGTCCCAGAAAAACATCTTGGAATATTTGGAAATTTTTCGGTTATTACATAATAATAAGTGCTATCTGGATATTCTTTGGTTTTACCAAAGAGGCCGTTACATTCGTCTAAATCTCCTGAATCTTGTACATATTCATAATCTTCAACAAAAGTGCCATCATATTTGCCGCCCGGACCGCTTGGTCTCGTGCCTTGTTTTAATTGGTAGCTAGATTCTAACTTTTGAACCTTTCCATCTATTTCGCCATATAAGATGTAAATAGGGAAGCCATCTGCTGCATAGCCTGCAAGTTTAGGGGATTTGCTAACTAGCGCTTTAGGAATGCCATGATAGTGATAAGCACCACCTGGTTGAACATGTGCATTTTGCTTGTCGAAACCCAAATCTAATGCGCCAGAAAGGGCATCATAATTCCAGCCTGAGTTAGAATCATTATTCCAAAACTCAGCAGCAGCTGGGTCAAATAATACGCCATTTAATGCTATACCAAATGGTGAAAGGCCATTCTTAATAGGGCGGTTTGCAAGAGTAGGGTTTAAAGGAACTTTAAAACTAAACTCTTGAGCGCGGATTGAATTTGGGTTGTTGTTATTTGGAAAATCACCTGGTTCATGATTAGGGATTCCATTAGATTTAATGTAGCGATAATGCTGATCAGTACTAATAGTGACAGAGCTATCTGGTAAAGATTCTTCAGAATAATCACCATGAAAATGATGAGGCGGTGGTCCACCACGATGATGGTGAGGTGGAAAACTGAATGATTTAAAGCTATATAAAGTAGCTACTATGTAGAATAAAAAAAATTTCATAAAAAAATGTGGTTTTATTAGCTTATTGCATTAGATTATATTTTGAGCAATATAATTTTGTTTGCTTGTTAAATAATACTCATATAAACATACTCTCGGTATAGTATGATATTTTAATAGTATAGAGGTGAGTTAATGTCTAAAGCAAAAGCTTTTTCGTTAGTAGAATTGTCAATTGTATTAATTATTATTGGGCTATTAGTAGGCGGAGCAACTGCTGGTAGCAAGTTAGTAAATGCTGCTAAAATTAAGGGGTTAATGGGTGATGTTGAAGAATATAAGAGTAACTTTCTAACCTTTAGAGTGACATATGATGCAGTGCCCGGTGATATAGCTATTGCCGAAGATTTGTGGGGAGCTAGTACTACGGATAATGGAAATGGTGATGGGGTGATTTCTCATGCTACGCAAAATTATGAAGCCTTTAATGGTAATACTGAATCTACTCTAGCGCCGCACCATGTATCGTTAGCAGGAATAAATCCTGGGATCAGCTCTGGTGGAGGATATTCATCTATAGGGGTGAATGTTGAAACCACTAGATATGGTAATAATACTATTATTTATTACCAAGGTTATAATGCTAGTAACACAGGTATGTATGGTAATAAATTACAGCTTGGTTCTAGTAATGCTCACTATATAGCAGTACAAGGTGTTAGTCAGCTTTCTGGGCATAACTCAATGTATTTTCCACAGGTTAAAGTGGCGGATGCTTATAATATTGATCGCAAATATGATGATGGAAAGCCCTTTGTAGGGAAAATATTTGGTGCCAAAGGAAGTAAAAATACTTCTAATGGTACCAATGTTTCCAATGTTTGTACTTCTATAGAAGTTAGCGCTGCAACAACCTCTAATTATACTGCTCAAACTTACAATGTTGCTACTCCTAATAATTTATGTCATTTAAGCTTTGCTTTTGACGGGAACTTCTCATTTAAATAGATTTAATATTTGTAGTTTTCGATTAAAAAGAGTACCATTAGGGTATCTGATTAATACAAGTATATGCGTAATATTAGAGGATTTTCATTAGTAGAACTAGCAATTGTAATTACCATTATTGGTTTATTAGCAGCTAGTGTTTCTGTAGGACAAAAAATAATTGCAAAATCACGTTTAAACTCGGTGATTACTGAAGTAAATCAATTAACTTCGGTAGTTAGGTCTTTTGCTCTTAAATATGAATATTTACCTGGAGATCTACCCGATGCTGGAGATATTTGGGGTACAGATTGTGATTCTACACCCGCAGATTGTAATGGTGATGGCGATGCAATTATAGATGGTTGGGATGACAGTGAAGCAATGCGTAGTTGGCAACATCTTGCACTTGGAAAATTTATCCCTGGTATTTATACAGGAGAATATGGTTCAGCTATGGTTAGAGGGTCTAACGTCTACCCATCAAAATATTCAGATAATGCAGCTTTCATGCTTTATAATAACGATAGAACAACTACTGCTTCATTCGGAAAAGTCTATGGTAAGGCTGGAAATATCTTACATATAGGACAGAAGGATAGTACAAATTACTATGAAGCTTCTATTTTTACTGGATTAGAAGCACAAAGAATTGATTTAAAAATGGATGATGGAGATATCGATACAGGGATAGTAAGGGCTAGAAGAGGTTTAGGGACGACCTCTACAGACTGTCAGTCAGGAACTGAAAATACTTCGCCAGCATCATACAATATGTCTAGTACTACCGTTGCCTGTCAGATGTATTTCTTTACACTAGACGGTTTAGGAAGCTAGTTATTTAACGTTACATGTTTCATGTAACATTTAGTTTGTTGTTCAGTTTTGACACAATCTCCAGAGGTTGCATCTTCACCATCAACAAATACAGTATTTCCGGTTGATAAAATACCGTCATCTATTTTCTGATCAATGGACCAGCTAGTGATACCACTTAACCCGCTATTTGTAGCTAAACCTTGAGTTGCTCCCGATTCTACTACGGCACCATAAAATAAACTATATGGGGCAGTTTTGCCTGAGAAGTTTGAAATTCCAGCAAATACTAAACGTCCTTTTATACCGTCGATTTTATAGAATGGGCTGTTTTGCCAGTCTGCAGTGAAAAAGTTGTCAGAATCACTGATGCTATGTGGGACGAAATCAGTATCGTCTGTATATAGCTTGGCTAATTGCATGTGCAGAAACGCATATGATGCCTCTCCTTGTTTACCATCTGAGGTATTGTTACTACCTATTTTACGATTACCATCTCCATTGCATGTGAGTTCTGAATGTGTGGCGTGATCTTGGCAGGCTGTGCTGCCGAAATATTCTGAGGCCCTTTTGAAATCTCCAGGGTAATTATCATATACTGAGACAAAATTTGAAACAGCTGAGTTTGTAGCGTTTACTAGGGATATAAAGTTTTTAACTTTAGCAGTATCGATTAATCTTTTTCCTACTACTACAGCTGAACTTAGCAATGCTATAATCGATAAAATTATAGACATTTCTAGGATGCTAAACGCGTTATTTTTGTTAAACATATCTATTTATTATAATTGAGAATTAATCATATAATTACCGTTTAACAGTATGAAGCATCCATCTGTATTGGTAAATATATATCCTGATGTGTCACCACAAGCTCCAGTCCAGCTTGTAACCCAACCTTTGGTTGTGTAGACATTACCAGAGCGTGGCATTCCGTCATCCATTTTCCTATCTATCATATATGCTTCATGTACTGTAAATGGGCTATCATCTGTACTAGTCCAGCCCCAGGTCGAAGCGGCAGGATTGTTTACATGTATAGTGTGATTTGGGTTCATACCAGACCAACTATTCCAGCTAGAAAATTGGAAAACATAGAATAACACATTTGGATATTTTGAAACATAGCTATTATTTGCTACATGGTAAGGAGAACTGTTTTTAACCCCTGTGTAAGTTCCTTTGATTAAGCCGGCCAGTTGTAAATGTTGCCAGAATCTAAATGACTCAGAAGAGCTAACGCTGGTTGATTCGACATAGCCATTGCCGTTACCGTTACAACCTGTTGGGAATAGGGCGTTGGTACCACAATCTGAACCCCAGTAATCATAAGCATCCGGAAGATCACCTGGTACATATTCATAAGTTGATTGGAAAGTTTTTATGGCAATGCGAATATCTTCTATTTCGCCTATAAGAGCGCGTAATTTGGTTTGCTTAATTAGCTTGGAACCGGATGATACTCCAGCTACAAGTAATCCGATAATTATTAACACTATGGATAATTCGACTAATGAAAATCCAGATCTTTTTGTCATAGCAAATTAATTTTTAACTTATATTAATGGGGGCGTAATGATTTTTTAGCAAGAAATTTATGATAAAGACCTATACGATATTGGTGATCACTTGTTTAATGTATAACAATATTGCCATGGCCGAACAAAATTATAAGAAGAATCTCAAAAATCTAACTGATCTTCAAGAATATGTTACTCAACATGATGGCACTGAACCAGCATTTGATAATGAATATTGGGATAATAAAGAAGAGGGGATCTATGTAGATGTGACTACTGGAGAGCCGTTATTTTCATCTATTGATAAATTTGATTCAGGAACTGGTTGGCCAAGTTTTACGAAACCTATTACTCAAGAAGGTGTAACAGAAAAATCAGATCAATCTCATGGGATGTCTAGAACTGAAGTGCGCTCTAAAACGGGTGATGCGCATTTAGGCCATGTATTTGCAGATGGACCAAAAGAAAAAGGTGGTATGCGTTATTGTATTAATTCAGCTTCACTTCGTTTTATCCCTAAAGAAAAGTTAGCAGCAGAAGGTTATGGTGAATATTTGAGTTTATTCGAAACTAGTAAAGCCAGTGATGGTAAAGAAAGGGCCTATCTTGCAGGTGGATGTTTTTGGGGAGTAGAAGAATTATTTAGGCATTTTGAAGGGGTGATAGAAACCAATGTTGGTTATACAGGAGGACAAACGGCTAATCCAAATTATGATGTTGTTAAAACTGGTTTCTCTGGGCATGCTGAGGCGGTAGAGGTGATTTATGACCCAAGCAAAACTTCTTACGAAAAGATTCTAAGATTCTTTCTGCAGATTCATGACCCTACAACTGAAAATAGGCAGGGTAATGATATAGGTACTCAATATCGTTCAGCAATCTTTTATCTTAATGACGAACAGAAGAGAGTAGCAGAGGATTTATTAGAGAAAGCTAATAGGTCAGGTGTATTTCCTGGTGATATAGTTACAAGTGTAACGGAAGCTAGTCAATTTTACCAAGCTGAAGATTATCATCAAGATTATCTACAAACTTACCCAGACGGCTATACTTGCCATGCGATTAGAAAAGATTGGATCTTTTGAGAAAGATAGTTACTTTGGTATTAATTGATTATGGAGGATTATGGCTAGAAAAGCTGGTACAGGAGTTAGCGGTGGAGGTATTAAAATATTTGGGATTACTCAAGCTTTGGCTTATTTGTTTAAGAACCCAGTATCATCTGGGACGGATTCGAGAGCAGACAGTACAACTGCATTCCGTACATTTGAAGAACACCAGACTACTATGGCCGCTTCTTTGGTGAGTCGTGAAGGTATGGAGAAGAGAAATATTCTAAAAGCGCTAGTTGAAGACAAAGATGGAAAGAATCTTTTGCATTATTTAAAAATAATTTGCAATGACGCCGCAGGTGAGAAAGTTTTTAGCTTGGTAGAATACGAAGCTGAGACTGAGGCTTTAGAGGCTAAAATTAAGGAAATCAAAGAAGGTTTGGCAAAGGGTAGCGAAAGTGATGCTCCTAGAAGATAAGTTATAAAATACTTGTTTATAACTCATAAATATGGCAAAATATGAGTTATAAATTTAGTTTTATAGCTCATTATGACCGAAACACCTTGGAATTGGCAGAAAAAAGATTGGCCTAATTTTACTTATAATGTAGAGAAATTAGAAGAGCTTGAAGATGAGTTCTTGCACGAATCTGGTAAATTAGCAGGGGCGGTGCAGCATATTGCGGCCGTTGATATGGCCGAACTCAATATTGAAATTATGAGTGACGAGGCTTTGCAAACTTCGGAGATTGAAGGGGAGTACCTGAATCGTGATAGTGTGAGGTCATCAATTAAAGCAAATCTTGGTTTTGGTAAGACAGCACGAAACATGCCAGCGGAGCAGGGCATTGCTGACATGATGTTTGATATTTATCAGAATTATAAAAAGCCTCTTACAAATGAAATGCTTTTTTATTGGCATGAGAGACTAACCTTAGGGCGCAGAGACTTACAAGATATTGGTTGTTATCGTACCCACCAGGATGCTATGCAAATTATTTCAGGGCCGATTAATAAACCTAATGTGCATTTTGAAGCACCTCCTTCAGCTCAAGTTAGTGTTGAGATGCAGCAATTTATTAAGTGGTTTAATGAGAGTGCAGAGCTGCCAATTTTAACAAGAGCAGCAGTAGCTCATCTGTATTTTATAACGATTCACCCCTTTGAAGATGGTAATGGGCGTATAGCTCGGGCGTTGGTTGAGAAGTCTTTATCAGAGTCTCTGGGCTATAATAGTTTGGTTTCGTTGTCGTTGGTGATTAATAAAAACAAAAAGCAATATTATCAAAAATTAGCTGAAAGTAATCATTCAAATGAAATTACAGATTGGCTTATATATTTTGCCGAAGTGATTTTAGAAGCTGAGCGTTATAGTTATCAGTTGATTGAGTTTGTAATCAGGAAAGCTAAGGTCTTTAATAAGTTTAAAGATGATTTAAATGAACGCCAAGCCAAGGTAATAAACCGCCTCTTCAAAGCTGGGCCGGAAGGTTTTAAAGGTGGTTTAAGTGCCGAGAATTATCTGTCACTTACCAAAACCTCTAGAGCAACAGCAACAAGAGACTTACAAGATTTAGTTGCTAAGCGTATATTACGTAAAACCGGGCAGAGAAAATCCACCAGATATTTCTTAGAGCTATAATCCTCTAGATTGAGCTTCTGAATTATTTCTATTGTTAGTAGCTGTAGATGTTGCAGTTGCCCATGATACTCCTGCAGCTCTAAGTTGCGGTGTATCGGAAGATGGAGCTGCAATGGCTGTTGCAACTGATGCACCGTAATTTGGGGTGCTGCTAGTTACACTATCTGAGCATTTATCATAGAAATATTGTACTACATACATTCTCATCATGCATGAATAAGCTATATCTTCAAATATTTTAATGTTGGGTTTATCCATGTTTAAACCACAGGAAGTAAGCTCGGCTTTTACTTCTGGAGTTTTAGCATCAAGCACCTTCTTATATACCTTAGCTACTTTATTCCAGAAAGTTTCTGCGTCAGCTGGAGGCTTGGATTCAACAAATGGTAAAAGTTCTCTTTCCAGTGTAGTAGCTTCCTTACCCATTTTTTGATGTTGAGCTTTATCTTTTTCTGCAAATTCTAACATCTTTTGTTGAGCTTGCTGACGTGCCTGTATTAATATCTTAAAACATGAATCATGCCGCTCAAAATAGGTGACAGGGTTGTCCCCTTCATACGCTTGATGTCCTAATAATGCTGAATATAGCAATGTAATTTCACGATTTGTTTGTGGATATCTACTCATAATGCTACCTCTTTAGTTTAGTTCTCACGAGTTTAAGTGTAACATAAATATAGTATGGAGGCACTGATTATTTTTTACTAGTGTAAGCTATAGATATCTAAAACCCTCTATAACCTCCATGTCCACCAAAAACACCACCTCTATTACCGTTAGGCATTAGGCCGTAATGATTATGTTTTCGATCTTCTGCTTGTTGTGCAAAAGAATCTTTCTCATAAGTAGTTCCAGTTTGACCAGTGGCAAATTTTGCCATAGAACTTAGCTCTTCTTTTTTAGTGTCGTTATTTTGATTAGATTTACGATATTTAGGTTCATTAGGTATTACCTTATCTGCCCATCTTTGATAATCACTATCGCTGCTTTTAAAATCTCTACTCATAATTCTCCTACCCTAAAAATTAATTAAAGAGACAGCATAGCATATTTAGGCTGTTGTGTAAATACAACGATATTATCAACGCTAATTATTTTCCATAAGATTTATTATGCGACAATATGGGTGTTGCCTATTGATAGTTAGCTAGGTGTAACTTGGCTTTCTTATTGAGTTTTTTGATTTCTAGTTCGCGTTTTGTGGCTTGACTTCTGTTTGGGTAATTTTCGGTGTGGATGATTTTGAAAGGGCCTTTGCCTTTGGTGTATTTGGCTCCTTTATTGCTGTTATGTTCTTCAATACGCCTAGTTAAATCAATGGTAATGCCTGTGTAAAGGCTCTGATCGGAGCATTCAATTATATATACGATCCAATTTTTAGACATAAGTCTTTATTGTTTGGTGAGTTCCATCAACAAGGTGCAGCCTACTGCATCAGTACTTAACATGTATTTTACTTCACCTTGGTATACATGGTTTACTTTTGCAGAAGTGTCGGTTCTGGCTGCGCATTCTGTGATGTTTGAGCTAGTGATATAGTTAAAGGCCTGAATTTTTCCAGTGCCTGGATTTCCATCATCTAGTTTCTTATCAATATTATATGCTTTTGCAGCGTTTATGGTCCCTGCCCAAACTGTATCTACAGTTCTGTAACTGGTAATATAACTTGTATTTCGATTTAAATATATGTAGTTGTGATTTCTTGGGAACATAACCGCGGGGGTATTATCGCCACTTTCAAATGCAATTGCTTGGTTTGTGCCGTTATAATCGCCAGGGAATATATCTGCTAAACTCATATGTCTTAGAGATCGGAAGCCTTCTGCATTACTAATGTCACCATCACCATTACCATTAGTTTCTCCAGACCACATTGTGCTTGCATCCTCGTAGTCACCAGGAAGGGCGTCATAGGTAAGAAAAAATGTTGAAACTGCTTGGTCTAATTCTTTATATTCGGTTATTAAAGCACTTAGCTTAGCTTGGGTAATAAGTTTAGAACCAGACGAAACCCCAGCGACCAGAAGCCCTATAATTATTAATACGATTGATAGCTCTACTAGCGAAAAACCTTTTTGCATTTAGCTCTTTTTATTTGTCTCTATAAATTACCTTACAGTAAACTATATTAATAATAAATACTATTTAGGCTCCTAAATAAGCATGGGCTGTTGCCGACAATAAAGGACCCTCCTTCATTTGTCTGAACATTTTATCTAATTGTCTTGCTTGCTCTATCATGTCAGCATATCGCTCCCTGAATTTAGATTTATTAACTTTGGCAGTAGAAGATTCAGTGGGATCCATATAAGATCTGGCGGACATAACTTTCTCTCTGAAACTTGCTACGTATTTTGCTGTAGGTTCTGCAGTTCGTATTGTCAACTTTTCTACAAAAGAAGTTACCTCTTCAATTTCAGTATCTCTTTTTACATTTTGTGTAGGGTTTAAAATTTCAGCGCTAATTATATCCCAAATAAATGATCTTATTCTAGGAGGAGCATCTTTAATTTCAAATTCCTCAACGCATGCTCGTTCAACAAAGTTAAGACCATTAGGTAAGGGGTAGAAGGCTGGGCTTAGATCTTGTATGCCTTCTTGGAATGATGTCATTCTCATATGATTAATATCTCTAATACCAGATATATTACGGAAGACCCATGCAGCTGCTTGATCTCCGATTTTTTTGCATAATGATTCTCTATCAACATCTTCACCAAGGTCATAACGCATGAGCTCTTTCTCTACTTTTTCTACTATTTTATCTCTTAATGCAAAAACTCTGGAAATCCTAAATGGAATTTTATCTTCGAAATTTTGACGATGATATATTATACGGGTCAGCTCCATATCAATTGGAGCAGCAGTTTTATTTGCAAGTAATTCTCCTATATAATCTATGGCATCACATCTAAAGGTGTTTAGCAATACCTCTACTGAACTATGCCCAAAATGCATAGTTTCTGGTCCTTGATCTTGAATCAATAGATTATTATCTAGGAAAATTAAATCTATATTAAGTGCATATGGTACTGAACTGATTTGGTTATTTCTAAGATCTAGCCCATCAAGATTTTCAAGCTTTTCTCTGTCGTCCGGGAATTTTCTAATTTGGTTATCGTGTAAAACTAGGTCTTTTAGATTTTTTAAAGCTCTAATTTTTTTAGGGAAGTGTTTTAAATAATTGTTAGATAAATCTAGACTAATTAGGTTTTTAAGTTTTTCAATTTCTTTAGGACATTCTATTAAATTGCAGCCGGATAGGTATAAAAATTCCATAGCTTCTAGATTTCCCAATATCTCCATATTTTCTATATTGATACCGCTTATATTTAATGTAGTTAATTTTCTCATTTGTCAAATTATGCCAGGAACCCTAACAAAGTGATTGTTAGATGCAAACAATATCTGAAGATTTGTTAACTCACCTATTATATCGGGTAAGCTAGTCAAGTTCAGACTTAATAGATTTAATGAGTCACTGTTGTTGGTATATGCAGTGAAAATTAATTCTCGAGCTCTCTGTCTGCTTTGTTGTTCAGCGCCTGATACCTCATTTACCCAAACATTCAGGCACTGATTAATATATTCCAGCTTTACATTTTTCTCCTGTATAACATTTGCATTCTTCATGCCATCCCCATATCATAAATTATCCTCCCTAACCAAAATAAGGCCGTATCATACACTAATTGTTGCATATATGCAACTACAATATAGATTGATAAATTATTAGTTTAGTTCGCTTAGTTCAAGCCAGCGGGTTTCTAGTTTGTCTAACTCATGTTGGTTATGGGCTAGATCTATGGTTAGCTTAGAGAATTCTTCTGGGTTTTGTGCATATAAATCTGGCTGTTCAAGTTTAGTTTTTTGGTTGGCTATTTTGGTTTCTAGTTTTTTGATTTGCTTAGGCAAATTGTCTAACTCGAATTGTAATTTATAAGATAATTTCTGTTTCTTTTTTACTTCTTGTTTAGGACTCTCTTTTGACTGTTTTGGTTTGTTTATTTTAGGTTTAGGAGCTCCGCCCGACTCAACTAGGTAATCACTATAACCTCCGATATATCCTTGAATATCTCCTTCTCCTTCAAAGGCTAGAACTTTATTAACGGTGCGATCTAAGAAATCTCGGTCATGGCTTACTACAAATAATGTACCGTTATAATTTGCTAAAATATCTTCTAGTAATTCTAAAGTATCCATATCTAAATCATTAGTTGGCTCATCTAATATTAAGAAGCTACCAGGATTAGCTAGAACTTTAGCTAACATTAAACGGTTTTGTTGACCTCCGGATAAGGTTCCTACCAGACTATGTGCCATTTTAGGGTCAAACATGAAATCTTTAAGATAGCCGCAAACATGACGTGTTTTACTACCTACTTCGATATAGTCACCGCCATTAGGACACATTGTTTCCCATAGTGATTTTTTAGGGTCTAGGGCCGAACGGTTTTGATCAAAATATGAAATAGTAATATTGTGGCCTAGTTTTATTTTTCCAGCATCTGGCTCTAGGTCTTTTACTAGTAATTTTAAGAAAGTGCTTTTTCCAGAACCATTTTTACCCAAAATACCGATACGGTCTTTATTGATAATTCTTAGGCTAAATTGATCGAGAATGGTTTTTTCTTTTTCGTCTTTGGTGAAGTTTTTACTTACTTTGATGAATTCGGCTTGTACTTTTGAGGCTTCATCGGCTTTTAATGGAGGTAAATCTACTTTCTTTATGGCTTGAAAGAATGAACTTTTATCTGACTTTAGTGCAGAGCGTTCTTTTTTCATTTCTTCTAAGCGGCGTATATTACGTTTGCGCCTTGCTTTTACACCCCTATTCGCCCATTCCACTTCGATATCTAAATTACGCTGACGATTTTCTAATTCGCGGCGTTCTTGTTCTAAAAGCATTTCTGACCATTCAGGGAATTTTTTAAAACCTTCAGGACAGACTCTAATTTTACCACGGTCCAACCAAAATACTTTGTTAGAAATATTTTCTAGAAAGCGCTTATCGTGACTTACACAAATGAAGGTTCCAGGAAATGATAAAAGATAATTCTCTAACCATTCTATACCTCTTAAATCTAGATGATTGGTGGGTTCATCTAGTAGTAGAAGATCAGGATCTTCTACTAAGGCATAGGCAAGAGATGCCCTACGTAATTGCCCTCCAGATAATTCAGACATGTCTGAATTTAGGTCTAGTTCTAGAGGTTCTGCTACCATATCTACCATATATTTATAATCATCATTCTGCCTTTCTGGGTCTAGGGCAGAAAAGATAAAATCATATACAGATTGGCCTTTGTTAGGTTTTATTTGTTGTTTTAGATAGCCGATCTTTAAACCTGGTGCTATCCATCTTTTGCCGCTATCTAATTCTCTCTCACCAGTGATCATGCTCATTAATGTGGTTTTACCAGCACCATTCTTTCCGATTAAACAGATTTTGCTATTCTCATGGATATTTAAAGACAAATCCTCAAAGAGAGGTTTATTCCCAAAGGTGATTAAAGCATCATGTATGGTTAGAATTGCGGTCATATCAAGCTATTTTGCCACACTATATAAGATGATTCCTAACTATGCAAAAAACTTAATAAACAACTTTCATGATACGGCAAGCTATTTCGGTATTGTCTAGCTTGTATTTATGATCTCCCGAAGTATAGGTGCTTGCCCAGCCGCTGCGATCTAAACATTTGTTGTCATTTCCTACATCCAGACCATGATCTGCCATAATTTTTCCAGTGTGTGGAAGACTGTCATCCAATTTTTTATCAATGTTATAGGCTTGCATAGGGGTTAATACAGCGTAGTTTGCCAAATTACCTGCCCCATGATTTATTTTTCCGAAGCCAAGTGCCGTTTCTTGTGCTCTTGCATATATGTTATTAGTACCATAACCCCACTGATTACTGCCAATCGCAAAGGCAAAAAAATGATAGCCTGCATCTGCATGATATTTGGAATAACCAACATTCACTCCTGGTACTTCATCATTAGAGAATGATCCTGTATAGCTAGCATTTATTAATTCAGCTAATTGCATATGCCAGAAGGCCATAGGTCCTTCTACTTGACCAGTAATTAGCTTGTCTCCTGGGATACCGTTACCAGTTCTTGTATGATTTGTTACACTAAATAAAGCAAGTGCAGAACTATCTAGCATATCCCCTGGTAGTTCGTTGTAGGTCACAAAGAAAGTATTAAATGCTACTTCATATTTTTTATATTCA
>Ga0181585_10000871_pt1 | contig 26093 bp, 23 predicted proteins | sample 071ome_29_FD_132469 | JGI IMG/M metagenome (GOLD analysis project Ga0181585, IMG submission 132469) | Coastal salt marsh microbial communities from the Groves Creek Marsh, Skidaway Island, Georgia - 071407BT metaG (megahit assembly) | ecosystem: Environmental > Aquatic > Marine > Intertidal...
CGCATCCATCGGCTTCTAACAATCGGGGCACGTCTATACATGGAAGCGCGGACAGTCTCGCCTACTGCACCACTATCTGCAGACGCCTAGTATAGACGGTCTATAACAGATGCAACCCATCGGACAAGCAAACCGGTATGATCGTAGAAATTTGGCATGGACCACGCCAACGCATAGGCCATTTGGGCAATGCCCAAGGCCATTTTAACGTGCTTGGACAAGTAGACGACTACTCCGCCGTCAGCGAACTGTATTACCGCCTTAACGGCGGGGAAAAAACGGCGCTAGCTATCGGCCGTGCGCCCAATGGCTTTGGCGATGGCCGACGCTTGGCGCGCAGCGGACACTTTAACGCCGACATTGCCACGCGTCTCCTGCACGACGGAGACAACCATATCGACATCGTCGCCATTGATCAGGACGGCAACGAATACGCGTCGAGTACGGTGGTTGAAAAGTGCGCCGGCAGCGCCCCGCTGCCCTACCACATTGAGTGGGATGCGATACACACCCCGCAGGACGTCGGTCAGTCTGTAGACGGCTGCTGGTCGGTCGGGCCGGCGGGCCTGCGCACGCAGCACACCGGCTACGAACGCCTGTTTCTCATTGGTAACGACGCCTGGACGGACTATCAGATCACCGTGCCGATCACCATCCACGCGGTCGATCCCCTACTCGGTCCCTACAGCGGCGACAACGGGCTAGGCGTCATAATGCGTTTTGCCGGCCATGCGGAAGACGGCACCCCCGAGCAGCCCTCATCGGCCTACCAACCCTTTGGCGCTGTGGCCTGGCTTCGCTGGAAGGACGGACCCGATATGCCCCCCCAAAAGCAGTTTTATCGCGCCGACGGTGACGAGCGTAGAAACTTTGGTGCGTTTCCGATAATCGAGGGAAAAACGTACGCGCTTAGAGCGGCTTGCGTAGATGCGGGCAATGGATTGAGCACCTATAGATGCGCGATGTGGGAGGTGGGTGAAGACGCGCCCACGGAGTGGGACTGGCAGGTACAGCTAGCGGACGGACGAGCCCCTTCACGCGGTGGCATTGCGCTGGTTGCTCACCACGTCAACGCCTCATTCGGCGACGCGGAGATCCGCCCGCTCTAGCGCTTGCCGACGCCGTGTGCGACAAAGCCCATGGCGCGAAGCTTGTGCAAATCCAAAATATTGCGACCGTCAAAAATAAAGGCCGGCTTGAGCATCTCTTCGTATATCGATGCGAAATCTAGGTCGGCAAACTCATTCCATTCGGTCAAGACGGCCGTTGCATGAGCGCCCCGCACCGCGTCATACGGATCGGTGCACACCTCAATCTCTCCATCTCCCTCCAGTGAAGCGGACAGCTCTGCGCGAATCTCCTCTTCTGAAACCTGTGGATCGTAGATGGCCAAATGCGCCTGCTCTTGCAACAGGTGGCGGCATACGTAAATGGCAGCCGACTCGCGCGTGTCGTTGGTATCCTTCTTAAAAGAAAACCCCAAAATGGCAATGCGCTTACCTGAAACCGTATTGAACAACGCGTTTATAATGCGCTTTGAAAAGCGCTCTTTCTGATAGTCGTTCATGTGTACTACCTGTTCCCAATAGGAGGCCACTTCCGGTAAATCAAAGTGCTCACACAGGTAGACCAGATTAAAAATATCTTTTTGGAAACAAGAGCCGCCAAAGCCAACCGAACTCCTGAGAAACTTTGGACCAATACGGCTGTCCAAGCCGATCGCCAACGCTATTTCATCCACATCGGCTCCCGTCTCTTCGCAGAGCGCCGAGATGGCGTTTATGGAGGAGATTCGCTGCGCAAGGAAAGCGTTGGCCGTCAGCTTAGATAGTTCCGAAGACCAGAGATTGGTAGTAATGATTCGCTCACGCGGGACCCACTGCGCATACACGCCGGCCAGCGTTTCTACTGCAGCATCCCCTTCCGGCGTGCGCTCACCGCCAATAAGCACGCGATCGGGTTCCTCTAAATCGCGCACCGCCGTGCCCTCCGCTAGAAATTCGGGATTGGAGAGGACCTGCACGTTCCCCCCGCCAGAGCGCGCTTCCATAACCGTCTTCACAAGTTCAGAAGTGTGCACGGGCACGGTCGACTTCTCTACGATAATGGTATCGCCTTCCAGCGAATGGGCTATACGGCGAGCACAGCGCTCGATATACTTCAAATCGGCCGCACGACCGGCACCCACGCCATAGGTCTTTGTGGGTGTATTGACCGCAATAAATATTATATCAGCCGCGCGTATTGCCGCATCTACATCCGTTGAAAACGACAGGTTGCGGCCGCGCGCTGAGCGCACAATATCATCTAATCCAGGCTCAAATATGGGCAGGCGATCCGACTGCCAGGCCGCGATGCGCTCGGCATTGACATCTACAACTTCTACAACTACGTCTCTGCATTTGTGGGCAATCATTGCCATAGTAGGCCCACCTACATAGCCAGCACCGATGCAGCAGATTCTCAGCAGATTATTTTTCAAGGCACACGCTCCGTTCCTCGCGAGCCTGCTCGACTCGATTAGCGACGATAATACCGAGTGCGACGAGCACTACGCTCATCCACAGCACGGGCGATATCTCCTCTCCCAAAAGCCAAGCGCTCAGCAATACGCCGACAATCGGCGTGGCAAAGCTAAAGACGCCAAGCCGACTGGCGCTGTGATGGCGAATGAGAAAGACCAGCAGTATAAAGCACAGCCCGGCCACGACGAGCCCTTGATACAGTACGCCTCCCACTACCGCGGCGCTCATCTCGTAGTGGGCATCGCGCTCGAATAAGAGGCTCCACACAGCAAATATCGGCAGGCTGAGCACGGCCTGCCAAAACAGCACCTGAAATGGGTGCAGTCCCTGCACTAGGCGTTTGATAACGACCTGACGCAGGCCCAACAGCATACCGCTAGTGGCCACCATGAGGTCGCCGAGCACGTAGTCCGTATCCGCCAGCGAAACGGATTCGGCAAAGAGCAGAAAAACGCCGGAAAACGAAAAAACGAGCCCGATGGACTTGGCCACTGTGAGCCGATCGCCCGGGATGAAGAAATGCGAGAACAGCGTCAGAAAAAAGGGGTAGACGTTGATAAGGACGCCCGAACGACCTGCCGTCGTATACTGCGTGCCGGCGTTGAGCAGCCAAATCTGCACGGTAAAGAGGACACCCAAGCCCGCCAAGCCCTGCCACACCGCGCGCGGCACGCGAACGGGTATGCCAACAAAAAGCGCTCCGACCCAAACGGTCAGAGCGCCTATGATAAATCGCAGCGCAGCCATCGCAGCCGGTGGCAAACCGACCAAGCCGGCCTTTATTGCCACCGTGTTGCCACCCCAAAGCACGGCCATCAGCAGCGCCAGCGCGCCTGCGCGCACGCCGATGGAATCGTTGCGAATAGCGGATTCACTCATATCCGCATCCGCTTACGTTCAATCAACGCGCACGGATTTAATGTAGTCCATGTTGGGAAACGCTTCCTGCAAATAGGCGTTACCCTGCTCGGCGATATACCCTTGAGAGGCCTGCTGACCGTACTCGTCGTTGATTTTGTCTACTACGTCCATGCCCTCTGTCACCTCGCCAAACGGGGCAAAGCGCATACCGTCTAGGTTTGTGTTGTCACCCAGGTTGATAAAGACCTGCGTCGTTCGGCTGTTGGGCCGATTCGTGGCAGCAAAGGAAATGCGACCCCGCGTGTTGCTCTCTTTGACAGGGTCGTCGAGAAACTGTGCGTTGGCCCACTCCTTGGTGATTTCCGGGTCGCCGCTCATACCCCACTGCACGACAAAGCCCGGCACGACGCGAAAAAAGCGCTGCTCGTTGTAAAAGCCATTCGTCACTAGGTTGTAAAATCGATCGGCTCCGCGCGGTGCCCAATCTCGGTAGACGGTGAGCACAAAGTTGCCCGCTGTCGTCTCGAAGGTCACCGCATATTGTTCCGGTGCCTCCGTTTTCATTTCGTCACTGGTCGGTTCCATTAACGCCTCCTCATTGAGTTCCACGCCGCCGTCAGAACCGCATCCTATCGCCGCTAGAAGCGCGCAGGACAGCACTACCAAACGCAGCATACGTACCTCCTATCTATCAGTCTTTGAAAAATCACTCTCACACGCTTTTAACCGCTTGAATAAGAGCGGCGCGCGTCATGCCAAAGTGCGCCCAAGTCTCCATGTGGCCTTCCGACGGCGCCGTGCGCGGATCGGTTACGCCCAGATGCGCCGCGCTGACGTTCAGCTGAGATGCCACGCCCGCGACAAGGCCAGCAAAACCGCGCACGCCCGTTTCGGCCGTGCCAATAAAGCCGTCTTCGATGGTTACCACACCGCCCGGATAGCGACGCACCAGCCCTTCTAACGCGCCCTTTTCCAGGGGCAGTCCGTTAATGATGTGCACGTCGACGTCGCCCAGTTTTTCTGCGGCCTCACCGGCCAGGAAGGCCGGAGCACCCAAGGCTAGAATGGCTTTCTTTGCGCCCTTATACTGCCGATACGCCGTCGCGGCTTCCCACGTATCGCTGGTTTCCCACAGCGGGCCCGATCCATCCTGCTTGGCGAGGATCGGCAGGTTGTCACGCGGTATGCCAATAATGTGCGCGCCGTAGTGGGCCGACAGGTCACAGGTGGCGATAAAGGCAGCGCGCGCATCGGCCGGAGCGTAGAAGCGATGCACGTACGGCAGGTAGGTCAAACCGACGTTAATCCAATCTAAGCCCCAACCCGAAAAGTGATCGCGGCCCGTGCAGGCCCCCACGTGTGAGATGTGAAACGCTACGTTAAGCCCTTCGTTGACCCCGTTGAGGTTGCGCTGGTAGCGCCAAAGATCGAAGCCCTCGCGCGCGATACCCTCGAAAAAAGCGGCAAACGTCGAAACCACGTTGAGCTGCGGTTCAGAACCGCTCATGGCCAATCCGTTTGTGACGAGCGTAGCGGCCTGCTCTTCAATGCTCATTTCAAACTGATGGTCAGCGGCCAGGAACGAACGCGCCTTGGCCAGCTTGGTAGAGGGGTCTAGATCGCAGCTAACGACAAAGACCTTGTCGGGATGGTGTTTAGCCACGAGCGCATAGCCCGCTTCAGAACCGGCCCGCGCGCTATCGCTCTCTCCAATCCCCTTGAGCGACACGGCTTTGCGCGCCGACTTGGTCAGAGACAGATTGCGACTGCCGGGCGCCGGACGCGCCTTGGTTACGACCGTGCGCTTGGCGCGACGCTGCAGTCCGGATAGGGCGCGCTTTTGCGCACCGTTGAACGTGAGCATGGGGTTGTCCAGCACGGCATCGACGTCTCGCCCCTTCATATGGCCGTCGTGATGGCCTTTGCCACCGGGCAGCTTGTTGACCAAAAAGATGCATTCGAGCATAGCCTCAACGTCACCATAGCTCATTAACGAACCAGGAATCCACACTTTCTTGTCGAGCGCAACGCCGTTTTGCGCGGCAAAATCACCCACAATGGCTTCGATACCGTGCGCTTTGGCGAATTTGGCTAGCGTGATTTCTTCACCCGTTGGATAAATCATGCTCGGCCGGCCGCGCTGAGCCAAGCTGTAGGCTTTGCGATAGGCTCTGTAAAGCCCTGTCATATCGTGCAGCGATTTAACCTCGATAATCTCTATGCCCATCGCGGCGACCATGGGCCGCGGGTCTTTGTCCAAAATGCTCTCCGTGCTACCGGACAGCTGGATGCCGTTGCGATGCATGACAAAGGTGATCGGCGCCCCGTGCACGTCTGCTCCGTTAAATCCATTGAGCGCCTGGCCCGACACATAGCCCGCATCGCCGCAGTGACACACAACCCAGGAGCCTTTGCCGTGCTTCGCTTTCTTGCCCAACGCCTGGCCCACCGCAACGGGAATCATCACGCCCAGTCGTCCCCCGTTGAGCTGCGTGCCGCCCGGCAGCCAAGAAACGTGGCCGGGAACGTCGAGGCCGCGGCGAAACTCGTCTACTACGGCTTTTTCGTCGATAAAGCCCAAAGCCGACAGCGCCGCGTAGTATCCCACGCTGGTATGGGCGTGCTCAATCGTGTAGTCAACGGCTTCGTAGTCCGTTACGGCCAGCGTCAGCAGCAGTGAGGGAATCAGTTCTAAACCACCGCCTAAGTGGTCTAATTCGCCGATTTGGGCGAGCGAACCCAGAGAGCGAATCGCCGTCTGAGCCGCCGCGACCTGCAGCCCGCCCAGCGCGTCTATTTGCGCGGTGCTCAGCGCCTTGTCCTTGGCGATATCTACCTGCAGTGGCAGCACCTGCGAGCGCACGCGCTGGCCCAAGTAGCGGGCGTCTTTCAAAAGCTTTTCGTTGCGCCGTTTCTGTCCGGCGAGTGCGGCGTACATAGAGGCAGCCATAGAGAAAATCTCTCACTTTCAATTCTGGTGAAAATAGACTCAAAAAAGATAACGGTAGTGTCCGAGACGGGCAATGAGGCACACCGTTCTAACACCTACACTTGCCAGCACGTGGCACGAAGACCTAACGCGGCCTAAACTGCATTACCAACTTCTCGGCCCACAGCCTGTTGGCATCAATCGTGCGGCCGGCATTGTGCGGCGTATGCACGACGTTGTGCCGCCCGAGCAGCGGATCGTCTAGCGGCAGCGGCTCTACGTCCCATACGTCAGCCGCTAGGCTCAACTCATCGGCCAGCACGCGCCGACGGATCGCTTCCGTGTCGCAGATTTTTGCACGCGTTACCATCACGACCAGACAGCCTGTTGGCAACATATCTATGTGCTCGGCTCGCACCAAGCCCTCCGTTGATTCCGTAAGCGGCACCATGGGCACAAAGATTTCTGCATCTGCAACCAGGCACTCCAAATGGTACTCGCGGCGCGCACCGGCTCGGTGAAAGCACGGCTCGCTAGCAAAAGGATCCCAGGCCGCTACGTCCGCTCCTAGGCTGGAAGCAAAGCTGGCATAGCGACTGGCAATATTGCCCGCACCCACAATGCGCACCCGCTTGCCCTGCAGGGTTCCGCTGGTGAAGGAGGCATCGTCGCCAAACTGATGGCCGCGCACCCCGGGCAGACCGCGTCCACCGGGCGGATTGTAGTCCCACGGCTGTAGATCTGTTAGAATGGCGTGATGCAGCTGAGGAATACGGCGCAGGCCGCACAGCGTCAGCGCTAAGCCGAACTCGGAGACGGACTGTCCCCAGAACCCCTCTGAGGGATGTCTATACACGGCGATTTCGCGCGCATCTAATAGCGCGCCGCACGCCTCGTCGATCTGCGATCCATAGGAGCCCTGAAACGTCGCCTCTTTTAGGGCCGTGAACCCCTCCAAACACGCGCTCGTTACGCGAACGCTCAAGCACGCCAAGCGTTCGACGGATCCGGCCTCAGCAACGATTTCTCCCACCGGCCGCTCATCTCCATCGGCAAGGCGCACAAACTCAACCTCGCCCTGATCGCGCCAAAGCGCATGAAAATGGTCCGCAGCAAAGGGCCAAACGCAGTCAAAACTCGGACTCACCACAATTACACTCTTCACAGTTATTCTCCTTCCCAGTAGTCAACGCAATCGCCTTGGCGGTAGATGTTGTCACCCGTATCGGCCTTGGCGAACACGTTTATTTTTTTCGAATTGGGGTACTCGCACACGTCGTGTGCTAGCTCTTGGCCCAAAGCGAGTAACACGCATTCTCGATCGTGCTCGTTAATAAATGTATGCGCGCCGGACGACCCCGGCGGAAAGGCAATAATATCACCCTCAGACACCGGCCAATCACCGCGCGGCGTGCGCAGCGTGCAGTCGCCCTTCAGCGCGTAGAACATCTCCTCGCCAAAGTGATGAAAGTGGAGCGGGCAAATACTCTGGCCCTGCGGTAGGCGGACGAGCTGATAGCCCAAGTGGCGCGCCCCCACGAGCGGATCGAGGTCCTTTGCCTGCCATTGATGGCCCGGCCGCTTCATCGCATCTACCCAGGGAACGTCTCTAACGTTCACCTTGTTGATATACACGTCATTCCGGCTCTCCAAACACGCGAGCACCTCTTCCCGTGCGCCGTGCATGATCGAATGCCCGTCACCCACTAACAGCGCTTCAAAGGGCCGCGCCAGCACCTTGCGCAGCTCGAGCGCAGCCCGCGGTGGATCGACTAGTTTTTCGTCCATCAGCAGGCTGACGCGCCCCAGTGGAGCCCCCACTACTAGATCGCCGGCCAATACCAGCTTGCGCTCGGGCCAGTAGAGGGCGAGCTCGCCCGGACTCTTTCCATAGCGCAAGTGAATGCACTCTAGGCCCGGCACAATCTCCTCACCGTCTTCAACCATTCGATCCACAGAAACCGAAAGCGCATCGGCATCCTCGCTGTGCACGACGACATCTGCTCCCGTGCGCTCGCGAAAAAAAGCCGCTTCGCGCTCGTGGTCGGCATTGGTCAATACGATCAGCGCCGCTCCGCCCAGTCGGTCCAACTGCCGCAGGTCGTTCTCGCTCATTGGAACGGGATCGATCAGCACGTTGCCCTCTCTGCGCACCCACAGGTGACCGTTAAAGTCGATTTGGCGCTGGTCATTAAACACCGACCAGCAGTACATGTCTTCAAAGACAATCTGCTTCATATGCGCTCCTATAGAAGGCTGCAGGAGACAAATCAACTGAAAAGACCGCGTTTGTCGATTGCAACGCAAAACCCCCCTGCATATAGCAGAGGGGTTCGCTACCTACAGTGACTGCGATTAGACGATAAAGAAAGGCTGTGTCCAGGCAAAGGCTTCCCCGTCTCCCCAGCACTCAAAGCGCACATACCGAGCGCCTTCGGGCACTTCTAACTCTATCGTGCGCCCCTCCACCGTCGCTAAGCGCCGGCCCGTATCGCGCAGGGCGACAATACGCGATGCATTTTCCGTCTCGATGACGATCCGCTGATCTGCGACCTCAATGCGGGTGATCTCTACGCCCGTCGACGCGTAGAAGCGACCCTTTGCCAAGGCATCAACCACGCCCTCTGGCGTCTCGTCTTTGACGTATGCGACATTCCATCCGAGAGCTACATCGCCCGAGGCGGCGTGGCTATCGTCATTGGCAAAACCCCACATGCGGCGACCGGCACTCAGCAGCATATCCCAGCGATTTGTCGCGTAGGGACTGCCGTCGAGGCGGCTGATCACGCCGTTGTAAATCTCCAGACCCGCGTAGTCAGTACACGCGTCCATCACGTCCTGAGGGCAGTGGCTGAAGCGAGACTGCCAGTTGGGGTGATTAAATAGCACAAAGCCACCGTTTTCTTTTACGCCATCAATCACGCGTTGACGCTCGGCGTCGGGTTCGACTAACCCGCTAGCTCCTACGTGGAGCATGTGCGGACCGTTTGCAGTGATTTCATTGCCCGGAACCAAAATCATGCCGTGCGGATCAAAGTCGGCATAGTCTTCCGCGTCGGTGAGTATGTCGTGGTCGGAAATCATCAGAAAGCCGTGGCCACGGCCAGCGTAGTCATCAATGACAGCCTGATGGTCGCGCTGTCCGTCGCTAGCGGTCGTATGGGCGTGCAGATTACCCGCCAACCAACGACCGCCGCTCAGTTCCGTGTAGGGATGTTCGATCATCTTATTGCTCCTTGTAGGTTGCCCCCAAGATAAAAGCGCGCGAAGGCAGCGACAAGTCAGCGTAGCCGATGCCGAATGCGATTCAGCACAAACAGGCAGGCGATAACCCCCACGACCCCACCAATTGCGAGAGGCAGATGTTGACCAAATACCTCTATGGCCTTTTCGCCGTAGCGCAGCGCCAGATAGCCTACGACAGAGTAGCGTATGCAGCGACCGAGTACGACTGCCCCAAAAAAGGTTTTTGCCGACATCCGAAATACGCCCGCAGATACCATGACGAGTTTCATTGGGTAGGGGGGCGGCACCATAACGGAAAATACCATAAACCAAAATCCATAGCGGTGTATCCGCGAGCCCATGACGCGGCTGCGATCGGCGGCAAAACGTCTTAGCACAAGCTCTCCACCACGCCGACCCAGATAATAGGGAACCATACTACCCATCGCCGAACCCAAAACAGCTAGGGGAACGGTCGCAAACAGGTCCGGCAACGCGCTGTGCTCACTGAGCAGCAGAACCAGCATCCAGTCGGGCGCACCGCCGGTGGGCACACCCGCTGAATCTATAAGCCCTAGGCCGAACAAACCCGGTGCACCAAACTGGCGCAGGAGAGAAATAATGTGCTCGATAGTGTGCACGCGTATTGACGTAGTAGGCAAGCAGAATTATTAATAGAATTTCCAGACAATGAATAAGCACACGGAGCTGCATTTTGGCGAGCCTGTAAACAGACTACGCACGCAGCACCCCACCAGGGACGTATGTCGCTATGCACCAGAAAGCCCCTACCCGCCAGACGGCACTCGATCTGCTGCTTCAGTATAATAGGAGCGATTCGCTCATCAACCACGGTAAGGCCGTCGAAGCATCCATGCGCTATATGGCCCGCAAGGCCGGCCAAGACGAGGAAACATGGGGCATCATCGGACTGATACACGACCTAGACTACGAGCAGTTTCCCGATCAGCACTGTAAGAAAACCGAAGAAATCCTGCGCGCCCAGAACTGGCCGGAAGACTATATTCGCGCCGTACTCTCGCACGGATGGGGCATCTGCACCGACGTGAAACCGCAGAGTCTATTGGAAAAAACGCTCTATACGGTCGACGAACTGAGCGGTTTCGTAACCGCCTGTGCCCTCGTGCGCCCCTCCAAGAGCGTGGCCGACCTAGAAGTTAAGTCCGTTAAGAAGAAGTGGAAGCAGAAGGGATTTGCCGCCGGCGTGCAACGCGACATCGTCGAACGGGGCGCCGAAATGCTCGGCGTCAGCTTCGACGAGATAACGGCTGATGTGATCGCCGCTCTGCGAGAACGGCGCGAAGAACTCGGCCTGTAAAAGGACGCTTTTCTATGACTACTGAAGCAAGCGAAGTACTACCCCTGTGCGACCCGCATTTCCACCTGTGGGACGTGCCCAATCGCCCCAATCCCAACCTCGGTAACGATAGCACCTATTTGGCGAGTGACTACCGACGCGATATGGATCTATTGCCAGCCCCACTGCAGCGCGTTTCCGGGCTGCACGTAGAGACGGTCGTCGGCCAAATGCCCGGCGGAGCAGTCGTCGACTCGGTCGACGAAACCCGCTGGGTCTGCCAGCAGCTAGCGCCGTGGGATCAACCCTTTGGCATTGTCGCCTACGTGCATTTAAGCCGGGACGAGAGCCTGATTGAACGGGATATAGCGCAGCATCGCGAAGTCTCAGAGGGTCGCCTGCGCGGCGTGCGTATGATCCTCAACCACCACCCCGACCAGCCAGAACTGACCTGGCCCCAAGTCGAACACGGCGCTTTTTTTGGCCAGGCTCCCTTTCGCCGTAGTCTGGCGCTCTTGGCAGAAAATGACCTGGCCTTCGACCTCTCGTGCCATCCACATCAGGTAGCCGACGCGGTCGATGCACTGCGCACCGCTCCCGACCTGCGCGTTGCCATCAATCACCTGAGCTTTCTCCACGACGGCGAAGACAAAGCGCACGAAGATCTATGGCGGCAGAGCCTGCACGCTTTAGCTAACTTGCCCCAAACCTATATGAAGCTATCCATGCTGTGGTTTGGCTGTGATGGATACCACAGCGATCAGGCCAAGACCTCTTTTATGCGAGACCGGGTGCGCGAGACCATTGATATTTTCGGCATCGAGCGCTGTATGTTCGCCAGCAACTACCCGGTCGACCGCTTTAGGCAGATCGACATACCAACCCTGTACGGTCAATTTCTCGACTGGAGCGCCGAGTACACGCGGGACGAACAAATGGCCCTATTTCACGATACGGCTCTACGCGCCTACGGCGCCTTATAATACGCGGAGATGGAACCCCATGGTTAACGATCTCGATACCTACCTCTTTGACCTGCGCGGCTACGTATTGCTCAAGGGCGCGCTGAGCCCAGACGAAGTCTCTACGCTCAATGCCACACTGGATGAGATACCGCGCATGGAGCCCGGCCAGTGGTACGGACACGTGCACGCCCACTCCTACGGCACGAAAGACGGCCTCAATTTGCAGCAGATCTACGAGGGAGGTGAGCCGTTTGAAGCGCTGATTGATCACCCCTCTTGGATAGACCACGTCAAGCATTTTGTCGGAGGCGAAGGGTCTTTTGACTACCACCACGGGCCGCTCTTTATCGACGAAAACTTTGCTCACTTTCGCCAACCGGGCGAGGCCATTGGACTGCACTCGGGCGGCTATCCGCCCATCCACCGCAACCAGTTTCGCTACCACGGTGGGCGCTTTATGTGTGGCCAGGTCAACGTATTGATGGCGCTCACCGACATCTCGACGGGCGATGGGGGCACAATGATCATTCCGGGCAGCCACAAGTCAAACTTTAGTCACCCGCACTTTGATCAGTATCGCATGAATTCGGAAGGGGCTAGCGTCGAAGGGATTGAAGGAGCCGTTGAGATGCACATGGAAAAAGGAGACGCAATCGTCTTTGTGGACGGCCTTTCACACGGCTCGGCCAAGCGTACCAACCCGGGAGAACGGCGGGTTATTATCTATCGCTACGGACCCTCATGGGGCAACTTTCGCCACGGCTACCAGCCATCGCAAGAGCTACTCGCACGCCTAACACCCGAGCGGCGTAAGATCGTTCAGCCGCTCGAACTCCTGCCGCGCGAGCCACAGGTAGAAGGGCGTTAGCAATGCGTGCCACCTCACGTCGACCGCTATATTTCCGAAATCGCATAGGCAAGGAGCGCCGTCGATAGCACAGTGGCAACGGACCGCACATGGTTCCAACGGGTCCATCGAACCAGATAGATATCCCATAAAGCAAGCTCTTCATCCCCATGGGAATCGACGCTTTCCAGTTGATCATTCAACGGAACATTAAATAGGATCGTCGATAGCAGACATCCGACCACATACAGCCCTGCGGATAGGCCAATGTAGCGCCATGGGCCTACATCGCCATAGGCCACATAAGCCGAGACCACACTAGACGCCGCCGTGCCCATAAAGACTAGCAGGAAACTGGGCCGCACAATTAGGCGATTTATCGCCTGCATAGCGCGCACACCTTCCGAACGCTCAAGAGAGCCCAACGCTTTCATCATGAAGGTCGAGAAGGAAACAAAAAGTCCCGCCATCATACCGCTGCCGACGCAAGAAACGACCAACGCCCATCTGAGAAAATCTACGTTGTTATCCATGAAAATATATTTCTAATCTCGGTTAGATAGGACAAATCATTTCCCTGCTGAACTCACTCTTTGAGCACCATGTCGATGCACATGACGGCGGCGAGAATAAGTTGGCGAGCTACGTGGTCTGCGGGGACAGCGTCAGAAATTTCGAGTGCGTAATTGTCGGCACTGGTGAATAGTTCCTTGCCGATACCACCCCACTCTTTGGTGATATGGGCTAGTTCGTTCTCTCCGGCCATAAACCTGAAGTCCCAACCCGTCCATTTGCCCTGCAGAACGCAGACCGGCTGATCGTTGGCATCGAGGACGTTAAAGGCGCCACCGATCGAAAAGAACTTCTGTTTGAAGCCCCCGATGATCTGGTCATTTTCGTCAAAGACGCTGACCGTGGAGAGAAAGATAGAGACGCCCCGAGTAATGCGGATCAGTTGCTGGCCGTCCGGCGTGCAGATCTGTATGTCAAAAGGGGTCATCCGCTTGGCGTCGGTAAACCGAAAGAGCTTGGTCAGAAAACCCAGACCCTCCTCGCGACATTCCATGAGGAGGTCGCCGGTTTGCGGATCGTGTATATCGTAGTTGTTCGCGGCTTTGAACATGCCCACGTGCTCTTTGACCAGAAAGACATTTTTCTTCAGGGCCTCGTGCATTGCTTCCCCCTTGTTATGGACGTGCGCGGTTGAATCGTGTACATATACACCGCCTGATTGTTATTCCAAGGGTACGCCATGGGAAGCGCGGCAGGCAAGAGCGGGCAAACAGTCGCTAAACAATTCGGCGGTAGTGTATAAACTCAAATGCCTCGTGATCGCGCTGCTCCACCACTTCCCACGCGTGCGCGTCAAAGCGGGGAAAATACGTGTCACCCGTGAAATGGCCCTTTATGAAAGACAGGTACATATCGCTGGCCAGCGGCACCGTTTGCTCGTAGATCATCGCTCCGCCAGCGCTAAAAATCGTTTTGCCCAGCGCGCGGGCTGAGGCGATCGCTTCTTGAATTGTCGAACAAACGCGAGCGCCTTCAATCCCGACCGCTGAACGACTAACCACGATATTAGCTGTGTGGCGCAGGTCGGCACCAAAAATTTCAAACGAGCGCCGTCCCATTATCACCGCCTGCCCGTCCACGTAGCGCAGAAACTGTTCGTACTCTTCCGGCACGTTCCACGGCATACCGTTCCCGCTGCCAATAACTCGATCGCTCGACATCGCCGATATAATAATCACGCCTTCGTCTCCCTCTCTGGTGTAGTTTTCTCCAGCAGAACGTATGCGCTCCTGCCCATTTTGCACGGTGCGCATAGCGAGCGGCCCCACCGCCCTTTTATTAACTTGGATCTACCGACTATTATCTGCACCGTTTGCAGAATACAACGCAATGGGAGCCCGCCGTGAGAACACTCTTTATCATGCTCGATTCGCTCAACCGCCACTACCTGCCCCTCTACGGCGGCCATCAGGTGCAAACCCCGCATATTGATCGCCTCGCCGCACGTGGCCTAGTATTCGACAACCACTTCTGCTGCTCAATGCCCTGCATGCCCGCGCGGCGCGATCTGTTTACGGGGCACGTCAACTTTTTAGAAACGCCGTGGAGTCCCATACAGCCCTGGGACGACTGTATGCAGCCCGAGTTACGCCGACAGCGGGGCGTATACTCGCACATGATCACCGATCACTACCACTACTACCACGCCGGCGGCGAGTGCTACCACAATCAGTTTGATTCGTGGGAGTTTCAGCGCGGACAGGAAGGCGACGTATGGCGCCCGCTAGTCGATGCACCCGAACCTCCGACCTTCCGCGGGCGCAATCGCCGTGCCTATTGGGCCAACCGACACTTTATGGACACCGAGCGCGACGAAGATTACTCTACGCCGCAGTGCTTTATGCGCGCCATAGAATTTCTCGAAAACAACCACAGCGCCGATAATTGGCACCTGCACCTAGAGTGCTTTGACCCACACGAGCCCTTTGCCTGCCCCCAAAAATACCGCGACCTCTACAACGACACGTGGGACGACAGCGCCCTACACTTTGACTGGCCCGACTACGCTCCCGTAAATCCCACCGTCGAGGACGAAGCCGCCCTCGCTCACATTCGCGCCTGCTACGCCGGCACGCTGACTATGGCCGACGTGTGGCTCGGTAAACTCTTGGATACAATGGACGCACTCGACCTGTGGAAGGATACTACGGTCGTCCTGAGCACGGACCACGGGCACCTTTTGGGCGAACACGGTTACTGGGCCAAAAACTACATGTTCGATTATAAAGAGCTCGTGCACATACCCATGGTCGTCTGTGCACCCGACGCTACGCCAAGGCGCGTGCAGGCGCTCACCTCGACAATTGATCTAATGCCGACCTTTATGGAATTACACGGAGGAGAGCTACCGCCGCACGTGCACGGTCGCTCGCTGTGCCACCTCTTTGGAGCTGACAACGATCACCACGATGCCGTGCTCTACGGCTATTTTGGCAAAGACATTAATTTGACGGACGGACGCTACACCTACTGCAGACAGGCAGAAGCCCACTCTACCGTTGATCACCACACCGCCATGCCGGTCAACTTCTCGAGCTTCCACGGACGAGAACAGCTGGCCAAGGCGGAGATGGGCGCCTTTCTGCCCAGCGCCCACGGCGTGCCGCACTACCGGTTTCCCGTTGAGAGCAAACGCCATCACAACGCCCCAGAGTTTAACCCAATCTACGATATAGTGACCGACCCGCTGCAGCAGCAGCCCATAAGAGACGAGACCGTTGAGAGCGCGCTGGCGGAAAAGATGCGCGCGCTCTTAGAGCGCTATGACGCACCGCCCTGTCAGCGCACGCGCATGGGTCTGTAGAAGTTGCGTACACAGGGGGCTTCGCACTGTGCACGTATTGCACGGGCTCCGCGGGACGGGCTAGCGCATATCAGCTAGGTATCTTCAGACGTTTCTGCGCTCAGATCGCCGACCCAAACCTCTCTCTGGCGTCCGTCCTCTTCGCGAAGCAGCAGCTGTCCGGCGGGGCCGAAGCCCTGCAGTATACCGGTGCGCTCCTGCCGACCGTCGCGGACCCGCACGGACGCCCCCACATACGCACAGCGCTGCGTCCACGCCTCCTCTAAACCGGCAAATCCGCGCGCGCGCCAGCGCGCAATCCACGTTTCAATGTGGGGTAATAGGAAGCCCAGTGCTTCCCGCACATCGTACGTTTCCCCCTTCTCAATGGCGATAGAGGTCGCGGGTTGATCGATCTCTGCCGCTTCGTCTGCCCGCATATTTACGTTGAGCCCGACCCCGACAACGACGGCCTCCCGGGCACAGCGTTCTGCGAGAATTCCGCAGATTTTGCGCTGGTAAACCAAGAGATCATTGGGCCACTTGGTCTGCACGTCTATATCAAGCCCTCCTAGCGCAGTTGCCACGCCCAGCGCTGTGGCCATGGGCAGCGATGCAGCTGCAGGAAATACGATCGGGCCGCGCAGCAGCAGAGAGAACGTGAGGCTGCAACCGGGTCGGGCAACCCAGCGTCTACCGAGACGCCCCCGACCAGCCGTCTGCTCGTGCGCAGCAAGGACAAAGCCGTCGGGCAACGGCTCGCCTCCGCGAACGCGCTCTATCAAGATATCGTTGGTGGATGTGAGCCGTTGGTGCCATTCGGGTGTGCTACACTTCACGCTATTTACCTACTCTCCATTCCAGCCGGCTTAACGCTATAGCCCCCAATGGGAGATAGCCGCATATTGTAAGCACAAATCTACGCATCTTCGCAGCATCGCACCCTAGACCACAAATTGCCGTGCATACTCCAATCATCAATTCTATATGGCAGCAGCTACGGCGCACAAACACACTGTACAGTGAATGCAGTAGCCGTCTAGAAACGGGCTGGAATGGTCGAGGTCAGGGTCAGGTCGACGTCGAAGAGCCCAACGGGCAAACCCTGATTTTTAACGAACAGGGCCACTGGGATAGTAGCAAAGGCATGCAGCTCCCTTTTCGCAATGTATACCGTTGGACGCTCAACGATGACCAAATATCCTTATCACATCTGCGCTTCGGTATCGACCGGCCCGTTTTCCTAGTTGATCTGGTTCCAGCACAAGACCGACTGTGTGCAGTTGAGCCGCACCCATGCGGCGACGACCGTTACGACGCACAGCTATCCATCCAGAACGACGTACTCCTGTTAGAATGGACCGTCACAGGGCCGGCTAAGGACGAACGCCTGCGCCATGCCTATCGGGCCCTTGATCGCTCAAGCACTCAGAGAGAATGACTGTACACAGGCGGACCGTTACATGCACAGCTCGCCTGTTGCCCTAAGCAGTCCGAGCGATATCTTTGATAGAATCACAACCCGTTTCGGTGGCCTCTCTCATGTCCCTACTCAACCTGCGTCAGCTGCACATCGCCTTTGGTGGACCGCCCATACTGAAGGACGTCGACTTGAGGGTCGAACGCGCCGATAGGCTGTGTCTGGTCGGCCGCAACGGCGAGGGTAAATCGACCCTTATGAAGATAATAAGCGGCGAGATCCGTCCCGACAGCGGCGAACAAATAATCGAGCGGCAGGCCCGCGTTGCTCGCCTAGATCAAGACGTCCCCGAAGGTTTAACCGGCACCGTGCTCAACGTGGTCCAGCAGGGTCTGCATCCGGGCGATCCCACGCACTGGGCCGACAGCGCCGTCACGCGTCTACAGCTCGATCCACAAGCTGACTTTGTCCACTTATCGGGCGGTCTCAAGCGACGCGTCCTCCTGGCGCGTGCGCTCTCAGCTCAGCCCGATCTACTGCTGCTAGACGAGCCTACCAACCACCTCGATCTCGACTCCATACTCTATCTGGAAGACTTTCTCTTGCGCTGGGAAGGGACTCTTATCTTCGTGAGCCACGACCGCGCGTTTGTGCGCCGTCTGGCCACGCGCATTGCAGAAATTGACCGCGGACAGCTTCACGTTCACTCCGGGAGCTACGACGACTTTATCCGCAACCGCGACGCGCGTTTAGCCGTTGAAGAGACGCAGTCTGCCGTCTCAGACGCACGCCTAAGCGAAGAAGAAAAGTGGGTGCGCCAGAGCATCTCCGCGCGGCGCACGCGCAACGAAGGTCGGGTACGCGCACTGCAAAAGATGCGCGAAGAGCGGCAGCAGCGACGGCAGCGCCAAGGCAACGCGCGACTCCGCGTGCAGGAAGCCGAACGCTCTGGAGAGTTAGTAATAGAAGCCGAAGATCTGTACTTCGCCTACAGCGAGGGTGAGCCGCAGGTGCGCCAGCTTTCTCTGCTGGTCGGACGCGGCGACAAGATCGGCGTCGTCGGCCCCAACGGCAGCGGCAAGACCACGCTCTTGCACATGTTGCTCGGTCAGCTAGAACCGCAGCGCGGCAGCGTTCGGCACGGAACTCGATTACAGATTGCGCACTTTGATCAACTGCGCGCGCAGCTCAATCTAGACGAGAGCGTCGTAGAAAATATCGCACCCGGTCAGGAATACCTCGATATCGACGGTCAGCGGCGCCACGTCTATGGCTACTTACAGGACTTTTTATTCACGCCAGCGCGCGCGCGAACGCCCGTGGGCGCGCTCTCAGGCGGCGAGCGCAACCGACTCCTCTTGGCGCGCCTCTTCGCCAAGCCGGCCAATCTCTTGGTCCTGGACGAACCGACTAACGACCTCGATGCCGAAACGCTAGAGCTCTTAGAAGAACAGCTGGTTCACTACGGCGGCACGCTGCTGATTGTCAGCCACGATCGCGCCTTTTTGGACAACGTCGTGACGAGCCTACTCGTTTTTGAAGGAGACGGGCAGATTGGCGAATATGCGGGAGGCTATAGCGACTGGCTAGCGCGGCACCAGTCCGCGCAGGCGCCGCGTACAGCCGAGAAGAAAAAAGCGCGCAAAGAGCAGCGCAGCAAACAGCGAGAGCGTAAATTGAGCTTCAACGAACGGCGCGAACTGGATGCGCTCCCCGACCAGATCGAATCCCTAGAGGCGGAGCAGAGCGCGCTACACGAGCAGATGGCCGACCCCGCTTTTTACCGGCAAAATGGCGAGGACGTAACGGCTGCACAGACGCGCCTCGAACAGATCGATAACGACCTAGAGCAGGCTTACGCCCGTTGGGAAGAGCTCGGCGAAATTGCCGAAGCACAGTAGAGATCAGCTCTGGTGATGCGCTATCACCGTAGCTCGACTAGCCGCACCGCACACGCCTGCGGTATTGCGCGTGCGCACCTGCAGGCAATTGGTTCCCTCGTGCAGATGCCAGACAAAAGGCCCCGCTTCCAACGCCAGCTCATCCGCACCATCTACCCGCACTAAGAATGCCTCAAAATGCGGCGTTTCCGTATCGATCTCCACGTGGAGCACGCCGCGCCGATCCGTTTCACATACAAAGAGCTCTGCACCGTTGAGCGTGGGGTTAAAATCCTGCCAGCGATTGGTCTGACGGCCGTACTCTTCCTTGCGCGGAAAGAGCGCGCTGTAATAGCAGTAAAACTGATCGCCGCCCCAGTTACTAGACAGGCGCCACGGCACGGGGTGAGGGTTGCTGGCAAAATCATTGCGCAACGGCATTTGGATATGGCCCTTATACATGAGCAAATCTTCCCCTTCGACCTCGTCGTCAGACCGGACGGGATAGGGATGGTTTCCCTCGCGATGGGCGACCCGCACCCCGGACAGCGCAGCCTTGTTGGGTATGCGCCACTGCACGGGGAACTCCCAGGTGGCCGGCCCAGGCATAACCTCACTTAGGCGATCACCAATTTCGACCAGACTCAGCGGCGTGCCGCCGTCCGGATCGTAGAGATAGTAATCGCGCGTTGCATCCATAAAGACCCATTTGCCAAACTCATTAGACCACACTTCGGCCACCTCGTGACCGTAGGTGTGTTTGGCAGATATATTGACCCAGCGCGCGGGATATCCCATAGCCGTGCAGGCAGCAACCAGCGCTAGATTACTGTAGAGGCAGTGGCCATCGCGGCGGCGCTTGCCGTAGTCGCCGTTGAGGACGATATGGCCTTCCTCATCGCGCTGCGGTTGCAGCAGATCTGAATAGCGCCAGGCGTAGGGATCGAGTGCGCCAAGCGGGACCTGATAAGCCCAGCGCAGCAGGCGCAGCTGCGCGTCAAATTCTCCGCGGGCGTCGGCTATTACTCCGTCAAGCTCAAAGTCTTTGCGGAGATCTGCTAGCGCAGTAAAATCTTCATAGACATACTCGACCGAAGAGCGGACGACACGGCGGTCTTCGACGCGGTAGCCGCGGCAGTCTAGCGCACCACTCTGCGCACCTTCAACCAGCGTGCTCTCTATGGATACGCCGCGCAGGATGGGCGATAAGAGCGGGTTATTCGTACTCAGTTCAATCTCAAACTGGGCGTAGCGCTGCCCCTCGGGAGCCTGCAGCGGACCGTCTAAGATGGCATAGTTCGACCAACCTGTCCCATTGGGAAGCGGGCTGGTAGAAAAACGCGAGCGCACCCGAGCGACGCACTCGGCGGGCAGCTCGACGTCCCAGCAAATACGACTTTGGCCTACGTGCAAAAAATCCTTTATGCCGTTCTGATCCGCCAGATCGATCACAGGCGAGACGTATACTCCACTACGCGTGTAGCGCTCTAGGCTTAGGCGAACGCAATACTCCCCGTCTATTTCATCTTTCCACCCAAGACACTTGGAGTCCCACGTCTTTCCACCATCGCGACTCTTAGCGCTGCGATCTGGATGCTCAAGGCGCGTAAAGGAGCCGCGCGCATATTCGCTATCAGCGGCGACCATAATTTCCCAGCTAGGCTCGACAGACTCCGTCCATAGGAGAATTTCGTTGCGGCCGACGCACAGCGCACCGGTGGGAATATCCACTACAAACCAATTGTCGAAGTGCGACCCACCCCAGTCGCTAGTGTAATACTGACGCGCAAAGGGATGCGCCCACTTGCTAGGCGGGCGCACAGCATCGACGCCGTTGATTTGCAAGTGGAGGGGCGATGCATTGTCATCGGGCTCGGTGCCAGCAAAGACCAGATGAGCACGCAGGGCGCGGGCGTCATCTAGCACGAGCTCTTTTCGCAGAACGACGCCGCGCTGCAGCCTTTCAAACCAGGCGCGATCGTCGGCCCCTTTCGGCTGACCAATTGCCGGCGCGTCATCCTCTACGAGCACGCGATCGTTTAGCGCAATACCAGCTCCGTCATAGCGAACGTTTCGCAGCTGACCGCGTTCTTGCAGAGCGCTAGCGTCTAACGCCAGACAGACTGTCTTGGAGCATTCCATTACCCGCTATTTTCCTTGTGTGAGATAGAGATGAGGGGACTGCAGTTTAACCGTCTAAACAGCGCGGCGTTTGATCGGTTGGAGTGCCGCCACTAGATCCTTAAACTGCAGCGGTTTTGTCAGCACGTAGTCAAAGCCCATCGCAGAGAACTCTTCCGCGCGCTCGTCCTCGGCATGTGCGGTAAATGCAAATATGGGCAGATCTCTGGGGATATCTGGGTTTTCCCTCACCCATTGTAGCAATTCCGTTCCATCGTGCTGCGGCATCTGGATGTCCGTTAGCACCAAGTCAAAGGGCTGTGTCTCGATTAATCCGTAGCCCTCTAGAGCGCTGCCTGCTACCGTCAACTCTACCCCTAAACGCTTGGCCATAGCTGACATAAAAAACTGATTTACTTCCACATCTTCTACGTACAATATGCGCAGATTTTCCGTTAATGGAGAGACGCTGGATTCGTGGTCCTCCTCTCCTTTAGGTTCCTCTGCCAGGGGTAGATCAAGGGTGAACGAAAACGTGCTACCTCGCCCGATTTCACTGCAAACGTCTAGCTTGGAATCCATCGCATCGAGCAGGCTCTTCACGATGCTCAGCCCGAGTCCCGTTCCCCCAAATTCTCGATTATACCCTTCCGTACTCTGGAAGAAGGGTTCGCCGAGTCGACGCACGGTGTCCTCGTCCATACCAATGCCCGTGTCCGAAATTGCAAATGCGCACCGCGCGCGACCCTCACGGACTTCTATATAGATCGTGAGAACGACCTCACCTTGGCGAGTAAACTTGCACGCGTTGCCTACGAGGTTGACCAGTACCTGCTGAAGACGCTGTGCATCAACAAAGAGCCACACATCATCGCAGTTAGCATATACGCTGCGCAGGTGCACATCTCCCGACTGGAACAGCGGCGCCACGACACGCTCCAACTGCTCTGTAATTTGAAGTGTAGAAATGGCCTTCGGGTGCAGTTCAACCCCTTGGCTGGCAAATTTCTGATAGTCCAGCAGATCATTTATCAACGTCAACAGCGAACGGGCTGCCACCAAGCCGTTTCCTATCACCTCAGACGAACCTTCATCGACGTCGACGCGATGGGACATCTGCTGCAGTTCCAGCGAAGAAATAATGCTGTGCAGCGGCGTGCGCAGTTCATGACTAACTGAAGTCAGAAAGGTATCCTTCGTGGCTAATGCCTCCTGTAGCTCAGCCGTGCGCGATCGTACGCGGTCTTCCAGCGAAGCCATCAGCTCTTGATTCTCTTTCCGCTGGTCGGACAGATTAACCTGTAGGTTCTGAAGAGATTTGTGGAGGATGCCTATTTCATCTGGTCTAGATACCAGGTCCAATGAAGACTCGAGCCGGCCCGAGCTCATAGCATCGGCTGCTCTAGCAGCCTCGCGGATGGGCTTGACCACTGAACGAGCAATCGTCCGGTAACTAAAGAGCAGTATGAGCAGAATAAAAATAAACGATAAATATACCGGCGTATTTATCCGCAGCGTCTGCTGTTCAAAAAGCGTCTTATCATACCCCACCCAAACGTTCCCCTTTAACAGTGGGGTTTCAACGGGGTATTTGTGAATTAAATATCGATCCTCGTCAACTGAGAACGCAGCGTCTTCAGCTAACTCACTGGGATAGATTGCGAACTGTTCACTATGCCCATCTTCCTCGATGTATATAGCGGCAAACGTCACGTTGGGGTTCGAGTCAAGCAGTCGGTTTATAATAGAGAGAGAAGAAAAATCCTCTTCTTCAATGGCGATCTCAACGCCTTCCGCTGCCGTTTGGCTGATGGCCCTCAGTTGTCCGGTTACGTCTTCGAGGAAAGCGGCCTTTTGTTGCTTTGGAACCGCATAGAGCAGGGCAAATGCGATCAGAGAAAGCGCTATCACATACGGAACTATCAGCTTGAGCAGCAGCGATGGTGAAAACATCTACACACCTATCTTTTGCTATTCAACCTTGGAATGAGTTGACTGCGGTAGAGACTGACATGGAGCGGGCACGGTGCCATAGAAAAACGCACACGCACCGCGCGTCGTGCGAAGCAACTCACACATTTCCTCGGCATCGTCAGCGTACAGGGGAGGATTCCCACGCCCGCTAAATACAAGTCGGAGCCAGTGTCGCTGAAGCGCAGCACCCCGGCCAACAAAAAAACCTTTGTCCATTTGAGCGAAGGATGGATGCTTTCTACTGGGCAACACAACCGTCATTATCGTTCCATCTGACCAGTTGCGTCGATAACCGCGCACGATGTCCGCTACCTGCACAGAGTCGGGCAGCAATGAGGCTTTAATGTTCCCCACCAATACGGGCCGGGACTGCAATTCGTCCGCGGCACTGCTGCTGGTAACCCAGAGCGCAGCAGCAACGAAGATCCCATGTAACATTCGTCTAACACAAGGAGAGCGCTTTGCCATAGTTACATCCCCACGCATAGCTGAAATATCAGCGCGTTATGCGCACCGGAATCCATATCGTGTCGCTCCAACTGCGTTTTTAATGTAACACGAGCATCGGGCATAACTGAAATACCCGCTATCACCTTCGACACAGAATGCGTCGCCTCTTGGACATTGTCGTCGGAAACAAGGTCTAAGGCCAAATACGGAGTTAAGCTATCGGTAATATTGTAACCCAAGTACTGATAGAGAGCTACTCTGCGCAGGTTGCGACCGTCCGATTCTCGCGGAGAGAATGTAGCGGCAAACTCGGTTAAACCGCGTAAGCGCTCATCTTCCACGTGCACGGATACAAAGTGACCGCGCTTGGATAATGAATCTCTTCGAATCCCATCCAGGTACGTTGCCAGACGAAACAGCCAATTGTTCCGCTCATACGTCAGCGCGACATTCAGCGACTGTATACCGTCCGGAAAAATTTGGTCTCCGTGTCCGCCTGAGGCAGCGTCGTGGCTGTGCGACATGTGATGGTCGTCCGACATGTGATGTTCACCCAACACCACACCGGTTCCCGAGCCTAAGAAGAGGTGGTACTGCACACCAGCGAGGTTTAGCATACCCCCAAAACGCAAACCTATATCGTGGATGGGAAAGAAGTTTTCAGCGAAAAATATCGGGCGGGCGACGGTAGGAAAAAACAGGCGGCCGTGGTGAAACCAATCGTTCCAATAGTTGACCGGCGTGTGTATCTTACCAAACTCCGTCCAGTGGTTTTGGTTTATCTCATAGCGAACCGCCAGACGCTCGAGCTTAAACTGATCCTCCCGGTAATGGTGTGGTAGCAGTGTGTGCTCGCTTAAGAGGGAAATTCTAGACGTTAAATTACCCCGCGTTAAGATAGACGTCTCACCCAAAGACAGGCCATTTGATTCCATTCCCGGGTGCGTTTCGTCAGGAGAGATCTGCGCATTTAAATACGAGAAAACGCCCACGTGCCACTTGTCTAACGTCACGTCAAGAGCCGCTGCGGGCGAAGTGAGCAAACCGAGTGAGAGCACCATCCAAACAATGGCCTTACGACGTTTTTTATGAGCAAATACCATGCGTTCCCGGTTCCGGTTTAGAGCGTCTTTTTGCGGTGTATGAATTTGCATACTCCGTTACATATTAAGAATAATTTTCGTCACAAGCGAGGTTCGTCACAATAATTTTTCTGGCATTAGACCTGTGAAACGCAATACATTACCCTATTCATCCGATTGACAGCGATTGACAGCGATTGACAGTGACGCGCGAAACACCGCGGAAGATAAACAAAAGGAGGAATTGAATATGGCTAGCGCTCAAATGCACGTAGGTGTCCAGGGCATCGGCACCTCGAAGATGGAACTGCAGTTTCTCACGCGCCACGGCGTCACGCATATGGACGCACAGGTCGACGGCAACGATGCCGAAACGCTCACGCGCCACAGACAAGAAGCAGCGGACGAGGGCGTCAGCCTGGAAATGATTCACTACGACCCAGCGCGCAGCATTACCCTGGCCCAAGATCCCCAGCGCGACCGCGACATTGAGGAGTACTGCAAAGTCATAGAAGCCGTGGGACAGGCAGGCCTGCGCGGCATCAACTACAACTTTTGCGTTCTGTCCCATCAGCGTACACCGGAAACGCCCGGACGCGGCGGCAGCAGTTACAGCACGTTCGATATGGCAGAGTACGATAACGAAACGCTCAGCGAGGCCGGCACCGTCAGCCGAGACGAGAGCTTTGATCGAGCAGGGTATTTTTTAGAGCGCGTCATTCCCGTTGCCGAAGCGAACAACGTGCAGTTGGCCAGTCACTTAGACGATCCACCGGCGCCGGTTCTGCGCGGCGTAGAGCGCTGGAACTGGCCCGTCTTTGACGGACTCAAGCGCTTTTCCGAATTAGTCGACAGCCCCAATCACGGCTTCAATTTCTGCTGTGGCGTCGCGTCTGAAGGCCTTGAGGATCCGGGTAGGGAACTTTACGACATCATACGCTACTTTGGCGAACGCAAGAAGATATTCAACATACACTATCGCAACATTCGCGGCGGACTGCACAAATTTCAGGAAGTGTGGCCCGACGAAGGCGATCTCGACATGTACGAAATCGCACGCGTGCTGCGCGACGTCGAGTATCCCTACATGCTAATGCCAGACCACGCGCCCGGCCATCCCGACGATCAAGCCCCCGAAGGA
>Ga0181585_10000876_pt1 | contig 26056 bp, 13 predicted proteins | sample 071ome_29_FD_132469 | JGI IMG/M metagenome (GOLD analysis project Ga0181585, IMG submission 132469) | Coastal salt marsh microbial communities from the Groves Creek Marsh, Skidaway Island, Georgia - 071407BT metaG (megahit assembly) | ecosystem: Environmental > Aquatic > Marine > Intertidal...
TTTCCTGTTTCTTCGCCTTGTGCAAACACTGTAGGATCAAATAATTCTTGTCCTGGATAATACTTATCTAAGTAATCATTAAAATGTGATTGCCAATCAAGCACTACTCCATCAATGTCTGTTAATAAAATTTTTAATCTACTCACTGTACATCTCCATAATTTTTTTACTCTGACGTACAATTGAATACTTGTTCATCACATGAACATTAACGCCATCTGTACGTGCTGGAATAAACTTGCCAGGCTCACTGGTCTTTTCTAACAAGAATGATAAAGAACCTTTTGATGATACATCATGTAACTCATCATAATCTAATGTGTGTTGTAAAAAGTCTACCGGTAGATGTTTGACTAAACCGCTGTTTGCAAAACCGTTAAACATATGAACAGCAATACTGAATGCATGATCATTTCTAAAATTATATGTTGTTATACCATACATGGTTTTGAAATATGGATAGTTGGCTTTGATGGCTTCTAATAAATTGAAAAACATTTCTGTTTCAGGTGATTTTCTAAAATAAAAAGCAGTTGCCCAATAAAAATCAATGCCAAAATCATCTACTCTGTCAAAATTTAAATCATGTCTACCTGTTAATAAATCTCTGCTGTGTTTGTTTATTAATAAATCTTCTTTGTGATTCCATACAGCATTTAACGAATCATTACAAATCAAATAGTCAACATCAATTACCAGTGTTTCATCATATGGAGTTTCTGTGTATACTGTTGATCTGTTGATGTTGTAAAAAGGTAATAGGTTTACTGTATGTCTTGTGTCTCTGTATCTTTTGTTGTTGTCTATTCTACGTCTTTTGACAACTTTTATGTTTTCAAATGTTGAATCAATGATGTTTTTATCCCAAGTATTATTCATATGACGCACAGTACCTTCGTCAGTGATCAAGGTAATGGCATTAACACCCATATGATGTTTAATCATTGTAGCATTGGCTATTGCTACACTTCCATAATCAATTTCAGTATTGTTATGGGCAAATAATACTATGCCTTGGCTCATGCTGGTTCTACTAGTTTTGCTGTTCTTCTTTTGGTTTGCATTTCGCTGTATTGCTTGTGATAATCATTTGTTACTTCAAAATATCTTGAAGTGATTTCAGTTAAGAATGCTTTTAAATCATCAATCTTAATTGGATTTTCATTTACATCCAGCAATACCATTTCATTATAACCTTGTTGTACAAATGTACCAACAAATGCAATCAACTCTTGTGTTACTTTAAAAGTACCACCTTGTGTTGAATATGATAGTAGAGCTTCACTTTTGTTTTTGAGAATTTGCTTTTGATTAAAGAATGTTTGTCTATAGTTTGCAAATTCAAGAGCTTTGTGTAAGCGATCGTCTGTCATTATATACCTCCATATTTGTAAAAGTATACACTTAAATTATGAATTTGTCAAACGAAAAGTCAAAAAAATAGGGCGTTGCCGCCCTATTTTGTAATTTAATATTAAATTAATTATTACGCACTAACTTCTGTAGTTGTTGCGAACGTTGGATTAGCCACTTGTACTAAAGAGCTGTTGTCTGCTCTTAGTGTAGTAATTGTGCTAGTTAACGTACCATCAACTGCATCAGTACCAGTCCAACCAGCACCTTCGTTTGGAGCAGAACCTAATCCGCCACCAGTGTATGTACCAGTTGCCGCCGCATGGTCATCATTGAAGTAAACTGTAAAAGTAATTACTGTTGCTGAACCATATGCCGCATCTGCTTTTGCATTGATTGTCCAATCATTTGCTGAGTATGAACCTGAACCAGTTGCTGTAAAAATCTGTTGATCTGATGTTGTTAAATCATCAAAACCAACTGCCGCCGCTGTTCCGCCTGAACCTGTGTATGATGTTGCGCCTTCGGCAAATTTTACTGTACCTGCATTTGATAACAAGTTAGTCCAGTCAGTGTTTTGATCTGTTGAAGAACCACCTGAACGTGATCCTGCAAATCTAATTTCACCACCTGAGTTAAAAAAGTGTCTTGCCGCGTTTGCTGATGCAAATGTTACTGTGAAAACGTGTTGCACTGTGCCACCCCAAGAAGTTGTTCTTGTTGAAGTTACACCAGTGTCAGTTGCCATGTTAGCCGCATCTGCTGTTAATTTGTTAGTTGTAATTAATGTGATATCTGCCTCTAAGTTAGACAAAGGTAAAATGTTACCGCCTTGTGAAACTGTGTTTGACGCATTGGTAATTGTTGTACCTTGGTGGTTTGCACCTTTTTGCAAACCTGCAAGTAAACTATTCCATTGTGCCGCAGTAATAGTATCACCTGCTGAGATTGTCGCGATCTCACTCAACCCGTAACCACTGTCACCAGAGCCAGTACCAATAATTGTGTTTACATTGCCAGCGAATGTGTTGTATTCACTAGTTGTAATTGTATCACCTTGTTGGTATGCCATATTATTTCTCTCCTATTGCAATAGTATTGTTCTTAGCATTTTTTTGAGTCTTGCTAACAGAGACTTTCTTGTTTGTATTTGACACACAAACAAAATCTGTTAAATTCATATTAACCATATATTGCTTCACCGTTTGATATAACAAATGTTCTCCAACCTGAACCATTATACAATAATTTTATTGCTTGTCCAGTAATGTTTAATGTTAAATCGCTGGTTGCACCGTTAATAGTGTTACCATTTCTAGCAACAATACAAGGATATGTACCACCCCACTGATGATGTGAGTCAAGTAATGTTACAATATCACCGTTTGATGGTGTTGCTGGTAATGTAACTGTAACACTTGCTGATGTTGTATCTACACCAATTTGATTTCCTGCTGTTGCTGTAAAACTTGATGTTTGTAACGTAAATTTTCTTGAATCATTAACAATGTCGTCTGCACTTTTTCCACCAATAGTATCAGCTGACACACCTTCTGAAATTAAATTATCTTGAGTGTTTGATCCACGTATCAAAGTACCTTGTACATCTGTGTTTTGTACTGATGAAACAGTAATGTCGGCACTGAATGAATCATAGATTGCTTGTTCTACTGAACCTGGATTGTTTGGGTTTGAAAAACTAAAATGTGCTGGTGACCAAACTTGAATTACATCTTTTGTTGTACCGTCACCTTTTGTTAAAACTTGGGCAATAACTTCAACTTGATTTGCTGTTGTTGTATTGTATCCGTTATTTTTAGTTGCATCATCATCAACTTGACTTGTTGTTAAAACAATAACTTCTGCTGATGAACTTTCTGATGCTGTTGCTAACTGTTGGTAACCATTTGTAGTTCCATCTGAGTTAACGTTTAACTGTCCTGTGGTTGTGTTAAACCAAAGTGCACCTCTTGTTGCTGTGTGCGGATATGTTGCACCTACATGCACAGTCACCGGATGCCATTGTGTTGATGAATTATAAACTTTTAATGATTGATTTGTTGTATCCCACCAAAGTTGTCCTTCAAGTGGACCTGTTGGTGCTGTGGTATTAGCATTATTTTCTAAAATTTTTATAAAGTCTTCTGCAATGAGCTCACCATATCCTGTGTAGTTTTTACCGATGAGTGTAATGCCACCTACTGAAGCAGTAGCATTGTTGTTAACTGTTGAAACAACTGAACCTCTTGTGTTGTTTACTGTATATGACATAGTTTTTGCTCTCCTTGTGTTAGGTATCTATATATAGTACCTACATTATATTTATAATATTACTACAATTTGAGTGCAAAAAGCAAGACTTTTATTGCAACTGTACTCTAATTGTGTATACAATTTCAATAACCCTGTTTAAACTCTTTTGTACAGGATGAAAAATCACGTGTGTAAGCAGATATTCACTGCTAATACCACTAGAATTATATGCATAAATTCCTAGTTCATCAAATATGTAATCTGTTGACGAATCTGATGTTGCTGTATCAGATGTGGCTTGCGACGATGGTTCACCAAAATCTAATGTACAGGTTATTTTTAAATCTGTGTATGAACTTGAGCTTCTTTCAATGCTAACATTGTTTTTAGGATCATTGGTTGCACTTTGCCCAATTAATTTTTCAAAAGTTCTATTGTATAACCCTGCTGAATCATCTATAATCGTTCCTGTGTTTGTAGTTTTATAGTTGATTGCTCCAGTGTTTAACACATCTGAACCACCATTACCAAATGCTAAATGATAGATGCCGTTGTTTTCTGTTTGCCAATATGATAGTGCATTTGCTATAACAAATGCCATGTTACCAAAATGGATTGCATTGCGTTTGTTTACTAATTCTTCGCCAGTTTCAGCATCGCGAATCAATAGATGACCTTGCATATTTACTTTTGCACCTTCGTCAACATTTTGTTCTTGTTGCTTGTTGTTTTGTTTATCTTTGTCCATTGTGTTTTCCATATTAACTTATATTATATTTATCATCTTTTTAACTGCTACTATTATTTATGTACTGTATCCAAATGGTTTTTGCCCATTCATTGGAAAATATGCTACTCTATTATTACCACCATGAATTGTGTTTGTAGTGGTATAATCGTTGGTGTTTCCTGTATCATACATCAATGCTTGTGAATTTGAAATAAAGTATTTTTTAATCTGTGCTGGAGTCCAATCTGGGTGTGCTTGTGCTAACAAGCCAATCATACCACACATTTGTGGAGCCGCCATTGATGTGCCTGAATATTTTGCTTGTTTAAAATTTGAATCCCAATAGTAACTTGTACTTGCTGATGTTGGTTGAGCACTGATTACATATCGTCCCACAGTGTAAATTTCTACTGCTGGTCCTGAATCACTGAAACTGGTTTTTCTATCTAAATACGTAGAACCAGACAACACACTAGTGTTATCTAATGCACCAACATCAAAACCTTCATTGATATCAGCCGATGGTGATGATAGCGATGATTCTAATGTATTACCACCTTCAAATATTGATGGAGATTTTCCCCTGTGATAGTACACATACGAACTGCCAGCAGTGACATAGTTGTTGTAATCAACTCCACCTGGCGTATCAATTTTTTGATAATTGTTGCCGGCGGCAGTACATACATGAATTCCGTTGTTGATCAATTGTTCAACATCAGCATCAATTGATGCATACTTTCTACCAAACATATAGTATCCTGTGCCAATGTCTGGACGATAAGTTCCAACCACTCCATACTGTGTAAGATTTGATCTCACAGTTTCTGTGTGACTTACTCCTCTGTGATTGCCTCCAGTGATATCACCAAGTCCAACTATTTGATTAGGTGTAACACTAGTATCTAAATAAGCACTGTATTGAAAACTCATATTAACCACTGTGGGTCTTTTCACACCAGTTGCTGGATCGTTTGGTTTGTTATTGTGCCATCCAATCAGCACATCAACCATCTGTGACCAACTGATGTTGTTACCTGTGTTTCCATAAAGAGTGATGTTGTAAATTCTTGCATTTTTGGCCCATCCAAAATATTTTCCTGCCATTGTGCCAATACAGTGTGTGCCGTGGCCATCTACATCTGTGTAAAAGTTTGCAGGTTGTGTACCACTTACACCAGATTCTGTAAACCAATTGATTTGTTGCAGTCTTGAGTTACCGGATGCATCTTCCCATTCTGGATGATCTGCTTGTATGCCTGTGTCAACAATTACCATGTCGACGCCTGTGCCATCTAAAACATAATCATATGTGCCACCCGGATCAGTAGTGCTGGATCCATATGTGTTGCTAGTTGATGTATGCCTCAACATACCCCAATTGTCGTGTTGTCCAGATGAAGATGTGTTTCTATTGAATTCCCCGTCTTGAAATGCTGTTGGTGTAGGCTCTGGAATATCATCAACGGCTTCAACTGCTAGTATTCTTGGATCTTGTCTTAATTTGTTTGCTTCATCGTCAGTTAGATTATAATGTGTGTTTCTATTGTTGATTGATCTTTCGTCAGCACATTCACAAGCTCTATCAGGAACAATGTTTGAATCTACTGAATCATCTGTGGTAGTGTCACGAATTATTTCTGCGTGTAGTTCACGCCAATCAATATCTTTTCGAACTGTAACAATATATTCTCTTTCCATTTATACATTATGAGACAATGGCTCTATCACTGACTCTTCTCCAATTTGTTCCATCGTAGAATGCCGGTATAGCACCGCCTGACTCATCAGTACAATATACCATAGCACCTGCTGATGACACTAGCGATCCTAATTGACTAACTGTTTTGCTTACCAGTTTCATTGGTGCATCGTTGATGATTTCATCTGTAGGATCTAGTGTAATGGTTGTTGGTGATGTTATTGAATAAGTTCCTGTTAATGTGCTTGGTGGTGCAATTGATGATGCAACTAAATTCACAACTGTTAGTGTATTTGTTGTGCTGTTATATGTAAAATCAGCATCAGCACCAAATGAACCCGAACTATTAAATTGAACTTGTGTATCTGCACCAGCCGGAGTACCTCCCGAAATAGTTGCCCAAGTATTATCACCTCTTAAATAAGTTGACGAACTAGGTGTACCTGTTGCTGAAAGTTCTATAATACCAACAGCATCGTTGGCTATTTTATCTGCATTGATAGAATCGTTATCAATTGTCCAAACAGCACCCGAACTGCTTACAGTGATATCACCTTTATCACCGTCTGTAATTCCTGCACCACCTGATTGTGCCACCCATGCATAGTCTGTGCCATTCCATGACAACACATAACCCGATGTTGGATTTGACTGATTTAGATGTGCATCAAATCTTGCATCTGTATAATATAAATTTGTAGATCCTTCTGACACTGTGTCAGTACTACCTTGTATAAATGTCATTACACCTGTGCTTGAATTATATGATAATTGAGTTGATCCTTCACTAATTGCCGCTCTTGCTCTAGCATCTGTATAGTATAAGTTTGTGCCTTCAGTTAGATCTGCTGTTGTTTTTGTACCTAGCCTTGTATCAAATCTAGTATCTGTATAGTATAAATTTGTTGAACCTTCTGCAAGATCGTCTGTATCTGTTGGTATTGCTCCTGAAGTAGAATTAACCCAACCAGATCCGTTGTATTGTAAAACTTGTCCGCTTGTTGGTGCTGTTATTATTACATCTGAAATATCTGTTAGTGCAACTGCAACCATTCCAGCATCATCTTGTGGTTCCCAAGTTGCTGTGCTGGCAGTGTATTTTAATACTTGTCCATTTGTAGCACTTGTTACATCAACATCTGCAAGTGTGGTTAAATTTTGTGTAGTAATATCTGTTAGATAATTTGATAAATCTGGTGGAGTATATGCAAATACACCAGTGGTATTATTGTAAGTTATTCCCCCATCTCCACTGGCGGCTAATTCTGCACCAACACTTAAATCAGTTAATGTAATACTGTTAGAACTATTGTCATCGTTAGCAACCACCCATTGTGAGCCGTTGTATTTTAATATTTTTCCATTAGATGCACCAGTTACATCTACATCACTTAATGTACCTATAGTTTGAGATGAAATATTTGTCAAATAATTTTGATTTGCATGATCACCCCAACCATATGCTGTGTTCCAATTGGCACTACCTGCCGCCACAATACGTGCATCTGCTCTTGCATCTGTGTAATAAAGTCTTGATCCTTCTGATAAATCAGTTGTTGATTTTGTTGCTATTCTTATGTCAAAATCTGAATTTGCTCTTGCTGGTGTATAATATAAATTTGTTGATCCTTCTGATAATTCATCAGTATTTTTTGTAGCAAAAGAATTAGTAAAGTTTGTAGAGAAACCACTTAATAAATCATCTGAAGATAATGATTTTAATTCTACTTTTCCAGTTGTAACATTAAAATATAAAAGTTTACCATCATTACTGCCTACCCATTGTGATTCATCAAACTTGCCTCTAAAGGTAGTAAAATCAGCAAAATTATCATCTAACTGATCAAATGTTAATGCTTGACCGATATTTCTTCTAAGTGTTATAGCCATTTTAATTATCCGTATATTGCTGTGTTAAATCCTATGTATGTTACCCAACCACTACCGTTGTATAACAAGCCAATACTTTGTCCATCTGTTGACAGTGTAATATCTACACTGGCGCCATTAATGGTATTGCCGTTTCTAGCAATTGTTAATGCGTTAGTACTAAAATTAAATCCGCCATCTGCAATTTCAATCCAATCACCTGATGTTGGTGCCCCAGGAAGTGTTGCTGTTAAAGTTCCACCTGCTGTGTTAAAAGCATATCTAGTGCCTACTGACATTGATGTGTTTGTGTTATTAACATTAAATCTGTCTGCCACTGATGCTGAATCTAATTTCCATTTAAAACTTGTTGTAGAGTGATCGTAGTATAAAATATATCCATTTTCACTAGCAGTTGCTGAAGCAACATCTGACAATTGTGTTAGTGTTTGTGAAGTAATGTCTGTTAAATATCCTGCTACTGAATGGTCTCCCCAACTATATGCTGTGTCCCAGTTTGTTGCTTTTGCACTTGTTACACCTGATGCGGCTATTCTAGCATCTGCTCGTGTGTCAGCTCTAGCATCTGTGTAATATAAATTAGTGCCTTCCGCAATATCAGTGGTTGTAACTGCTTTTACTTCAACATTTGATGTTGCGTTGTTCCAGTATAATAGTTGCCCATCATTTGCTAATGAAAATACCGAAGTATCAAAAAAACCTTTGAAACCTTCATAATCAGTGAAGTTCCCATCTAATTCTGAGTGGGTTAATGCTGATCCTTTTACTAATCTTTTTGTAACTGTCATAATGCTCTCTACCTATATCAATATTTATCATTCATTACACATAGTCAGGGTCTACATAATCTGCTTGTGTATAATCAAAATCACTATCAATATTTCCTCCATTTTTAAGATATGTTGCTTGAATAGTTGTGCTATCTAACAATGTGGTTGCTGTACTGTTCCAAAATCCAACTTCTTTTCCTCCAGGAATATATGTATTAGCACTGTACACATCTATTCCTGTTGCATGATCTTGTATGGTTGTTCCGTGAGTACCACGTACAAGATCACTGAGTACATTCCCATCAATTCTACTGTATTCAATTCTTTCTGATCCAATCCATACTGCACCCGGTTTATTATTTTGTAAATTGTTTGGCTCATTTGCATCCCCACTCGGTGCCGGCAATTTACTTGCATCAGTAACTGTGATTGTGTTTGATGATTTAGTAATCTCTCCGTTCAGTGTTGTATGATCATCAGTAGAATCAGTTGTTCCGTCATCTACAAATTTATCCCTCAAATATTCTGTCTGACCGTATGGAGAATAATATATTTTATATTGTGTAAAGTCTCCTGTGCCTACATATGGATCGCTGTTAGTTCCACTACCTGTAACACCGTCATTTGTTTTTACAGTTATTAATAATGATTCTTTTGGTGTAAATGGAATAACTTCTTCTGGATACGGATCGTTACTAGGTCTTGCAAATCCTGCCGAGTCAAGTTGTGCCTGTACCAATATCCATTTGCCTGCATCATAATCGGTTTCAAACTGTGTACTTGAAGTGTGTTCGTCATTGGTATAATAAATTCTATCTCTAATTAAATCCCAACGTGATGGAACAAAATTATTTTCATCAACTCCATCTTTTGATCCTAACTTATTAATGCCAACTGCTAAATTTTTGTGTGTAACATTTGCAACATAAATTTCATTGTTGTGTTTAACAATATCGCCAACTGTATAACTTGTTGCAACGTTCCATTCATCTAAGTGTGCAAGGTCATTGTGTTTAACAAAAGTATTTTTTGTATATGTTGTATTATTTTTCCAGATAGTTGAACTTGTAAATTTACTATCATACCATTGTTGTAATGCTTCTGTAGTTGCATCAAAACCAAGTTGTGGATTTGTTCCTACTGCATTATAATCCCATTGCAGACTGTCCCATGCAAAGTTTTCAAGCTCTTGACCTATTCTATCTCTGTTAACTTTAAACCCAATTGGTTGTACATCTAAATCTTTATAGTATCCAATTTTATTTGAAAGTGTGTTCATAAATGAACTCACTGCTGTTGCATCAGTAACATCAAGTGCCGCTAACTCTGTGGCATAATAATACTTGGCTAATCGATCAACATGTGTGTCAATAATTGGTGTTGTTGATATAATTCTGTTTATCTTATCTACGTCAGATGCTTCAGCTGACATAGTGTATGGTATGCGTTGCCACTTACCATTTTGTGCATCATTAACAAAAGTTGTTGTACTGACTAAACCATTCGAATTAAATGGAAGGAAGTTTGAACTGTCAACCGTTGCTATTTCAAAAGTAGTTAATGTAACATTTGAAATTCTATGTACTCCATTAATTTCTGAGTCTGCTGTACCAGAAGACGCTGTTCCTAATACATTTGCTATAGTAACAACATCATTATTTGATAATCCATGAGCACTGTTCGTTGTTACTACTACTGGATTTGCTAAAGTATATCCGGAAATACCTCCGCCAACAGTTGGTGGTGTATGTGTTGTTGTACATTGCCAAAAACCTCCATTATATTTTACTTTTGTTCCTTCTGAATATCCAATACCTAATGTCCAGTTTCCCTCTGTAGATTCTGTATTGTCTACTTTAGTTATAGTTGTTGACACTCTATCAAAAACTAATTTGGTATTAATTTTTGGTGTCGGGTTTGTATTTTCTAGTGTATTAGGATCCAATGTGTAATCACTATCTCCGGTAAAATCACTCATTGCCATATCAGCATCTTCTCTTACAGGAGATTTTTTACTTAAGAAGTTTCTAATTTTTGATCTATAAGGTTTTACTTCTTCAATGTATGATTTAACATCATTAAATGGATCTTTTTCAAATGATGCTTTTTGTGTCAATGCAGTATCTTGCTGTATAACATTTAGGTAAGTTGATTTAAATAACCAATCAACATGTGTTTGTTCACTGTTGACATATCTGATCATAGCAAATAATAATTCATTTTGAAATTTTAAATTTTGTGCAATCAACACATTATCTTTCAATGCTTTAATATAAGCACGGAGTTCAGTATCCATTGCTGTTGAATCTTCTTCAGTGTAAACGTTTGTTTTTAATTTTGCTGTAGCAGTTTGTAAACCAATTCTTACTAGCGATAGATTTGATTCATCATATGTAGTGGTTGTGCCTGAAAGAAAATCAACATCAGTATATTGCCATAATTCCCATTTTGAATTGTATCCGTAATTTACTTTAATAATTTCATCTTTTACTAATAATGATGTGTCTATTTCTGAATAGTAATCAACAATCTTATCAATAATAGTTTCATCATTGTATGATGTATTATAATACCAATTAGTTTTTTCATAATAGTTTGCTGTGGTTAAATCTATATCCCAACCAAAGTGATTAACATCAAGATTAATTTTTGTTGTTATAGAGTTTAATGACTGGTGGAAAATTTTTCTTGCAGTTTTAGAATCTATAAACCAACTTTGTCTTGGTCTTACTTGGTTACCATATCTGTCATGTTCTGACAATGACATATCAGGCACTGTGTTTCCTAATTTGTCAAAACCGAGTAAACTATCAATCATTTTATTCCAAATTTGATCCGGTATAGGTGCACTTGGATAATCTTCTTTAATTAACAACCATTGTGCATGTTTAGAATTTGTTTTATCGTTTGTGTTGCGTTTTCTATAATTTAACTGTAGTACAGTGTTTTGTTTTGTTGTAAAGTTTAACACATTTGCAATTGAAATTGCATTTTGTGAAACTGGTGCAAAGTAATTTAATCCTTGTGCAATTGGAGACGTAATTAATTTTGAAACTGTAATTGTGTTATTATTTCTACCTTGTATGGCTGGAACTGCTGATACATTTTTTACCCAGAAATAATATGTAGTTATAGAAACTGATGTAGAATCATTTGTCTCAGTCTTTGTTGAATACTCAGTTGTCGATTTTACAGTACCAGTTCCTGTATAACTTGCCGGTGGGGTTTTCGACGATACCCACTCATAGATATCTACAGTTGCCCCTGGAAATAATCTACCCCAGTATGTTCTACGATATGCATTGTCATGTGATTCATAATCAATATATCTTACAGTTGATAAATCCCACCAAACGTCACCAATGTGTTCATCTTGCCATGGTTTGCTAGTACTCATTTGATTTATATCTGAATGGTAATCATACACGGCTGGGTCGATTTCGGATTTGAATTTAATTTCTCTGTCTGCTGTTGGAGGCAATATTCCTTTTGCAGGATCATAAGGAGTAAGAACTAGATTTACCTTGTTTGTTCGATCATCATATAAAACTGCTTGTTCAAATTGGCTTGTAACAACTTTATCTGATTGTCTACGTTTTGTATTTGCAAAGTGTCCTTGTTGTTGTTCTATGGTTTTTGTAGAATCATCATAATCAACATCACTATGTAAAATCCAATAATTTGTGCCAAGTAAAATTGGATCTTGTTCTGCTTCTGGTTCTGTTCCTCTAATGTTGTTATAAGTATTTTTAATTGCAACGTTTGATGTAAATCTATACACACCCCATTTGCCTGTTGAATCATTATCTAGCCAAATTAAGTCGCCGTCTGACCATGTAACATTTGAATTAATACCTGTTAAGAAAGTGTTTAATGTTCCTGCTACAGTTGTTTCTACAGTATCTAATTGATTGTTTAATCTTACATCTTCCCAATCAAGCAAAGGTATACCCACTGCTGGGTCATTTATCGTTGTATTGTCTACAGTGGTAACATATTCGTTTGTGCCATCTAATTTAGTAATTTCATATTCTCTTGAACTATAATTTAATGAGAATGTAACATTTCCTGCTGTTGCATCTGTAACAGTTAAACTTGCTTTTACATAAACATTTGCGTTGTCGGTTGGTAATGCACTAAGGACAATATCAGTTGTTCCTGCTGTGGTTAAATCAACTGGAGCACTTAAAGTAAATGGTGTCCATGTAGAATTATCTGTTGAATGAGAAACTGTTACAGTTGGGTTTGATGCTCCTGACTTTTGGGACCATGCTGATGTCACATTCGCAGTCAATGTCATTGTTCCTGCTTTATTAAATACTTTTGCTAACTGAGAATTAAATGTTTCTTCGTATCCTGTTGCTGTATCGTATATTGTGATACTACCAGTTGCTGTTGATGTGATTCCTGAACTAAATTTTTGGTTGTTTGGTTGACTTGCGTTGCTTGGTACTGTGATTGCTGTTATTACTCCACTATTTAAAGTTATGTTACTTGATGTGATTTCTACTACGCTTCCATCTGATCTTGTAATTATAATTTTTGGTGATTGATAATTTGTTCCGCCGTTTGTTATAACTAAATCAAGTATTTCACCAAACACGCCACCTGTACCAGAGCCAGTAAATGTAAATGTTGGTGCTGTGTAATCTGTTCCTAATACTTTTGCTGTGCCTGATGAATCTGTTACTGTAAATCCATTTGGTGCCGCTGAATAGTTTGCGCCTCCACTGTTGAGTGTTAATGATGTTGGTTCTCCGGCGTTTACTGTCTGTACAATTGCTGATGCTCCACTTCCTGTAGTTCCAGTAAATGTAATAACGTCACCTACAGCAAAACCTGATCCACCTGTTGATGTTACATTAGTAACAGACCCGGCAATATTACCAACTGCCAGCGATGCACCACTTCCTACTGCATCACTAAATGCTATTGTTAATGTTGGTGCTGTAGGAGTTGTTGGTTTAAATGTTAATGTGTGTGTCCCCCAAATTGTTGGATCAATAACCAAAGTGCCATTTGAATCATATGTTTTGTGTATTATAAATTTTTGATTATCACCTGATGTTGCCCCAACAGTTGTTCCTGATAATGTAACTTTCATTGCTGTGTTGGCATCACCATTTGATACAACATTATCAATTTTAGTTCCGGTGTTTCTTAATTTATATATATTCCAATCTTTACCACCATCAACATCTTTGGCTACCCAAGCAGTTGACCCTAAAGCGATTTCTCCTGATTGTGATCCATATAAATTATCTAGTGCTGTTGAATCATATGCTTGATATGTTGAATCATTCCAATGCACATATCCTGCTGTTGGTATATTTGAATCAACAGTCGACGATGTCGGCCATAGATTAGCGAGTGTCTTTTCGCCTGTTGGTTTCTTTAACCAGCGAGCAGTGTCGTCAATATCAATAGTTACAATTTCATCTGTTGTAGCATCGTACCCACTTGTTGTTGTACCATCTGTTGGTAAAATAAATTCAAACAATAATGGATCAGTTACAACATCTTGTGCTTTTAATCTTAATTCAATCTGTTGATTAAAGTTTGTTGAACCAAATTCACCAACTTTAAATGCCCATTCTTCATATGTGTCAAATGTTTGATCTGTACTTACTGTTGTTGAACGCAACAATCTATCAATGGCATTTGTTGTACCTTTTTGTTTGACCATTCCTTGATATAATTTAACTTGATTACGTTTTGATATACCTAAGTTAGTTAGGTAATCTCTTTCTTGATAACCAATTACGTGCATAGCCGCATTTCTAAAATCAGTATCAACTTTTTCAGCATCAACATCATAAAATTCTAATGTATCTTTTACAGATTTTTCAAAATTGTTTATCAACGAAGTTCCATTAACAATAAATCCATCTGCTTCTAATTTCCCATTCCAGTCTAATGTTTTTACTGTAGAAATTTTTACTCGAGGCTGTCTTTGTGCCAATAGTGTATTGTATATGGTATCGTTAAATATTGTACTGTTGTTTAGAGTAATAGCATGTTCTGTTTCTTTTACATACAATCGTAAACCATATATTCCAATATTTTGTTTGTGAAATACTTCAACCCCATCACTATTACGATTAACCTGCAACTGTGATGTATCTAATCCATACCCTTGTTTGTTTAATGCACTATAAGTTCCATTGACTATGTCAGTTAAACTTTGTACTACACCACTAATTGGTTTAAATTTTAAAACTGATGCTGACGGACTTAAAGTAACAAAATCGTTTATTTGCCATTTACCAAGACTCCAAAATAAAAATTCTTTTGCAGAATAATCCCAATCCATTGTTTGACCAAGATCTGAATTATAATCATCAAAAGTCCATCCTTGTAAACTTAGATATTGTCCATAACCTTTTATAATATCATACACTTCTTGACGTGTTTTAAAAACAGTGCCATAGTCTATGTTCACTGATTGACTATAATCATATTGATTATAATTTCTTACTTCAGTGCCACCTTGTTGTGGAAGTTTACTAATTTTTTTCCAATATGATAACTCTGGTGATGATTGCGTTGATAAACTTGTATGCGGAACAGTACATTGATAAAAAATTCCACCAAACGAAATAACTTCATCCTTATGATATGTTACTCCAGCATTATACTCGCTTGGAGAAATATCTTTTCCTCCAACTCTTACTAAAGAACTTGAACTATTTGGTAACGGTTGGTAAATTATAAAATAAGGTCGAGCTGTATCGTATCCATAAACTTTATAACCGCCATCTACTAATTCTACAATAATTGCACTATATGATGCTTCTTGAATACTTGCACCAGTATATAATGTAACATTAGTATCTTCAGCAGGAATAATAATATTTGTACTTCTACTTGTAGAATCATATGCTTCTGATTCAATTTTTAATTTTGTTGTATCAATATATCCTGCACATCTATACATTAAGTTTGCTTGAATATTTCTAATTACTTCACCAAACGTTTCTGATATTTCATTCCCTTGATATAAAATATAATCTGATATAAAATTCTGTACACCAGATCGTAAATATCTGTTTAACGATACATCAGATTCACTGTGAACATAATAGTTTTTATTTGTAGATCTTTTTCCAGTGGTTTTACTAATTGATTGATTTTCATTAATTGTAGATTTGATTGTATCAAGTACATCCCATAATTGTTCAACATATAATCCAGGAGTTGTTACATATAACAATTGTTGCAGTGCATATTGATATGCAACAGAAGTTACAAAGGCATGTTCGACAGGTGCGCCGTCACCAAACTTCCAATCAGCCTGTGAAGGAAGTTCTGTTGGGTTTGCAGAAATAATACCAACATCTAAAGGACTTAATAACTCACCATTACTATTGACTGGTACATATGATGAAAACCCTGGTTTTTTGTAAACATTATTATTACTTAAATATGATCTATCACTATAATTTTCTCTAGCACCACTTCTAATAATTCCTTGTTCAATATCACTAATTAACTGAGTTCTGATCGATGGTGATGTCCATGTGTAATATTGATCCCACCATAACGGTTTTTGACTAAATCCTAACATCTCCCATGGGTGAGTATGAGGACGATCTGTTCCGTAATACCAACGATATATACCTCTCCAGTGTCCTGGTAAACTTTCGCCATCTTGGTCTACAAGTGATGAATAGTTTAACACTTTCCAATCGACGTTAACAGTTGCTAACTTTCTACCAACACCGCTTTTTGATCCTAATAAAACTTCATTAATATCAAATTCATCAATAATGTTGTTTACTGTGATTGTGTTTGTGTCTTGACTTACAGAAATTATTTTGGCTTTTGCACCACTGTTTGCTCCTTGAATTTCTTCTCCTACTATAAAACTTTGATTTCCTGCTGTTTCCATATATCCAGATGCTACATAGTCTGTTACAACATAATTGTTATTTGGACTTAATGTAATAATTTGAGAATAACCTGTGTTTTCTTGATAATTAACAGCATTGTCATTTGCCCATCGTGTAAAAATAGGTTGCATAAGATCATTAATTTCTTTTCTACTCCATGAAGTAGAATTAAATTTGTTAGGAATAATCGACTCAACACTATACATTGATTCACTATTTTGATTTGATATTTTATAATACATTGTGTTGTAAATTCTTTTTTCTAATTCTAATAATGCTGTGTCTCTTTGATCATTATATTTTAGTACCAATGATCCGTCATGACATTGGATAAAGTGTCTAGTTCCGGAACTATAAGTTGTTGAATCTGTAAACTCTTGCGGCTTATAAACTTTACCAATACCTAAAGATGCAGGAGTGTGCGGAATCCATGTTGGTTGAATTGATTCGTAGAAACGAACAGTTATCACATCACCTATTTGAGGTTTTTGACTCACTGCACCTAAAAATATAACTTTAGTTCCTTGAGATCCTGAGTCAACAATGTAATCATGATTGACTACCATTTGAACATTATTTTTATAGATATACAATACTTTTGAATTAAAATCAGTATCTAAATCAAATGCACTAGATATAATTAAACCTGGTTCTGTATTAAACACATCATTTGATGTTATAGATAACGAAGATAGTGATGCTGTTTGAACACCCCAGGTATAATTCGAAACGGTAATTGTATGACTTTCTGCTACGTATCTGTCACCACTGGCAATTAAATTTGAATATGTAAACGGGTCACCAAGTGATTTGGTTGCATTCAAATTAGTAAGTGCTTTATCAACTATCTGTGCTGTTGACAGTGTTAAACTTTCTTGCGAGTTTTGAATATTATTAACTGCACTTAAAAATTTTAACTGAAATTCTTGATATCTATCTTTTGAAAATCTAATTGCTTCCGGAATATCTAAATTTTGGTTATTTGTGATTGCCATAGCCTTAAGCAACGGAGCATCGTGCTGTAAAATTACTGAACCTAAACTTAGATCTTGAGCTGTGTCTCTGTAATTATTTGTTCCATTTATTGAACCAGTAAATCCTTTTTGATTTCCTATAGTTGATTTAAAATGCTCAAATAGTTCACTATAGGTAACAGTGCTTACATCTTCGTTAGACGCATTGTTTTCTAAATTTTTTGGTATTTCAAAATAGTTCGTTGATCTTATTGGATTTGGGTCATTAGTTTTGTAATAAATTTTGATAAAATCTTTCTGTACTAATGGAGTAGTAAAGTTAAACAAAACACTTGATTCTAGAGTATAATCTGTACCAAAATTTAATTTATCACCATTTTTATAAACTTCTATGTCTAGTACAGATGTAGGCAACACTTCTAATACCACAGGTGTATCTATGTTTCTATTACTGACAGTGTGTTCTTGTATTAATCGTTGTTTTAATTTTTTAGTTGGATCAGTAAACCATTCATTGTAATAATTTGTTTCTGTTGCTTCATCTAATGTTGTAATAGGATTATCTACAATAACCAATTTGTTTCCCATGCTGTTGTGTATGCCACAATGATAGTATAATGTGTCTGGAGCGTTTGATGGTACAGTGAACTTTAGTGTAGATGACGCTCCGCCATAGTATGCTCTAGAACCAGTAACGCCTCCAGTATATTCACCGGTGTATGCTCCCGGACTCCAAGCAGTACCTGTTGAAATATAAAAAGAATGATTTTCTCCTGTATATCCTTGTGAAGATGATTCCGGAGAACTAAATTTAAAGTTATATGTATTACCTCGAACTAATATTAGTGCAGGAGCTTCCTCTCCATTTATAAAATATATATTCTTATCTGTGTGGACATTACTTGGATTAACATTTACTTCATAATCAAAAGTTTTGCTAATCGTTTGTGGATATATGTTTTGCTTATAATATTTGTAACCAGAAATTTCACCATCGTCATATGTAAAAATGTCTTCATTTAAAAAGTTTGAAAACTGAATATCACTCCTGTCATTGCCAGAAGAATATGCTAAAGGAAAACCTAATTCAATATCATTAGATAGTGTACCAACTTTATATCCAAATATTTTTGATCCAATAAAAGTTGATGATGGGTATTCTTCATTATTATTAAGCAAGTTTTTATTTTCATCATATAAGTTATACAACGGTGCTTGGTTTGATTGTGTTTTTGCTTGTGCTTGTTTCCAATTATATCCATCATAGTACCATTCTGTGCCGTTGTAAATGTTGCCATTTTCAATATAAACTTTATCGTTTGTATTAACATTTGTAGTAAGTTGTGTTAATACTATACTTGTTCCTACGCCAGATACTTTCCAAATAGATGCACCAACACTAAATGTTGTACTCGATACATCCCATCCAAGATCACCACCGGTACCGCCACCACCACCTGTTGCAGGATCTGAATCAATGTCATGGTCCCAAAGATCACTATCCCATTGTACATAGTCGTCTTGGCTAGCCGCATTTGTAAATAAAATTGTATCTTGGTTTTGTATTGAGTAGCCGTCAATAGTTACAGAAGACAATCCTTCAATTTGTGTTTTACTTAACAAAGGCTCAACTACAGTAACATCTGCTAAATGATTAGTTCCATAATTATACAATTCAATGCCACGCTTAAATTCTACGATTGGTCTCAATGCACGTCTGGCAGATGTTGTCGTGAATGCTGTTGTTGCCGAAGTAAGTTGTATGTCAAATGCTGTGATATCCCATGGATCTGCATCCCATTGTTGATCTGTTTGTGACTGTGTTGTAACCGACGGGTAACTGCTAAGAGTATCTTTATGCACCCATCCATTTGATTTTGACCAAAGATTGCCGTCTCTAGCACCACGTTCAATGGTAATATAATCTTTTGTTGCCGTAACTGAATTACCAACATTTTTCAAAGTTCGTGTATCAACTAATCTTATTTCAGTGCCAACACCTTCAATAACAAATGAAATAGAATTACGTGTTGTGTTAATTGTAACTATTCCATTTTGTCCACTTGATGATATTATAGTAACTGTGCTTGGTAAGTCGCCATCGTTAAGTTGCTTTTCTGTAATTTCAACAGATGTAATTGCTCCTGAATTAACAGCTGACACTTTACCAACTGTCTTACTACCTATATTAATTGCATCACCAACTGCATAGTTACTTCCAGGATTTGTAATAATCATAGAATCAACAGTATAGTAATATTGATATGCAGTACCATTGATGTGCGATCCTTCAAATCTAATGTGTAGGCCATTTGTAAAGACTGTACCGTCTGGTGCTGTGTATGTTTTCTTTCCCACAATATCAGAAGGCAGTGTAATACTTTGTGTAGTCGTCCCGTCAATTGATTTTTCTGGCAATGATGTAAAAGCCCCAGCAGTTTCTGTAGATAAATCATCGTTAGTTGGATACCAATAATAATTTGAATAGTTTAAATATTTGTCAAAATCAATAGGCGGCCCAAAAGAATAATATTTTGATTCAAACAGTCTCGAATGATCTTTATTATTACCGCCGTCAAATCTTATTTTGTTAATTATGTCGCTATATGTTGTTTGATAAGAAATATCTTGTGCCGCGGCATTTCTTACAATTGCCGCTGGTTCTAACTGATAATTTAATCGATCAACAGTTGGTTCTGCAAGATAAGAATCTTTAGTTGTGTTTAATACTCTGCCTTGTCTTTGACCAACAAAACCTTTTTCAAAAATACTATTTTCATTTTTAAACCATTGATCAACTGTAGAATCAAAAAAGTTTTTTAACTTGGTTGATTGTAAAACATATGGTAATTGTTTAGATGCAATAAATTGCTCAGCCATTGTCTACGACCCCTTTTTTAAATTCTGATCAGTAAATGAATTTACTATTTGTATATCATCAACTGTAGCAGTAGAATAAAACAATTCGTTTGGTTGGCATGTAATTTCAAACAAGTCACCAAATATTGATTCTGCATCTTTTCCTACGATTACAACTGAACTAATTTGTGTTGATAATTGTGTGTGAATAAATGCACACAGTTCTGTATAATAAAAACTTTCACCATATGACCAATTAGTAATTTCAAAAAATGATTTTATTGCTGTCAATACACGAGCTTTAATTTCGTTATCAGTGATGGTTGCCCCAGCTGATTTAATTATTTTAAATGTTCCTTGCAGTGTCGAATCTGCTGTTTCGCCAAAAAGTTTTTTAAATTTAGCCGGCGTGTATATGATTTGATCACCAATTGCTTTGTAAGGATTTAATGCAGATGAAAACAAATTGTTTAATGTTTCAACTGTTGGCTCTGTGGGAAATTCAAGTGCAGACTTATTGTTTGCTGTCCATTCTAATACGTTATCATAATAATCTGTAGTTAAAACTATTAACTCAATAATGTTAGATATACTCGGATCTACTCTTTGATCTCTTGGTGCAGTGTGTTTCCATTGGAAGAACAACGGATTGCTTAATCCATTTGTAGTTTGATATGATCTACCTACATTTGATCGATATATTTTTGTTCCAATAGTTGCTGTGTATTCACCTTGTTGCCCTGCTGTAGTTACCAGTGTTCCATTATTGTAAAACTTTTTAGTTGTAGTTAAGAATTCGATACCCGAATTTGTCAACACAGTTACAGGTGTTACCGCAGTTGATAGTTTATAGTATGTGTATCCATCAAATTCTTCATAACTTTCAAAAAATATGTAATTCTTATTAGAAGAAGTATCATAAATTAAATCATCTATTGCTAGTGGATAATCTGGCATTCCATCTTCATCTGCATCATACGGAGCAATTTTAACTTTTTTATTATCAATATAACCATCTTGTTCAACAAAACTATCTACAACTGCCAGCTGGATTGGTGTTGGTAATCTTCCACCACTTTGTGGAGAAGTAAGTGTTACAGTTGGAGTTGTATATCCTGACCCAACTGTGATCGGTGTAATTGCTATTACTGAACCATTATGTATTGTTGCTATTGCTTCGGCTCCAGTAGCATTTGGATCTGGATCTGTAATGGTAACAGTTGGTGCAGTAGTATAACCAGAACCAACGTTGGTTACTGTATAACTGTTTATTGTTCCTGTACTTACACTTGCTGTTGCTGTAGCACCAGTGCCTTTTTCAATTGACGTGTTTACGTCTGCTAAAATATCAATTCTATCTTGTATACTTAGACCAGTTTGTGTGTCAAGTGTTTTGTAATCTTTTAAATAAAAAAATCTAACATCATCTGTTGATTGGAATACATAGTCTAATCCTCTTGAATTAAGTGTAAATTTAGCATTTGTGTTTGCACCTTTTTCTGTAAATGTAGATTTTAAAAACCAACTTGCGTCATTGTTTATACCTTGAGAGCCACCGCTTATTGTATTGTTTGCACTTGAAAAATCACTTGAAGCATCTAAGTTATTGTTTGCTATAATGTACCATTCTTCTGCTTTTGTTATTGCATTATAATAATTATAACCTAAACCAAATGTAGTTAAAGTAGTTGTTGATGCTGTTAATTGATTTAATAACGATGCACGTTCAGATGAAGTAAACTCTGTTCTAATATGTGGCACAACTGCTCTAGCAATATATCCATTTGGAATACTTTCTGTTAATTGTATTGGACCAGTTGTTAAACCAGTTGGATCACCATTTGCTGAAACACTTTTCACTGTTGTCCAAATTATTTTTGTTGGATTACTATAAGAATTTACAAATTCTATTTTTGAACCTTTTCTAATATATCCGTGTCTAGTTGTTGATGCTCCTGTTGACACTAAACGATTTACTGAACTGTTAGTTGTAAAATATCCATAGTAACTTGATGTTGACGTTGGTAACGTTTTCCAATATGCTGAATTATTTCCTGTTGATTCAAACTTAAATGTTTCTAACCCAGAAGTTTGGTTTGTTTCGATATCTTTTTTGTAAACATCTAAATAAAAATTTTGTATTTGTTGAGCTTGTAACATCTCTTCCATACTGTCTACAATTTTTTCATACGAACTATTATCTAAAATTGTTATCACTTTTTCTGTATTATTTGGTGATTTAAAAACAATACCATCTTCACCAATACAATTTACATTAGCAACAACACCAGTTGGGTCTTGAATATCAAGATATCTTGAATGACCTGAATGTGTTTTGTTAAGTGCTTTTATTTTTTGTATTCCGGAAACTTTTGTAATTGGAAACACATTATAATCTTCAGCAGTGACCATTCTGTCTTGTGTATAATATGCTTGTGCTGAATTTAATTTTATATCGTCTATTGTTTCTCTTGCTGATGAATTTGTAATAGTATAATTTAAACTAAAGTTTATAGAAATTTCAAATGTTTGATTTTGTTTATTAATATAAGCAAATGACAAGTTTTTGTTTTGTATATCTTGTGCTGTGACTGATTCACCTTTTATAGAACTAGTTCTATACCAAACACGATATAAGCCAACAGGTATGTTGCCAAAGTTACCATCAGAAAACTGTATTGATATTTGGTCATTTAATCTTGTTTTGACTTCAAATATATTTCTTTCGTTTAATGCTAAACTGTTATAAATTATATTTTGTCCGGATAGTGCTGGAACTTTTTTCCAAACATTTTGTACTAAACCATTTGAATTTATTTCTTCAACCCAAACATCTGAATTGTTAACATCATTGGCATCTATTTGAACGGCTCTATCTTCAACAGGTTGATCAAAATTAAAATCTTGATATGTAAGTTGACCTTGTTTCATGTATAAAAAGAAACCAGTATTTGTACTTCCATAACCTCTGCCGTCATTTTTGTAAATTATATTAAATGAATTTAATGGATTAGGTGTTACTTCTTCAATAAATCCTGCTACATTAAATTGAGATGGAATGATTTCAAAAGTATAACTTTCATTGTTTACTTTTGCAGAAAAAGGATATGCCACTTGAACATTTTTAATATTATTAAATAAGTAACTGTCATTGTTTAAAGAATTTATAGTTGCCGACTGTGCTGGATTTCCAAATTGATTAGATTCTGTTATGGCCGCATTTAGCACAACAATAAATTGTTCGTACCAATTTGGATTGTTTGCATCATTCCATCTTATCTCAACATTACTTAAATTATTACCAGCAGAGTCAACAACTGGTTCATTTGTTCTTATTGATGTTAATTTAACTAAGCCACGTGCTGTTGTGTTACGTGAAGGTTTGTAACTTAACATGTTTGCTAATTTTAATATTGACTCTCGTCTTGATGCTGTATCAATAAAATTTTCTCTAGAATTTAAATCAATTCTAAAAGACAAACTTTGTCCAAGATATGCTAACAAATCAATAATAGCAATAAATTCAGATGAGTTAATGTAATCATTAAAATCTTCTGGATAGTTTCTTGAAATATAGTTAAGCATTGATTGACGTATGGTGTCAAAATCGTATGATTGAAAATCAGCATCTCTAAACGATCTGTAAATTACTTTCCAATCTTCTGCCGCAAACAAGTTTGATTGTCTAATCAATTGTCCCATAAATTAATAACCTCCGCCAGTGCTACTAGTTGATACTCCGTTAACATTAAATTCAAGCGCCATATGTTCTACAGAACTTTGTGGATTTAAAGTTAATGCCAAATTTACAATTACACCATGTTCAAAACTATTTACTGTTACTTCTTGTAGTGTAACTCTTGGATCTTGGCTAACAATATCACGAGCATCTTCTTCTATAATTGATGTAGTAGTTTCATCTAAAGGTTCATATAAGTAATCCCATATTATGCTACCAAATTTTGGCATCATAACTCTTTCGCCTCTTCTGGTCATAAAATGGTTATATATATCTTGTTTAACAATATCCATATCATACAATATACCGTTTTTTGCGTTTGAGTTGTTAGAACTGAACCCACGATATATTTTTTTAGTTACATAGTTACTATTAGTTTTTTGTACATTTGATGGAGAGATTACTTGTACATTGCTACCGGTAGAACTATTGTATGATGTTGGTGTATTGTATGCCATCTTTATCCTTTAAACTGCTACGTTATTAATATTTATGTATAAAGATATGTGCGTATATAATTATAAACCAAATATACAACATAAATAAGTTTGTTATGAAAATTAAAGACATAGACGAAAATTTCAGTGGTTCGATTGCTACAAGCATGGGTGCTAATAATGGCTTTAAATCTGGTGGTATTGGCATGATCAAACGCAAAAAGAAAAACAAAACAGAAGATGCTGTGATTGGCGGTAAAATCAGCAACACCAATAAACGTTATGGCCCTGCAAAAGGACCAAAATTCACTGCTGGTGCTGGCATGCCTAATGGTAATTATCCACCAAAACAACAATAATTTGATTAACTGCATATATAACGCAAAAACAATAAATACGTATATAGGTGCAATAAACAATGAAAAAATATGATCAATACACAGCCGCAGATAGAATCGATGCTCATTTACATGATCATGACATACACTATCTAACTGGAGAAATTGATAACGAATCCATAACTGACACTATTAAATGGATACTTTCGGCCAATCTTAATAAAAAACCCAAACGCACATTGAAACTGTACATTAATTCATATGGTGGAGATCTGTATGAATCATTTGCATTGATTGATGTTATGAAAAACAGTCATCATCATATTTCAACCATTGGTATTGGTGCTGTGATGAGTGCGGCACTGTTGATCTTTGCTAGTGGCAAACAGGGTGAAAGATATATTGCCAAAAACACTGGCATTATGAATCATCAGCATTCAGATGCTATGGAGTCTAAAATGCATGACATGAGATCACAAATGAAAGAAAACAACAACTGTGAACTGCGTTGTTTAAACATACTGCGTGAAGCAACTGGATTCAGTCTAGCAGATGTACGTAAAAAATTAAACACACCAAGTGATCAATACTTTACAGCCAAACAAATGATTGATCTCAAACTGGCCGATCATATCTTATAAAGCATTTGATTTTATTAACAAACGGTAGTATAATATACATATGATAAATGTGATTACATCTGGATGTAGTTTCACTTACAATTCAGAAATGACTTGGGTGGGCAAACTAGAAGAATTGTGGAAGGTTCACAATGTGGCTTCGTGTGCCGCTGGTCAAGATTACATTTCAAGACAAGCAATTACAAAATGCGAAGAACTCAAAGGTCAACGCAACATATTGGTATGCCAGTGGAGTGGCATACATCGACGTGCATTTTTAACCGAACATGATTTTGGATTTGAACAAGGTTCACCTTACATGGATAAAACCCAAGATGGTTATTGGGTTAAGAATGGCGGCAATGGTGTAGACAGTAGAGTATCTGAAAATGAACTTGCTGAAAAACATTTGTTTGAACCTTACAGAAAAATCTACAACGAAAAACAAAGTGCTATTGAAAGTTTAGAACACATTGCAAGAACACAATGGTACTGCAAA
>Ga0181585_10000879_pt1 | contig 26041 bp, 19 predicted proteins | sample 071ome_29_FD_132469 | JGI IMG/M metagenome (GOLD analysis project Ga0181585, IMG submission 132469) | Coastal salt marsh microbial communities from the Groves Creek Marsh, Skidaway Island, Georgia - 071407BT metaG (megahit assembly) | ecosystem: Environmental > Aquatic > Marine > Intertidal...
ACCGCGTCGTCATCGAACGACCAAACAATCCACGCCTGATCGACGCGCGTCCACCGCGTGAGGCCCAACTTCGAGTCAACAGCGACGCCGTTGACGTTGCTGCTCGCTTCGTCATCGTTCCGTTTCGTCCAACGGTGATCCTTCCGCACCGTCCTCGCCGTCCACGCGCGCCGGTGAACGCCAGAGACGCCAAAGACGACGCCAACGATGACATGTTCCCAACGAGCGAACGCGTCCGTCGAGGCGCGCGCGCGCGCGGGGTCGTCTGTCGACGCGACGCGCGCGTCTTCAGATAACGGTTCGAGGGGCTTGGGTAGTTTTTTGGATTTTTATTCCCTCGTCTATTTCAATCTGTGTAAACAGTGACAACCACTTGGAATCCACGTGGATCGCGCACCCGCGGTAGATTTTTTTGGTGACGATGGATGACGTGGGTCTGACTGAAATAGCCGCGATGACGGGTCGTGACTCGTGGATTCTGGACTAACACTCGTGACTTTCAAACGACGCTAAAGCGTGCTCGGGAGTGGATTGGCGGGAAAGGTGGCTGGCTGGCGGGAGGCGTCCTGGGGAGTTCGTCTTACAAGGTACGAACGATGGGAATAAATGAATCAATCCATGATGCGAATGCAGGCGTCGTAAGCGTCGCCCGCCTTGTCAAAGGCACCCATGTCGGTGTAGACGTCGCCGAGCAAACCGTAAATGGCGCTGACGCCTTCGCCGGCGGCGGCGGTTTGAGCGCGCTCGAGCGCGGCTTGAAGAGCGTCGGCAGCGGCGGGGAACTGACGCTGCGCGGCGAGGGACATGGCGTAACCCTTGCGAGCAGAGATCTCGGAGACGACGTCACCGGCGGCGACGGCGAGATCGATCGCCTTGGCGAAAGATTGCGCGGCACGCTCGTTGTGGTCGCTGGCGAGGGCGGATTTGGCCGCCGCGAGCGTCTCACTCACCTCGGCGTCACCGTCCTCAGACGCCGATGTGAAGGACTTTTCGCGTTCATCTAGCTTAGCCATGATCCCACGCATCTGCGCGTTGAGTCTCTCAATCTCCTCGCGTCGTTTACGGGACAGGATCCCATTCACCGTGGCGCCGACGAGCGCCACGCCCTCCAGCACGGCGAACGCCGGCCAGTACTGCCGACCAAACTCTTGAAACTTATTTGGCGCCGGTGCCGCGGGTGTCTTGGTCGATTTCACCCCGACGCACGCGATCTCGTTTGCCCGCGCCTGTTTCGGTGCTAATCCGCTCGCTTCGCCCATTTCTGCGCGCGCCATCGCCGTCGTCGATGTCGCTCTGTTTCGTTGCTGCTGCGAAGATCGTTTGCGTGCCGTCGTCGTCTTGGACGCGAACGACGCGATCGGTGGCGTGGACGCGCGCGCGAACATCTATGCAATGAATCTGTCTACGTTGTGTAGTGCTACTAATCTGCCGACGCGGCGCGGCGCTGCGCGCGTGTCGTGCCGTGTGCCGTGTGCTCGTGTGAGGTTGGGTTGTTGCGATACAGTCAACAAACATCCAAGTTTGGCGGACAACGGAAACACACACGTCCAGAAATGGGAGAGGGGCGACGGAAACGTTTTGTAAACTAACTGCGAGTAGTGATACAAAGTATGAAACAACAAACTAAAGTGTGTCTGCGCGTGGGAAGGTGTCGTCAGTCTGCAGTCGAATGAGTTTGTTTATGCGGCGGGTCGCCAAAGCGAAAGCTATCGTTTCTTCAGTCTGGAATCGCTCAGATGCCTATGCTCTGCATTGCGTAAGAGGGCCGGGCTCCATCGCCCCAAATCATTCTAGCCTCAGTTGGTAATTCCAGCTTTGTAAAGGTGTGATCATCACCGCGATAGACTGAAGAAATCGTACAGAAAAAGAAGCTCAACGTGGTTGAGAAGAAAATAATCAGATCCAACTCGCAACGTACCTAAATCTTGTACAAATAAAATCATCCATTCTCCTCACCGGCGTCGTTCCAGCTCGCCGCCGCGTCGGCACTTTCCTTCGTGTAGCTATTCGACGCGTGTTTCGGCACAAACTTAAAACTTGCGGCTGGTTTACCCAAGCCGCAAATCTCGCTCAGTTCGAGCCAGTCTTTGAGCTGATCGCTCGCGAGCTTCGTCTCCAGATCCGATCGTCCGACATATCTCATTGGACGTAAGTGGAGCTTTGGGATTACGTTTTGTTCGAGCAAACCGATCGGTACGTAGCGATGCGTGTACGACATCCACTCGAGCAGGTAGCGTCGAGTCTTTTCGACTCCCATTGAGTCGGAGCCCCAGTGCTCCAATCCATATCTACAAAAATCCTTGAATAGATCCAAACGCTCATTCGCGCTGATGTCCCAGTGCCGCTGTTCCTTTATCTCTGTCATGAGCCAAGGCTTGATGATCGCACCCCTGCCAATCATACACGTGGAAACGCCAGTGATCCGAACGCTTGCGTTGTAGTCTTCGTACGTGTACACGTCGCCATTGCCAATGAGAGGCAAGTTGACCGACTTCGCCACCTGAGCGCAGCGATCTATGTAAGACCAGTCCGCGAGACGGGAGTATCGTTGTTCACGAGTTCTACCGTGTAAAGTGGCTGCGAACGCGCCCCACGCCTTGGCACGCGGTATGATGTCGTGCGCGACGTAACGTGAAGGATCGTCAAAGTATCCCATGCGCAGTTTGATCGTCACTGGAGTCGACGAAACTGACGCCATGGAGCGCACGACATTCTTGAGGCGGTCAGTGTCGCGCATCAAGCTACTACCAGCACCCTTTGCGCAAACCCCGTCGATGGGACACCCCATGTTGACGTCGATGAAGTCACAGCGCACCTCGTTGTCCAACAATTCGGCACATCGCGCCATCAAGTCGGGGTAGCCACCGCAGACTTGAATGCCAAAACACTTTTCACTCGGATGTCTTCTAAGTAGGGCCCACTCTTTTCGATCCCCTTTCAAAAGATTACTCGCCATGGCCATTTCGGATACGGTGATGTCAGCTCCCAAATCCGTGCAAACGCGCCGAAAAGGTAAATTCCCGACAGTAGTCAGCGGCGCGACGTACAGCTTGTCGCTGAAATCTAAGGATTTTCGTTCACGTGCATTGACGTTTCCCGGTTCGAATTCCCCTAGAAACCCGCTCGAGCGTCGGTCGAGCTTGTGCTTTTGAGCAAACGACAAACATTTGAGTTCGAGTCCAGCCTTGGAAATCGCGGCGTCGGCTCGTGGAAAAGGGTACTCATTCTTCGATAAGCGCTTTTGCATCTCATCAATGAGGATGTTCTCCTCCATATGCAAGTCAACATCAGTCTTCATTCGCCCGTGACTCGATTCAAAGCGGCATCGCACGCCGAACGGACACTTGCGAAAAGGTTGACTCAAGAAGACGCACGCGACACCCTTGACGTCTTCAGGTTTCTTCTTCCTGTACGCATCCAAGTCGTGCGAGTACCCGCATCGCTTCCCTAACGAGCAAATCACACCACGTGCAGTGTATCGACACAAGTCATTCTTGCGCGCCTCGGCGTTTCGGCGCTTGATGGCTCGAAGACTCTCACCCTGTCGGTCTCTGTCTTGCCCTCGACTCGTCGTCTCCGCCGCACTCGCGACCGGACCGGTCGTCTGAGCGCTTGCGTCGGACGTCTCTGCGATGAGCGCGTCGCGGGATATCGGGAGTAAGCCGCGCGATATCAACGTCGTCGCTCGCTCGGATATCGCCGCCTTACGGCGAGTAACCTTGGCCGTGGATCGTTCTTCCGCCGCCAGTTTGCTGGACGAAGAGCTCGACGTCGACGGTGACGCTGATGGGCGCCGTTTAGCCATGTCGACGATGGATCACGAAACTACGTCTTAGTATTCGACATTTACGTTCGCTCGAACGGACATCGACGCGTCGAGCACGCGCGTTGAGCTGTGAGGTTACGCCTAGGGCACACGAGGGCAAAAAGTGAATATTTGCCAACACAAATCCTCGTCGCGGTGCTTTACATGTTTGTACCTAGGTTCTAATCACAGGGCGCTGAGTATTCTGGGTAATTCGAAAATAAGGAGAGCGTGCCTGATGTTTTCACCTCATACTGTTCGTGGTTTCTTCGCCTCGCGTTCTCGTTGAATCTTTGTATTGTTTCCGAATACGAAGCAGTGCTTGCGGTAGCCGTCGATGCCCCCACATAGAACAATCGGTCGATTCGTGATTCGACTATCGATCGACCTCACCATCTGTGCGCCGTATTTATGCGACATGACGCCACATAAATACGCAAATCTTGTGTCATCTGAGAGTTTGCTGATCACCGTTTCTGCGAGATACAAGTTCGCCTTGATGCAACACGGCATGGCGCACCAGACAGCTTTCGCGTGTATCGCCATCTCGACTGATGTTTTATTCGCTTCGTTGCAACCGTGCAGTGCGATGACGAACGACTTGTCGGTGATGAGAGCTTTTGCAGCTTCGATGTCTCCCAAGAAGAAGTTGAGATTCGGCAAAGCGGCGTCTACGTCCTCTTCGGACACGTGCTCATTTTCGTGCGGCAGTTCGGCGTCGAAACGGTTGAACGCCTCAAACGTTTCCTCGCAGTCCCAGTCGATATCTCTAGAGCTATTCCACGACGCTCGGGCGCTTTGCATTTCGGCGAATGCCTCTGCGAATGCGAAGAAGCTTGAGCGACGAGCGTGGTCAAATGAGCACACCTTTCGTTGTGGAAACGCGTAGGCCAGCATCACACCGACGAGTCCGTGCCCACAAGCGAGATCGAAGAATGTGTCGTAAACGGGTTTTGAACCCATGGATTCCGCAGAATTCAGAAACGCCACGATGACGTTGAAAGCCTCAATACTTTCCATGAGCTCTTTGATTCGTAGAAAATGTGGATGCGACTTCTCCATCCGCAGCACCACCCCTGCAAGTTCTGGCATCGCGCTCACGGCGGAAGATAGATATTGTAAAACGCGCACTCTGAGCGGACCATCGAGATCGCTGAATCGAGTGTGCGTACTTAGACAATTGGTGCGCATGGGAAGCTTGTCCAACTCAGCCATGCTCCACTTTTTACGAGTCACCTTCACCTTCTCCTTTACGACCGGCTTGGAGCCTCTCAATCCTTTGCAAAACGCGAAGTCACATTCATTTTTTTCATCTACCCGCGCGTTGATTTTTCTCTCTCCTCCTCTCGCGCTCGTCGTCTTCATTATCTTTCCATGCGCCGCAGCGATAATCGCGGAAGCTGCGTCTGCGCTCGCGAACGTCCTGACGGCGAAACCGCGATGCAATCTGTCGCGATCGCGACGCGTTTTTGGACGACACGGACCAAAGGTTGCGACGACGAGTTCATCGAGTGCTGACTCGCTCCCGATGTTCGCTTGCCGCATGCACTCTTCCAGTAACTGTCCGAGTTCAGCCGCCGCCGCTTCTTCCGCGACATCGACGGGTAAATTCCCGAAGATGACCCTCGTAGCGTCCGGAAAGCCTTCGAAAAACGGCGCCGCACTCGTGGACGATGTTTCCTTTCCCCGAGCGGCGTTCGCGTCCGACGCGGTACCGCTGGCGCGGGGTACAATCGCGTCCAAGTCAGCTCGAGCTAAAAGGTCTGCGTTGAACGCAGCCACGCGTTGCCGAATGCTCGGCTCGGTGCGAGGTGGCTCGGCCTCGAGCGCTGACAAACGCTCTGCGCGTTTGATCGATCGCACGTAGCGTTTCTCACCCATTGCGCTTTGTGTGCGCGTGCGCGCGAATGGAGCATCAAGTCGTTGTCGTGTGTCTTTTGTAACTGGGCGTCGCTCACTACAACTAGCTAAAGTGCTGAAGTCTGCGGCGTCTTAGATCCGCGCCTGGGCTCGCATCGTTTTCACTAATTGGCTGCTGAGATGCAACTCTTGAAGCGGAAGAGCTGCCTTCGTCATCCGAGCCTACCACTTCCTTGCCTCGATTTCTGCGTGACAAATTTTGTTGTGCCTCTCCACGCTCCTCTTCTTCAGCTTGGACTCGCATCGTCGCCATCTGCGCTTCTATCATTCGCACTTGCGCTTGCATTGCCGCAAGGGTTGCTTCTCGTTCTGCTTCAACGGCGACTCTCACCTCAGGCGAAGCACCGCGGGGCATCGGGGAGAAAGTGTGCGTCATCGGTGAGACTGGGGAAGCTGGTGGCATACCATGAGGAACTCTTCCCGACGCAGCTTCGACCAGACCGGGCATTCCGAAAGGAGCAACACTGGCAAACGCGAGTTGTGCCTGCGCGCTTGCGGCTGTGACCGCTGACGCCACGGCCGTTGCCACACGATGAGCCATTTCATCATCCACAGCGAGCGGAGTGTGTTGCGCATTGGCCGATCGAGCAGCTGCGAATGTTTCGGGTGAGCTCCAAGCCCTGGTAGGTGTCACGGGTCGCACCACGCCTTGCGTCCTTTCCATCGTCGGCGTCACCGGCGGTGGGGGTCTCGCAGTCTGAGTAGTGGGCGTTCGCGGTTGCTCTGTCTCACCGGCCGCACGTTGCTCTGCGTGTGGTGGTTGTTGCAGAGTCTCGGCATGTCTAGGGGCATGATCTCTCGCCGCTGCAGCCGCCGCGCGTTGCTCCCGTCCTTCTTCGGCCTCTCGTTCTATCCGCGCCGCAATTTCAGGCGGCACGTAGCCCGGCTGTAGTTCAGGAGGCAGCTGCTGCCATTCTGCTTCTTCAGCAGCCTCGCGAGCGGCGTTTTCTCTTCGCTGTCTTTCAGGCAAGACGGATTGTCTGCACGTCGGGCACGCTTGTTGGCGCTCCAGCCACGATCTAAGACAGTGAAGGTGGAACGAGTGCCCGCATGGCAGCTTCTTTGGCTTGTTTCCACCTGGAGCGTTGGCTTCCATGTTTTCTCTGCAGATGATGCAAACGTCGTCGCCGGTGGATAAGTCTTCCGCAGTGGAATCAGGGAAGCGATCGTTCAAGTTTGCAGTCACCCTGCGGTAACGGATAAACTCGCTCACCCGTTTTCTAAAGTTTCTAAATGTCATGTAGAGATCGCGCACGAGATGAACGGGCATCCCGTAGTACGCAAAAATGATTAGGAAAAACACGAAGTACACAAACAACTGCAACAAATCGGTGACGAGCTCGAGGTAGAAGACACAGGTGCCTTTTCCTTGCCATTGACCGTCCAACATGCGATCGATGTTGATGATGACGTACTTCATGAACCCAACGAACAACTTTGTAGCCAAGATGACGTACTCAAATCCAAAAAGCAGTAGAACACTCGGCCCCTTCTCAATCGTGTTCGCCACAATGTAACTCAACATGCTCAAGTCTGCTAAAAGTAGAGTCACCATGAATGCGCTGAGCCTAAAGTGTGTCACCCGACCCAGCGTAGGAGCGGTTTCGGCGTACTGCACTCTATCTTGGTACAGCCAGTGGAACGCTTTCACGAAGAGCAGAGAGACGAAGAGGGCCACGAATCTCGCATTGAACTCCTCGCGAAAAATCGTCATCGCGAGACACGTCTCCATCACAGCATCGCGTGTCCTCTCATACAATCGTTCAACTTCAGCTTCGCGAAGCGGGCCGAGGAAAACCGCCTTGACGCAACGCCCAAGAACGAGTAAGAGCGCAAACGCGAGATTACCAAACACCACCAGAGCCGACTTGCTGGTACTGAGGTACATCATCGCCGGGAAATACTGCTCTCGCGTGTACACGGCGTGCGCAACAATGCACGTCGCGAGTGTCGCGCTCAAGAGCACGTACTTGGGCAGGGCTATCATGGCGCGAGACCCGACACCCCACCCGAAATTCGAGATGTGGCTCCCGCCACTCTCCCGTCGATTATCTCAAACCAAACTCCCGGCGACGCGTCCGAGAGCTGCTTCGCTCGCGCGAAAGGTTTCTCAGGCGTTGTTTTCGGTCGTCGTTACGCGTTGGCGCGGACGACTCGCGCTCAAGCGTCGATGTGTAAGGAAGACTGTGATCACGCGTGGTGTTGGTTGCGCCAACGAGGTGTCCCGTTTGGATTTTGGATACTATTACATCTATCGTCCCCCACGAGCGTCCCTGATCGCTTTGAGAGCGACATTGTTATCTTTCAATGCCGTGTGTATGTCGTGCAAACGCTCGACCGCTCGAGCTTTGCGTTCGCGCTCGAGCATGTTCCGCCCCGCGCCGGTGGGCAGTTTGGCCAGTTCGGCTTCGAGAGCGTCTCGCTCGAGCGCAAGCGTCATGTGCTCGTGCTCGAGGGCCGACACGCGTTCCATCCACTCGTCGTAAGAGACCTTTAATGGGATTGGTTCCGGCGGTGGAGCGTATCGACATCCGGGAGGGATGACGGATTGTTTCGCCCTAGCTTTGGGTTTCGGCTTTGTCGTGGGAGCGTCCAATCCGCGCATGTCATAGAAGAAACCGCTACCATCTCGCATGCGACGCTTATATTCGGAATCGTCGAAGTGTTCGTAGTGAAACTCATCGTCGTGCACCGCGATGTTCTTATTATTTTTCTCCACTTTTCGCGGTGGCGAACGCGTCAGCTCGATTTGCTGAGTCGGCGCCAGGGGCGGGATCGGTACCGCCTTTATCGCCGTGGCTTGTCCCAACGATATGGGGTCGCTGATGTGCTGTGCCGGCATGCCGTTCGACTTGACAGGTGGCGCTACTTCGTGCGTTCTTTGCCGATTGGTAATCTTCAAGTCTGTCAAGTCTCTGTGAGCTTCGTTCAGCTGTCGACGCAGATCGTCGCTTTCGGCGGCGCAAGAGTCGTTTGCGCGTTGCAAAATTTCAGTCTCTCTAGCTGAGGCTTCCGCCAGCTGATGAAATCGCTGGGCAGATTTGCGAGCCTCGAACTCGCTCTCTTCCATCTCTTTGACGCGCGCACTCAGACGATCGTTTTCCTCCTCGAGCATTCTACATTTGCTCTGCAACGCTAAAACGTCGCGTTTGGTTTGTTCATGAGCGTTGTATGCCATCCTCTCGCTGACCGCCCTCTTTTCCACCGCCCGCTTGAGCTCAGAGTCGTTCACTTTGAGCTCGGCAATTTCCATGCGATACTTTTCATCGTCTCTTCGCGCTTCATCGAGCGCGTCGGTGAGGTCTTCGACGCGCTTCTTGAGCACGAACATTACCTTGTTCAGCTCGCTTATGTCAGACTCTCTCGATTTCAACCGAGCCTTGGCTTCGATGTACTGATGTTCCAGAGCCGCCGCACGCTCCGCCTCAGCCGTTGCATTCATCTCCGCCGCCGTTTCGCGCCTCTCACACGCGCTAAGCGCCGCCGTCAATCTACGAATCGATTGCGACATTTCTGAAATCCGCTCCATCTGTCTCTTCGATTCCTCCGCCGCCGCGCTCGCCATCGCCGCTCTCTCCATCACCTCTCGCCTAAACTCCGCCCCGTCATCCTCAAGATCGACATTTAGATGCGGTGCCGTCCACGCTACCGGCAACGGTCTCGGCGCTCGCGCCGGGGCACCTTCAAACGAAGGAAAGTCGCCACGCCACGCGTTCGCTCGTTCTCCTCGCGTCGCCGCTTCGTCTTCACCATCACCGTCTTCCCGACGACCATCCCCTGGAAACGCGTCCTCCCGCGCGAGTCTCACCTCGTCTTCGTAAAAGCTCTTCGCGCGTCCCGCGTCGGCCGCCGACCGCCTCGTGAGCGCCCTTCTCGCCGCTCTCGCGCGTTCCAACGCAGACTCAAACGCCTCGTCTCTCGCGCGCAACTCCGCCTCGTTCTGCGCCGGCATCGCCGGATCCGCATCCTCGGCGAACGACGTCCATATGAACCCGTCGTCAACGGCGCCGTCGTCGTCGTCGTCGCCGCCGTCGTCGTCGTCGCGTCCTCGCGCGGCGCCGAAAGGTGCGTCGGCGTCGCGTTGTTCGTCTCGTTGAAACTCATCTTCCAACGGCGACGCGTCACCCACCGTCGATCGACGATCGCTCATCGAACCCGGGGTAGTCGTCGTCGTTAGCGTCGCGCGTTTCAATTCTCGCGCGATGCGCACGTCGTCGCGTTCGACGCCGAGTGCGGGCCACGGTGGCGGGGCGTCGCGGGGCGTCATCGTATGTGGAAAGTGTTCGTAACGGTCTTCTGTACAACCTCTGTTTGTTCATACATGTTGGAAATTGTGAACGATGGATCGAGATACGGATCGATCGACCGATTGAATGCATACGAAAATAATCACGATTACATGCACCGCGTTTTACCTTTTCAACGACCGGAGGGCGTCGACGTAGGAAATGGCTGTTTGAAGCTCCCCGGCTGGGGCATGATAGACGCTTGGAGGACAACTCGCGGCTAAGTCGGTAAAGACGAAGGAACCTCTTTCCGATTCTGTTTCCGCGGATGCGTTGATGACGCTCGTGGCGTGTGCGGCGTATTCGCGGAGCGCTGCCGTGGCCGTTCTCGCGTCATTCGTTGCCTTGTAGCTAAGATCTAAAATGGTTCCGGCGTACGCGCCGGATTGGCGCTCGGCTCGACACACGCGCACGGTAAAGTCTCCGACGTCGAACGCGTCGCCGGCGAGCGTGTACGCGTGCACCATTCGGTGGAATCGCACGCCTGGGGAGTTTAGAAACTTCTCCACTTCGTCGTCATCGCTCGTGAAGACTGAAACTTCCTCGGTGGCAGAGGCATCTCCGCCTCCGCCGCTCGTGGACGCTCTGCCCGCAATGTCCACTAGCCGTTTCCCGCGCGCGACCACCGCGCGCTTATCCGGATTCTTAAACTCCACCAAGTAAAACTCCTCCGGGGTTTTTAAGTCTTCTTCCGTGAGTTCGCTCACCAGCGCTGTGCCTTCCGGAATCGTCCGCCGCATCACCCGAACCGAAGCAGCGTGTGACGTCCTCCTCGACGCCGTCACGTTCATCTCCCTCAACAAAACCTCTCTCAATCGCATAAACTCCCGCACGTGTGTCGTCGTCGTCGCCGTCGACGATACCGTCGACGCGTTTCCAGAAGCCGTCGCGTTTCCTCGCCATCCGCACGCCGTTCGCGCCACCGAAGTCATGATCAAACAAATCAAAACACTGACTGTTGAGACTCGTTCGTTCGTTCCCTCGCTTCGTTACCGAACACCAGTCCTCCGCGCTTCAATCTGAAAGGAGAAAAAGAACGTCTTCTCCTCACCCCCGTCGTCGTCGTTCGCGATCGTCCCCGGCGACCGATTGAAACGTCCAACGCGGTGTTCTGCCGACGCCCGTCCAACCGTGTGGGTTTGACTTCTGTTCTTCACACCCTCGCCCCACTTCCTTGAGTCATGAACCGTTGCCATGTGACATACAAACGGATGACGATTAATTCACGTGGTTTCGACGTCACACAGGTACGCGCGCGCACGACGCCGAACGCACGACTACCAGGATGGCGATCGACGCGCGCGGCGTCGTCGGTTCTCCTCCTCGCGCGTTGTCGGTGGTGGAGCGACGGCGACGACGTCAGAATCGGCGGGTGGGTGACGGACGAACGATTCGCGTGACGTGTCGACGCAAGCTGCCGACGACACTGATGTCGGTGCCGATGACGACGACGACGACGGCCTTGATGGCGAACGCGCGAGATGGAGGACGACGCCGAGCGCGCGTGGGGGAGGATGGATCCGTGCGCTTGGGTGGACGATATCGTACGACGACGCCGGTGGCGACGAGGGCGTCGAGTGGACAGAGAGGCGGCGAACGCGAGACGCAGCCGACGAACGACGAGACGAGCGAACGCGAACGAAACGGAAGCGAGAGAGAGACGACGACGGCGGCGGCGGCGGCGGCGAACGACGGAAGAGATGGTGCACAACACGAAAATGGTGGTGAGAGCGGCGGGGCGGCACCGGAACGGCGGGATGGACCGCCGACAGGGTTCGCATTTTGGGTGACGCACGTGTTGCAGCCGTTGGAACTGTTGAAGCTCGTGGGGAAAGGGTTTTTGTTCTACGCCGCGTTTAGTGTCACGGCGTTCGCGCTGAGCACGAAGACGACAATGAAATCGCATCCCATTCCGGCGAGGTACGATACGTTTTTGGAGAGCGCGAAGAAGGATGACGTGCGGGCACTGCGAGTCGATGGGAATCAGCTCACGTGGGCGACTCGTTCGAGGCGAATTGTGAGCGCGACCCCAGAGTCTGCAGGGACCCCGTTTGAGGCGCCGAGAGAGGTGGAGGTGGTATATCACACGTCGCGTCCGCAAGATGCGCCGATTCCTTACGAAACACTGTTCAAGAATAGGGTTGACTTGAGCGCTCCAGATCCTAGAAACGCGCCCAACTTTTTGCCGTGGGTCGTCTTGGTCGTCTTCATCCTTCTCATCAACATTTTCCGAGGGCAAGGGCAGAGCAATTTCGGTGGGTCCGGAATGAGAGGTATGGGTAACCCGGGAGGGATTTCGATGCCCGGCGTGCAGAGAGGTGGCCGCGCGAGAGACGCCATCGCTCCACCCCCGACGACATTCGCCGACGTCGCGGGTGTCGACGAAGCCAAGGAGGAACTTCAGGAAATTGTGGACATCTTGAAACATCCGGAAAAATATGCGCGCTTAGGTGCTCGTCCGCCGAGCGGGGTGATGCTCGTCGGGGCTCCGGGTACTGGGAAGACATTGCTCGCTCGAGCCGTCGCGGGTGAAGCTGGGGTTCCGTTCATTTCCATCTCAGCTTCTGAGTTCGTCGAGCTCTACGTAGGTATGGGTGCCGCGCGCGTGCGTGAAGTTTTTGCGCGAGCCAAGGCGCAGTCTCCGTCAATCGTCTTTATCGACGAGATTGATGCCGTCGCGAAGAGTCGCGGCGACGGAAAGATGCGGGGTATGGGAAATGATGAACGAGAACAAACGTTGAACCAGCTTCTTACCGAGCTGGACGGTTTTGAAACGGAATCTATGGTGATTTGTATAGCGGCGACGAACAGAGCGGACACGTTGGACGCCGCATTGAAGAGACCGGGTCGATTCGATAGAACCGTTGCCGTCGATAGGCCCGATAAGCAGGGACGGAGAGAAATTCTCGCAGTTCACACAAAGCGTCGAGCTCTCCCGCTCGCAGACGACGCCGGGCTGGATGCTATTGCACAAATGACAGCGGGATTTACTGGAGCTGATTTAGAAAACTTAGTCAACGAAGCCGCCCTTCTCGCCGGGCGCAGAGGCAAGAGCACTGTCAGTTACGGCGACTTTGAAGCTGCTGTTCTTCGAACTATCGCGGGCATCGAAAAGAAGCGAAACTTGCTCTCACCGCGCGAAAAGGAAACTGTCGCGGCACACGAAGTCGGTCATGCGCTCGTCGCAGCGGCCATATGTCGCCTGCTTCCGGATGCCGAACGTCCCGAGACTTTGAGTATCATCAGTCGAAGCGGGGGCGCGCTCGGGTTCACGTACACTCCGCCGACAGAGGACCGGTGGCTGATGTACAAGGATGAGCTTTTGGGTAAGATTGGTGTCTTCATGGGAGGTCGTGCCGCAGAGATGGTTGTTTGCAAACGTATCAGCTCCGGTGCGAGCGATGACATTCAACGGGCGACCAACTTGGCCTACAAGAGTATCGCCGAGCTCGGCTTCAGCGCCAACATCGGACCGATGAGCATTTCCACGCTCTCCACCGGTGGAAACGAAGACTTCCTCATCGGTTCCGATCGTGCGAGCGAATCAGACGTCGTCGTTGAGAAGGAGGTGAAGCACATCATGACCACGTCGCTACTCGTCGCTTGCGACGTCGTGCGATCGAACCCGGAGGTCATGGCGGAACTGACCAAGGTTCTGTCTGAGAAGGAAAAAGTTTATGGGGAAGAGTTGCAAGGTTACCTCGATCGAGTCGTCGCCCCGCCGTCGCTCGAGATGTTCCTGCGTGGTGATGCCCCGCCAGTTACTCCGGCTGACGTAGAACTCATGTCCCATTTCCCGTTACCCGAGGTGATTAACACAACGCGATAGAAAGACATGTGTATGATATGATAATGACAAATTGAGATCTTTTACATTTACCGCTTGCGTTCGCTGCATCAATACTACACAAATCCAACTACTAGTTTCGAACTACTACGCGTCTTCGAAGAACTCTTTGAAGACGGTTCGCTGCAAATCCTTCTTATTAATTTTTCCCATAGCGTTGCGGGGCATCTTGTCGACGAATTTCACTCTGCGCAAATGCATCTTGGACGCTAAGTTTTCGCGCGCCCACTTGATGACGTCTCCCTCGGTGAGATTCACAGGCTCCCCGGTCTCTGTATCCAAGGCGTGGACAACGAGCGCGACGGCTCGTTGACCATACGCTTCATCTGGAATCCCCAACACGGCGACTTCCGCGATGGATGGGTTCTCGAGCAGGCGAGCCTCGATCTCAAGCGCGCTCACTTTGTAGCCCCCAACCTTTAAAATGTCCACCGACGCGCGGCCGAGGATGCGCCAAAAACCATCGGCCGATTTCGCAGCGACGTCGCCCGTCATGAAGTACCCATCCGCATCGAAGCTTTCAGCCGTGGCTGTCGGGTTGTCAAAGTACTCTGAGAATAAATTGTCACCCTTGACCAAGAGCTCACCAGGCCCTTCCACGAACTCCCCGTCGTCCACTTGAGCTTCGGGCACGTCATCATCGATCGATGATAGCTTGACTTGCACGCCCGGCAAGGGGATTCCCACGTAGCCCGGCTTGTGCTTGGACTCGTCGTACGGGTTACTGAGCGCCATGCCGATTTCAGTCATTCCGTAACGCTCGAGCAAGCTTCTCCCTGTGACGCGACGCCATTCTTCCAATATCGGTAGCGGGCACGCTGCGGACCCACTCACGGTGAGTCTCAATTTCGACGCCGCCTCGATACACTCCGCACGAGCTTCGGCGGGCATATTCCCATGAAGCGTACGTAGCAACATGACGTACATCGTCGGCACGCCCATAAAGACAGTCACAGCCGGCTTTGTCTCGTCTCGAAGCCTCGACCAAAAGCCACGAGGGGTGAACGTGCGCTGAAACTCCACCGTCGCACCCGCGACGTGCGCGCACAACCACGCGTTGACGATTCCGTGAATGTGGTGTAAAGGCAGAGCATGCACGACTCGATCGCTCGAGTCCCATCGCCACGCCTGGACAAGCCCGGCGCATTGGGCGCCGAGAGAACGATGCGTGTGCAGCGCGCCCTTCGGCCGGCCGGTCGTCCCGCTTGTGTAAATAATGAGAGCACCATCGTCTGGCCCTGCGCTACACTGCAGGTTGACGCTCAGCGCGCTCGCGCCGTCGTCGCTCGAGACTGCGCCTACGTGTCGCACGCTCGCATCCAAGCCGAATCGCTCCTTGACGCGCAAGTATTTTTCGTACGTGTCTTCGTCCCTTGACCCATCGGCGAGCGGTGGGACCAACACTGTGTCCATGCCCGAGTGTTTCATGACGTATCCAGCGTCTTCATCCGAGTGCGAGCTCGCGATAGGTACCACTACGCCACCGAGAGACCACGCGGCATACGCGCTGACGCAATACTCCGCTCCGGGAGTTGCCGCCAAACCAACCCTCGTCCCGGGTCGCATCTCCGCCCCAAGCTCCTCTGCCAACGCCCCAGCCGCGCGCATGAGCGCCCCATACGTCACGTCTCGCCCTTCCGGTGTCGTAACCGCCTTCGCGCCGGGGTTCTCTCGAGCGAAAGCCAACGCGTCCGCGAACGCCCCGTCGAACGCCGTCGACGAAGAAGAAGACGAAAAAGACGCAAAAGTTTTCCCTCGCCATCGCTTCGGCGTCCGATTCACCGCCGCCGACGAAACAGTCGCACCATCAGCGCCGCCCATCCGACGAAGCTCTCTCGTCGTCGCGCTCCGCATCGACTTTCCTCCACCGCTCGACCAACTTTGAGCCAACGACGCAGAAGAAGAGCACATCGACATCGACGACGACATTGCCGCCACCACGCGTGCGAGACCGACGACGTGACCGCACCCAGACGACGCCCCGACGACCCTTCGCGCGGCGCGCCCGCCAAGCATGCGCGAGAGACGACGGACGACGGACGACGCGTCGCGTCGCGTCGCGGTCTTCCGCTGCACGTAGTGTAGATGGCGAAGACGCCATCTTGACGAACGTTCGGCGCATGTATTTCTGTATATACTGTCAAAATATCTACAGTACTACCTGGATGACCCCGGCTTCGCGGGAAGCAAGACGCCTGCGGCGCGTCGAGCGAGCCGCACATCTACGCACGTCGCTTTCCTTCTCCCACTCACACGCCCCCCACAGAAGGAACCATGGCGCTGAACAGAGACTTTTACGCCGATTGCTTCGCGCGCTCCGCTCTCGGCCGCGTCGCCCCGGCGGGCAAGACGCCGACCGTCAACGCCGCGCCGTTCGCCGCGGCGGCCAAGAAGGAGTTCGACCTCACGGCGTTTCTCAAGGATCTCGCCGCGGTACGTTAGCTCGACGCCATCGTTCGTTCTCGTCGCGTCGTGTGTATTTTTTGGCATCGAATTGCGCCATCACCGTCGAGCACCGCGCGTCGCCGGTGACGGGACCCGCGTTCGTTCGAGCCGGACAGCGTGCACCATCAAGATCGAACGATCGATCGATCGGTTCGTTCGGTTCGGGCTCGAATTGAATTATTCCAAATGTCCATATTTTATGTGATCGGACATGTGATTCGTACTATACGTACTTGTCCTCATTCATGTACAATGTTTGGTTTTTATGTCGACCATTTTTGGATGGTCGATCGAGATCCATGGAGATCCACCGGGACGCGTTCGAACACGATAGAGCTGAAGACTGACGACTCTCGCTTTGCCTGGTCCGAACCCCTTGGGTTTGGCCTCGCGATCCTTTTGCTTTCGCGTAGGGTGGTATCTCCGGTTCCATTGCCAAGACGGCGACGGCGCCGATTGAACGCGTCAAGCTTTTGATTCAAACCCAAGACGCGAACCCAAAGATCATGTCTGGGGAAGTGCCGAGATACACTGGCATTGTTAACTGCTTTACGCGCGTGTCCGCCGAACAAGGTTTCGCCTCCTTCTGGAGAGGTAACACGGCGAACATTGTTCGTTATTTCCCGACGCAAGCCTTCAACTTTGCGTTCAAGGATACGATTAAGGGGCTGTTCCCGTCCTACAGCCCGAAGGATAACTTTTGGCCGTTTTTCGCCGTCAACATGGCGTCTGGCGGTTTGGCTGGCGCCGGTTCCTTGTTGATTGTCTACCCGCTTGACTTTGCGCGTACTCGTCTCGCCGCCGATGTCGGTAGCAACAAGACGCGTGAATTCACCGGCTTGGTTGATTGTTTGTCCAAGATTGCCAAGCGCTCTGGCCCGATGGCTCTCTACCAAGGCTTTGGCGTCTCCGTCCAAGGTATCGTCGTCTACCGCGGTTCTTACTTTGGTCTCTACGATACCGGTAAGGGTGCGCTCCTCACCAAGGATTCTTCCTTCATCTTCAAGTTCGTCGTCGCACAAGTTGCGACGAACGCTGCGGGCGTCCTCTCCTATCCGTTCGACACTGTCCGTCGTCGTTTGATGATGAACTCTGGCGCCGGCAAGAAGTTGTACAACGGCACGCTCGACGCCTTCACGAAGATTTACGCGCAAGAAGGTTTCGGCGCCTTCTTCAAGGGTGCCTTCTCCAACGTCCTCCGTGGCGTCGGCGGGGCGCTCGTCTTGGTCATGTACGATGAAATTAAGGCCGTCATCAACCCATAAAATGCGAGCAGCTGTGACGTCTGCAGAGACGCGAGCGTTTGCCATTTTTATCCTCGATGAGATAAGTTTACACGGGTAGCAAATGTAATTCCGCCATATTAGACACGATCGCTTTCGCGCTCCCCTGTTTCGTCGTTGACTACATATATCGAGGGATGATTGATTACATCGCAACACGCGCGGTGATTTATTAGTTTATTATTTATTACATGTCCACTTCGTACAACACGGAAAAGCACAGACGACAAGAAGATGAGCTCACGACGGGTCGTCCGCCCATCCAACTCTCAGGCTGAAGCCGGTGCCTCGGAGGCGGGGGGTAGAAGTTCGTCGACGACATCCTTGGGTTCGTAAACGGCGTTTCGACGAGAGATTATCAAGCGACACACCTCTGGGATGGTGATGGCGTCGTTGGAGAGGTAAATGACATCCGTCTCGATTGGCTTGGCGCCGCCCATGTCGCACTGGAAAATCCACGTCGGCTTTCCCGTGGATGGGGAAAAAGAAGCCACGGCTCGAAGAGCGACGCCGATGGCGTACCTCTTCGTCTCGTTGAACGACTTTTTGCGAGGAAGACGAACGCGCACGAGCGTATTTTCGAGCTCAATCGGCTGCAAGTGACACGTCACGCGCGGCTCGCCGAGCGTCTCGATGAGCCTTGCCCGCGTCGCTCGCTTGCTCTCCATTCGTCGGCGTAGTTCCTCGAGCGCCGTCGCGTCAATCTCGCGCATTACCTCTGCGACGACGGCGTCATCCGTGGACGAAGGCGAGAAAGCACCCGTCTCAAACGTCGTCGGCGTCGGCGTATCCGGCAGCCCCGCCGCGGCTTCGTCGTCCAACTTCGCCTGTTCGAGCTGCAAGTGCAAAATCCTCGCCGCCTCAATCACCACCGTTGACACGCTGTGACTGATCAAAACCCGCTCGCGTTTCGCATCCAATTCCATGACGACCCCTAATCGATCCCGCAGATAACGCATCATCTCCTCTCCCGCCCCTCGAAGCGCCCGAGCGCCGCCTCGCACGCTCACCACGCACGTGCGGTCATCCAACCACTGCCCGAGCATTCTCGGCGAGCACAGCTCGTAAAACCGCACCCTTTCTCGCGCCCCCGCGTCCGTCTCCGCGCTGATCTCCGCGACGTTCGCGATCGACGGCGCGCTCGCCGACATGGCTGCCGCTGACGCGTCTTTTTTCGTCCCCATCGTCTTCACTCGACCGCGACTCCCGTCCCTCGTCGCTTCGCTCGGGGAATCCCCGACGAAATCCCCTCGCACCGCCGCCGTCGTCGTCGTGCGCACCTCTAAACCGCGGTGTCCTTCGTCTCGATTCGTCGTCGTCGTCGTCCCCGTCGCGCTCCGCGGTCGTCGGGGACACGCCCCCGTGCCTCGCGCCGCCGGGACGATTCTTCCACCCGTCCTCGTCGTCGTCGTCGTCGTCGTCGCGCCGATTGATTGATTTGATTTGATTCGGTTGCCAATGCCCTCTTCTTCGTCGGCGCCGGGTCCAACGCGACGAGAGAGAGAGAGAGAGGATCAGACAACCAGAGAGAGACACACACACAGAGAGAGAGAGACGACTCGACGTCCGCGCGCCCTCGTTTCACGCGTCCGGACGGTTCGGCCGACCGACCGACATCCGAGACGACGATTGACTGACTCGACTCCCCGTCGCGGCGGCGCCCGTCGCGGTGTTTCCCGGGGAAACGAAACCAATCTTCGTCGCGCGGTAGCGGGGTCGGGGTCGGGGTCGGGACCCGTCGATTGGAAAAAACCACCAGACCAGCCGAGCGGGATTTGCGCGGGGGCGGGAAGAATTCACAAAATATCTTTGTCGAACGATCGCGATCGATGTACACACGCGTGATATAGGGTGTTTATCCATGTTAAAGTACAAACGTGTGAGACGTACTGTGTAAACAGAACATCGATTATCGATCGACGACGACGACGACGACCGCGCTCGCGGTGCGGGACAGCGCGCGAGCCGCGGGCGACAGACGAAGACGGATGGGGGGCCGGCGTCGGTCGCGTCGGTCGCGACTCGCGGCGACGTGCGCCGCGATCGTCGCCGCGTCGGCGGCGGTCTCGCGGGCGTCGGCGTCGGCGGGAGTCCGCGGTGTGCCGGGACGAACGGCGACGACGATGACGACGTTGCGGGCCGTTGCGGTGCTGGGCGCGACGGCGGTCGGGGGGTGGATGGCGACGCCGGCGCTCGCGAGCGAGGATTGGGAGGACGGTGAGGAGGAGGACGACGGGGCGCTCTTTGACGATGGATTCTTCGACGAGGATTGGGAGGAGGAGGACGGCGACGACGCGGACGATGAAGATGTCTCGAGAAGAGGAGGAGGCGAAACGGTCGAAACGAGACGGGCGACGTCTGGGAGCGAATCGGACGGGCGCGGGGCGGTGGAGGCGGTCGACGCCGACGAAGGGTTGGATGAAGACGACGGAGACGCGAGAGATGCTCGCGATGGGGGCGATCTCGACGGCGCGGGAGCCGAACGAGGAGGAGGGAAGAAGTCGGTGCTCGAAGACTTGGTCGAGTTGGGCGGGACGCAGGCGCGCGCGCTGTTGCGCGACTTGTTCGTCGAGGCGAGCAAGTTTGGGATAGATATGGACGGCGATGACGATGATTCAGACGACGGCGACGACGACGACGACGACGACGACGACGACGACGAATTTGAGGAGGAGGAAGACGCTGAGACTTTGGCGCTCGCGGCGGAAGCCGAAGCGGCGTACGCAGCTTCGACGGAGCTGCACGCGTTGGAATACGACGAAGAGGAGGACGATGGCGAAAACGAGCGCGCGATTGAGCAGCGTAAGAAGCTTCTCCTCGGATTAGGGGTTGATGTCGATTCCGAACCGGCGCCGGCGGTGGTTGAGGAGGCGCGAGAAGAATCGAACGAGCCAGAGGTTGTTGTTACGACCAAGCCGGTTGAACAAGTCAAACCCAACGTGCGCGTCGACCCAGCTAAAGTCGTCGAGCCAACGAGAGGCCGTTCGCTCCTTTCCGTGTCGGATCCAGGGTCGTACAAATGGCTCACTTGGGACGATCTTCCAGCGAAAATTAGAAATAGAGTTGAGGCGCCCGCGCAGGAGCAGGCAGCCGTGCGTGTCGTGCGTGTCGGTGGATATTGGCGAGCGGCGAGCGTGAACAATCGACAACGTCGCAAAAGCAAGTCACGTAACGGATTTCCTCTCCGTAAATCGGAACAAGACGACACACCTCTCAAGGAATGCAACCAACGGCACAGCGTCTCTCACATCCAGTGTTTCGGCGACGATTCTAGATACGCTATCATCACCGTGGACGCGAAGCATTCATTCTTGCCGGGAGACTACGTCACGTTTGAGCGCATCGACGCGCAGAACGGCATGCATGCTCGGGATATTAACCGTCAATACCGAGTTTGGGCGCTTCCGGCCAAGTCTGACGCCGACGTGTCAAAGCTCAACTGGGATAACATTTGGGCGGCGTCTCCTTTGGCGACTTCGCGTCAGAGCGTGTTCGCCGTCGCGTTCGATACCCCGGGAATTTCCTGTGACGCGTATCCAGGCATGAATTCGATCGTCCGGCGCTCAGCGAATCCGCGTTTGCCGTATTGCTGAGCAGTTTCGCTTTGCGCTGTAACCGTAGGCTGCTCCTTTCCTTTTCAGCGGCATATCTAAAGCTAGTCGTACATATTAAATAAACGGAAATTACTTCTAAGAAAGGCGGTGTCGAGTTGATTTTTGAGTCGCCTAACATCTAAGCTTTTCTTGCGTGCGAAGGGACAAAACCGTGACCAAGCTCAAAGTAAGACGAGCCTGTCACCTCGAGCTGACCGGCGTCTTGCAACGCCTGCATCTTCGGACGGAACTGCGTAAAGGCTGCGGACGTCTTGTGTTGAAAATAATCGTCTTTGCTGCGATACCGTTCGACGATTCCGTACCTCAGCTCGTCCTTGTCGCTCTGAGAAATTTCGTAGTGATACAACTCGGGCTCGTTTCGGCGACACCAATCCGCCACCTTGGTCCACTCCTTCAACAGCTCCTTCGCGGCGTCGCTCGTCTTAAACTTGAGATCCACCATCAAAACGAACGCACCGTCCGTGTTTTTCTGTCTCGACGTCCCCGTTAGAGGTCTAGACACACCAGCAGTCGGTGAGCGAATCACGTGCAGCACAGCAAGAGACAACGCGACGAACCACCCTAGCCTACCGCTCGCCCACACGCTCGCCGATTCACCGTGCCCACCACCATTCATCTTCCTCATCTCAGAATTTCGTCGAGGCCGCGTCTAAGCCCGGGTCTCGCGCGCGATGAGCTGTGCCGCGAACGCCGTTGGGTTGCTTTTGAAAAAAGAGTTCTGCAAAAAGCAAGCGGATAAGAGCAGACGACTGCGCCACACCTCGTCGCCTGCCATCGCCGACTCGCGCGATTGATCGACGCGCATCGAACGCGAAACGAGCGTTTTGAACGTCGAGGCGTGATGCAGGAACGATCGAGTGCCGCTCCGGGGGCGTACGCGTCGCCGATGTTCGCCGCCGCCATGGCGACAAGATCGGAAAACAACGCGACGCGGGACGCGCCGATCGCCGCAGCTTCGGTGTCCGAGCGCGTCAGTGAGATTATGTCGGGTTGGCGTTCCGTTGTCGCCGGTGGAGGCGCCGGGATCATCGCGCGTACCGCGAGCGCGCCGTTGGATAGGATCAAGTTACTTTTCCAGGTACAGGCGATGGCATCCAGCGGTACCTCTGCGACGGCGTACACCGGTGTCGGGCAAGCGTTTTACAAGATTTACACAGAGGAGGGCATTTTGAGTTTCTGGAAAGGTAACGGTGTCAACGTCATTCGCGTGGCGCCGTACGCCGCGGCGCAGCTCGCTTCGAACGATTACTACAAGTCTCTCCTGGCGGACGAGCAAGGCAAGTTAGGGGTCCCTCAGCGCTTGCTCGCCGGCGCCATGGCTGGGATGACGGGTACTGCGTTGACGCACCCATTAGATACAGTCAGACTCCGTCTCGCACTGCCGAACCATGGTTATAATGGCATGGTTCACTGCTTTGGCACTGTGTACCGCCACGAGGGCATTGGGGCTCTTTACAAGGGTCTCGGTCCGACTCTCGCCGGTATCGCGCCGTACGCGGCGATCAACTTTGCTTCGTATGATCTTGCGAAGAAGCTTTACTACGGGGAGAATGGCAAGCAAGATCCGATTTCCAACTTGGTGGTCGGTGGAGCCTCTGGTACCTTCAGCGCGACGGTGTGCTACCCTCTGGACACCATTCGTCGGCGCATGCAAATGAAGGGTAAGACGTACAATGGCATGCTCGATGCGATCAAAACCATCTCTCGAGATGAAGGCATGCGCGGTTTCTTCCGGGGCTGGACTGCTAACACGCTTAAAGTTGTACCACAAAACTCTATTCGCTTTGTGTCGTTTGAGATCCTCAAGGAGCTTCTTAACGTACCGGCGAAGAAAATCTAGCACAAATTCACACACCGATTCATTGACTGATAGTTCATTATTGCATTTAGCGCCAGTAGGGCGATCTATTTGTGTAATCCTATTGATTCTAACGCCAATCTTTCACCTCATCGATGCGGGGCAATCGCAGTTGCACGTTGTCGTATTTTCCAACGGCGGCACAATAATCGACTGTCCAGCATTCAGCCTTGCGCTTATACGGGTTAAACGCCATGATAGTCTCACTTCGCATCATTTTTGAACCGTTCATGGCACCCAGCTCGATTTCATACGTACGAAGCATACTGAGTTTGGGTAGTAAACGAGACGAGTGCTCCACGGAGTGTGCAATGTCCCACTCGTCGTGTAGTGCGTGCAAGTGACGATCACAAACGAATGCAGAGCGACATAGCCTACAGCAAAACATCGTATGCGACGTGTGCTCGCATCCTGCGACTCGACATCTTTGGACTGGAGGGAAGACGTCGACAGGAGACATGTTGTTAGCGCTGCGCTTCTTCTTGGACAAGCGTTTTTCGCGTCGCTTCCAAATGCTGAGTTCGAGCGAGCGATCGCTCAGCTGAGGAAGTGGCATACTCTTCACAAAGTTGAAACGTTTCGCCAATCGACGAAGAAAGCTCGAGCCAGCTGTTATCCCTTGCCACTCGCCCACGACGGCGATGGTGTCGCCGCGGAACTTTCGAACGACGTCGTTGGCAAGCTCACCATCCTTTGGACAGCAAGATATGATTACCCCCTTGTCTGCATACTCCACGGAGAGGTCTGGAACGGCTTCGACTGTTTTCGCGCAAGAGGCTGATCGCGGAGTGAGTATCGCCACCTTGCCAGTCACAGACGCTGGCGATACGTTGAGTGCGTCCGCGGCAACCCCGCACTTGCGCAACAATTCGGCCCAATATCCAGTCTGCTGAGAGCCAATCTCGAGCCAGCCGCCAGATGGCGCCGCAGCAGTGAGCTCTTTGATTGCAGAAAAACTCGGAGTAGCCTGTGAGTATAGCAATAGAGTGCCCAGGCGGCAAGCATCTCTCCATCTCCTTATGGTCTCGGGACAGGGAGCGTACAAGCTAACGTCCGCATTCTTCGTCGCGTTGTAATCCATTTTCTGGTGGTGTGTCACAGCGATAGCTGAAGCGTAGTCGCTCATCAAAGCATTGAAATTTGCATCAAGATCATTTGAAGGATCATCTGAGGACATGATGAGCACACCTTCGATTTTCTGCATGAGAGAGATGTGCAACATCGGGTTTGGGTCATCCTTTATCAATTCGAGCAAGCTCTTCGCATCGCACGTGGAGCGATACTTCTGGAGGAGAAGAGTGTAATACCACAGTACGTCGTCTGGAAAGCCGTTTTCACAAACCTCTGGGAGGACGGTGTTTTCTAACGATAGCACCATCTCGTTCGCGAAGGAGTAGTCGTACGCGCACGTGACCAAGACGCAGTATTCGTGAAAGCTTGGACCATCCTTGCACATATCGCACGTCGCAAAAAAGTGACACACGATTCCCATGACGATGTCGACCTCAGCGGCAATGTCTAACGCCACTCTGCAAGATATTTGAGAACGAGCAATTCTACGATTTTTCCCGCTTCGTTGCGTGGCAGTTTCTTCAGACGCAGAGCGTTTACGCTGCACCGCATCCGTCAGCGTCGATCGATCCGACCCCTCAGACTCTGAGCATTGCTTCTGAACTGTTTTCGCGTCGACATCTCTCACCGAATCGGTCGCGTTTCTCTCGGCGTAAGGCACGTTGAACAACTCGTCAAAAAATGCGGCGTTCTTTTGCCATTCGTAATCCGCGTCGGTGCGCTGGAGAGCGACTCCATCGTAAAATTCGGCGCGGATCGGCCTGTGCGGATCGCACAATATTTCAAACATGAAATCAAACGCATCCAGAACCGTCTTGAGCGACTGCATCGCCTCTCTCCCAAGAGCACTCTTCTTCGAGTTTCTCAGTCTCTGCTTGAGTTCTCGGGCGTTTCGAAAACACTCTCGAAAGCACTCAAACGCCCATCTTCTATGCCTGTACACCGTCGCGCTCACGCGAAACGCCACTAAACTGCTCACCATCGATTTCAAATGTTTTGCGATGTGATCTCTCAGGCTCAGCCTCGGAGGAAGCTTTCTTCCCGCCTTTGGCAACTCTCTGTACACGGCGTCGCTCTTCGCCACGAGCAAACCGCACGCTCGCAGCACGCGCGTGCAATCCTCATCCAGCCCCTTTCCATCCTCCGGAAACCACTCCAACCCGGGCTCGAAAAACCAAACGTTATCCCCATCCGATCCTTCGTTCCCGGGCGTCACCATCCTCGCCGAATCGTACGTCGGCGCGCTTCCAGCGTTCGAGTTTCGAACGAAACGCCACCCACGAGACACGTACGGCGCGAAAAACGTCGCCGGCGACGGGCGTCGCGTTTCGCGCGTCGCCGACAAGTACGACGGCGCGACATCGTTCGCGCCTCCGCACCTCCCCGCGGTCGGTCGCTCCATGTTCGGCGTCGCGTCGTCGCAGACTGGCGCGCGCGGGGCACCTTCGCCCGCGCGATGACGATGCGTTTGAATTTAAAATCCACTTTTGGCGCGAACGAACGGTTTCGAGCGCGCGTGGACTCCAGAGGCGCCCGAGCTGAGAGATCGAACTCGAACGCGCGTCGAAGGGCCCGAGGCGGGGGACGTCCACGCGAATCTAATCAATCCATCTGCTACAAGTCTAAACTCTATCGCGTCGCTCTAAAATCTCGAGACGATCGGGTCGTCGCCCGCGCGACGGTTGTCTCGGTTCACGCTTCGCCCGCGTCGTCGACGAGGGCGCAGTCCCCCATCGAGTTCTCCACCGATCCGAACCCGCTCGGCGGCCACACCCGCACGAGCGCCCGACCGAGAATCATCTGCTCCGGTACCGCCCCGTAATCCCTGCTATCCGTGCTGTTCATCGCGTTGTCTCCTTGTAACCACACCGACCCGAGCGGGACCCGCACGCGTCGTCTCGCCAGCCGGTGG
>Ga0181585_10000888_pt1 | contig 25916 bp, 46 predicted proteins | sample 071ome_29_FD_132469 | JGI IMG/M metagenome (GOLD analysis project Ga0181585, IMG submission 132469) | Coastal salt marsh microbial communities from the Groves Creek Marsh, Skidaway Island, Georgia - 071407BT metaG (megahit assembly) | ecosystem: Environmental > Aquatic > Marine > Intertidal...
ACAGTGTGATCCCGGTGTATTACGAGTGCCATCGGACAACGGTTGCCCCTGGGCGAAGGGCGTATGCCTTACCTAATGGTGCAGGTTTTGTCACGGAGCAGCATCTGATTAAAGTGGTTGGGGGCGCTTGGCGAATTACCTTTTTCGGGCCAATAGGGTTCCACGAATCTATTTCGACAAACCGGCTAGAATCTGCTACAGCGAATCGTGATCAGCTCTGGTTCCAAAGTGACGGGCCGCTGCCCCCTGAATCCGAGGGCTGGTATGCCACCCCGCAGGTTGAGGTGTATTGGCAGACCCGAGTTCCTTCTGATGTGGACTTCCCACGGCTTGTGCGATTTGGTAGCCCTACCAATACTACAGTTACCGCTCACATGGATTATGTGTCGGCGGGCACTCCGCTTGGGAATAGCACGGTGACACAGATTCTTATTGACTGGGCGTGCAATCAGCCTGAGCCTAGCCCTTACTTTGTTGATGGGCGTCTGCGGGTTTTGGCGGTACAATTCCGCAATCAGTAGTTGCGCTAGCTGCCTATGTTTGATAGACTATGTTTATGCAGAGAACAAACACACCTAAACGAGTAATTTTAGCGGAAGGGTACGCTGTCCCTGCTGACGAAAAGCAGTTTGAGCACATTGTTGCCACTTCCGTTAAGCCGGTTCTTGTTGACTTCTGGGCAGATTGGTGCGGTCCCTGCGAGATGCAGGCCCCAATTCTTGACGAGTTCGCCGCCAAGCATGCTTCGGAGATGCGGGTTATCAAGGTAGAGGCGGATAAGCATCCGTTTTTGATGGAGCGTTTCAATATTCGCAACATCCCAACTATGATTGTGTTTGAGGAAGGCAAAGAAGCCGCACGAATGGTCGGTGCCCGGCCTTTGGACCTTCTGGAGAAGGAACTGTCCCAGTTTGTGGCGGTGGAAACGAAAGAGGCGTAACATGCCCGACCTGTGGGACGATTTACCAACTGAAATGTTCGGAGACCGCCCACCAGCCGAGATTTTGTCGAAGGACATGAAACGCCCGAAAGAAGTTCAAAACATTGAGAAAGGCAGCGATGCGACCCCTAACCGAGGTGTTTTCGGATCACCCGAAGTCAAATGACATGACCTACTTTGAGCACATGCGGTTTGCTTTAAGTTTATCTGTGGGGTTCTTAGTCATCGGCGTTTTATCAGTTGTACACGCCATTTTCCCTTTCTTATTTAAAGATTACGCTAGCTCTTTCGCTGAAGAGGTGCATCACACATTAAATGTGGACAAATATCGCTGATTTGATTTTGTGACGAAGGTGTGATATACTCGACAGAGTAAGGAGTGTGAAGCATGTCTAGTTCTGCGATGGCGCTTGCCGTTGCCGCTGCCGAGAAGTCTGACCATGTGAAGTGGAAGTTGGGATCTGTGCTGTGGCGTGGAGGTTCGGTCCTTTCCACGGCTTGTAATCGCATCCGCAATGATCCTGATGTGGTGGAGAGTAGTAAGTATTTTTTGTGTACTGTGCATTCTGAGGTGGCTGCTATTAAGGCTGCGGGGGATGTTTCGGGAGCTAAGTTGTTTGTGGCCCGCCGTCGTAGGGATGGGGGTTTGGGTTTGGCGAAGCCGTGTGATCGGTGTATGAAGGTTATTCGTGCTTCTGGTGTGCGCCGGGTCTTTTACACAAATAATGAGGGGCAGTGGGTGTCCATGCGCATTTACCCTTGACAGTCGACGCAGTTTAATATAAAATAGTTTTGATAAACCAGTAGAATTGGAGTTTACTATGAAGATAAGATATTGGATACTTGGCTTGGTTGTGTGTGCAGCCGTAGGTGTGGGGTGCTCTGACACCGCCGAGCAGGTGCTAGCAGACCAAGAAGCTGCCTCGGCTGATGAGGAAAGCTCGTCGGGCGAGTCGACCTCCATGCCTGCCGACGGCGTCGAGGGAGGCGACGACAGTGTAACCTACTTTAACGATGAGGGTGAGGAGCAAGAGGTCTTTACCCTTAACAAGGATTCCGACAAGCAGGATGACCCTGAGCCTCCACCCCCGACGGCGCCACCTACAACCCTGTCGGAAGAGGATTGGATGTGGATTGAGTACAAGTTTGATTTGCGTGCAGGCACAACAATCTCTCCCGCTACCCTGGATTTGATGACTGATGATGGCATGGAAGACGTTACTGTTGATGTGGCGATTTCGTTGTGCGAGATGTTGGATGACCGGAAGTGGGATTCTGATCAGGTTAAGGATGCGTTTCTCGCAACAATGAGCGAGGAGATGGCTGCGGGTATGTACGATGTGGGTGTGTGGATGACCGCCGAGCAGGCGATTGAGTGGATGGCTGTAATGGGTATCAACTGGTGCCCTGCGACGTTGGATGCGTTCTTGGCCGGATACTCGACTTGACATAGTGCGCCGAGTGTGCTAGAATTACATTTGTCAGAAACAAAAAAAGGAGAAACACTGATATGATTACCAAGAAGGATATTGTTGCAGCAGCGAAGCAGGTTGCAGAGCGGGCACCTTCGGCCCGTAACCGTTCGACCAAGATGGTGAGCTACCGCCACCCCCGTGGTCTGATCGGCAACACGCTCCACACCGCCGGGCTGAGCCCGAAGGAGATTCGCACGCTGGAGCGTAACCGGAAGTATGAGCAGTTCCTTAACCCCGCCGCTACTAAGTGGGTGCGTGAGGCTAATGCTCGTGCCAACAAGGGTGTTGCTTGGGCGGAGGTTGTTTCCACCACCCGGTGACCCTTTCGTCGTCAGGGCGACGTTAAAAAGCCTTTAGGCCCTGAGCGGCCCCTTCGGGGGCGTAGGGATTGTTCCTGGCAGTTGTGGATGCCGGGGAGACGACCACAATCGTCTTAGTTACGGTAACCCCGTTACGAAGCGATCAAAATTATTTATATATAAAGTTAAATACCCCCGGCAGTTTGCTTGTCCGGGGCATGGGATGGTGGCAGGATTCAGTGTACTCCTGCCACCATCCTTTTTGTATAATAGGAACATATGCTCTCACTGAACCGGTTAATAGAGATGAACGAACTAGGGATCGCTGCCAAGCACGGCACCGACTACTTCATGTGTTTACAATGTGAAGTGTCGTGGGCAGGTCCTAGCACCTGTTGGTCATGCGGGAGTGACAGGGAAGAAACAAGACGTGAGTTCATAGCCAGCCTGATGTACGAGATATTCTTCTACAGGAGGCGACAGGACGCCCGCTAAGCGATTTTATTGACACCACGTACTAATTACGGTATACTAACTATTGAGGGTGCCAGATGGGCTCTCAGTACAACTGAACAACTATGCTTTAGGAGGTAGTTATTATGGGGACAGACCTAACTGTGTTTAATAGGCTTCGGCCTATGAGTATCGGGTTCGATAACCTGTTTGATCATTTCAACACGATGCTTGAATCCAGCCACTTTAGTAGTGGTGGTGGCAGTTATCCGCCTTACAATGTGATCCGCACAGGTGACAATACTTACACGATTGAGATTGCTGCGGCAGGGTTCCGTAAGGAAGAGATTTCTGTGGAGCTTGAGAAGAACACGTTGACCATTTCCACTCACAAGGCGTATAAGCGTGAGGATGAGCAAGAGGTGATTCATCGTGGAATCTCCCAGCGACGGTTTACTCGTTCGTTCCGGCTTGCAGAGAATGTTGAGGTTGTTGACGCCAAGATGGAAGACGGGCTTTTGCGGATTGAGCTTGAGCATGTTGTTCCTGAGGAAGATCAGCCTCGGATCATTTCCATTCGGTGATACTTTCATGCTGATTACCGCATTGAAGGTTACACTAATTTGGGGTGCAGTGTCCGCCCCTTTTAGTGTGTTCATCGGGAAATGTATCAAGTTTGGACGAGGCCCTCAGTCTGAGGGCTGACGTGAGAGGACCCCTACCCATTTGACGGTGGGGGTCCTCTTGTGGTATAATATGTGAGGAGGCCACTGATGCACGACGATACCTACATTTCTGAGCTACTACACTCTCTTAGAGAGGCCGCAGCCCGCCCGCATAGCATCGGGCATGCGGAACAAACCCGCATTCTGAACCAGGCTGTATGGGCGATTGATCGCCTGCAACGTCTGGGTGACCGCCTGGCAGAGCACGCCCCCATCAAAGAGCCTGCCGTTGCCGACTACATCCGGTTCGTATCTACCGGAAGCTCCAACCCCACCCAGCATCCCACCTACGGTCACTGGACCGCTTACGTCGAAACGGAGCGAACCAGACAGCTAGAAAAGCGAACAGAGGCCTGATATACATGAATTGGCGTGGCTGCTGGTCGAAGTACTGGAAACGGGGGGCACCCATTGTCGAAGACATTCCCCCGTATATCCCCGTAACAGAAGAGGATGCGGTGCAGCCAAGCACAACGTACCCGCACCCCCTACGGCACATTCACATGCTGCAACAGTTAGAAAATATGATGAAAGGTGAAAGCCGTGAGTCTTGATTTGATCGCATTGTTAACTATTCCCTTCATTGGTGTGCTGATGTGGGCGCTAGGGAAAGGCTGAAAGGACACCCCAAATGACCGAAAAAGATATTTTTGAATCAACCGATACCCTGATTGGGCAGATCGAAGATATGCTTCGGGCTGTTGCAGGTCACCAGATTGTGTCTGCGTCTGAGATGCAAGACGGCCTTTTGGATCTGCTGCTGTCCGCTAAGGCACTCAACTTGGCGGGCTGCGACGGTGATTGTTGAATTCACCGCCGGTTACGAAATATGGCACCTAAACACAGACAGCCGCTATGCGAAAATATGTGACAAAGAAACAAACAAAACCCTGCGAGAATCCCACAACCTTGGGCTTATATGCCAACTTGAAGATGGGCGTATCGCTGCTTATGAAGGCACTTACGGGCAGATAGGTGTCAGCGATTTCCTAACAGACACACACTGGTTTCAACAAAACGGCCCCGGAATACTATGGATGGCAGATACCCCCACATGACAAAACCAAAAAATTCACCCAAAGAGTTCAGCCAACAGCTACACACCGACTACGACCAGCTAGGACGAGACATCGTAGCAACATGGTTTCTGCACAACAAACCGGGCAGCTACGCCAAAGACAACCCCGACATCTACGGGGTTGACCTGATGCTCTACGAAGAAATATCCGACCGGCTCATCGGATACGCCGAAGTAGAAATACGGCAAAACTGGGACGGTGACACAATCAACTTCCCCACACTACACGTCCCCTACAGAAAAAAGAAACTACTAGACAACATAATGCCCACAGTATTCTTCGCCATCAACAAACAACTCACCCACATGTACTGCTGTGCAGCCAAAACAATCCTAAACGCACCCGTCATCGAAGTACCAAACAAATACAAAAACAAAGGCGAACTGTTCTACAACATACCAATCGAACAGCTAGCACACTACGAAACCGGCTGGCACCAAACACCCCAAACAACCCCATGACACCCCTCAACATCTTCATAATAACCACAATCGCCGTCACCCTAACAGCCATCATAGGCGCACTGCTCATCCCACATTGGTGCAGTATGCTGATATGGATGTTACTCTGAAAACAACCCCATGACACCCCTCAACATCCTCATCATCACCACAATCGCCGTCACCCTAACCGCCATCATAGGCGTAACAGACATCCTACTACAAACCCTCACAAAACCCCCACGGCCACCAAAACAAACCAAACAACACAGCAAACACCCTTGACACAAACACACCACACATAGTACACTAACACTCTACACACAAACCAGAAAGGCAAAAACCAATGGCAACCAGAGGACAAACCAACACATACACCCCCAAAAAAACCAAACACCCAGGCGTACACGCCAAATCCGGCACAGCCCGCCAAAAACAATCCAAAAACTACAAAAAAGCATACAACCGGCAAGGCAGATAATGCCACACACAACCACCCTACACGGCTACTCAGTCAAACGCACCAACCCAACAGACCAAGGAGCCAACCCCTACAAACGCCTCAACAACCCCCCAAAACCCCAACCCAAATGCACCCGCCCCTACCCAGAATGCAAAACCACCTGGCACATCCCCCACAACAACGACTAAACACCACCCCACCACCAACCAACACCACCCCAACCAACACCCAACCACCCCAACACAAAAACCCGCCGAACCCCACCCACGACACCCAAACCCACCCACACCCAACCAAACACCCACACACAGTAACACACAAACACACACAAGGCAACACACACACACCACTTGACACACCCACACCCACACCCTACAATAACAAACACTACTGCCTACTAACCCACACACAAACCCCACCAAAGGCACACAATGACAAACCCACTCCAACGCATAACCAAAAACACCCACACAACAATACACAACCCACAACCCCCCACAAACACCCACAACAACCCACAACCACCCACCACAAACCACTGGACCAACCAGGCGTTATGCCAAGGCCAAACACACAAAATGTTCCCAAAAGAACACAAGGATTTGTCGTATATTACTGAGGCTCGCCGTTTGTGTAGGTTGTGTCCGGTTCGTAAGGAGTGTTTGGAGTATGCGTTGGGGTTTCCTGCTTCTGATCAGCATGGGGTTTGGGCTGGTTTGACTCCTCGGCAGTTGGCTGTTAGGCAGGTTGATGGGGGTGTTCGTCCTGTGAGGTTTACGTTGGCTCAGGTTTGGGGGTTTTTGAATCGGGGTTGATGGGTGGTTTGTTGAATATTTATTCATGTTTGTGTATGGTTTGTGCATAAAGTGTTGTTTTTGTCGGGGTTGTATTGGTTTTTTGTGGATGGTTATTCATTTTGGGTTGTTTGTGGCATTTGGGACAGGGTTTTGCTATACTAGGGCTATACGTTAGGGGGGTGTTGTGGAATCAAACCAGTTGAGTAAAGAGTTTTTGGCGGAGCGTGACACCCGCATTTTTGCGTTGAAAAAGTCGGGTTTGTCGAATGTGGACATTGGTAAAAGGTTTAATATGACTGCTGCTGCGGTTGCTGCGGCTACGAAACGTCAGTTGAAACGTTTGAATTCTGAGGCGTGGTTGGAGTACCCTGAGGTGTTACGGTTGGAGTTGGAACGGTTGGATGAGTTGCAGAAGAACATGTGGGCTCAGACTACGTACCGGCGGGAGGTGTTGGATGATGGCACGGAGGTGGTGTTGGAGCCGGATCAGAGGGCTGTGACGACTGTGTTGGGTATTATGGATCGGAGGGCGAAGTTGTTGGGGATGAACGTGGAGAGGTCTGAGGTTGTGTTTTCGGGTTTGGATCGGGGTGGTGATGTTGTGGATGTGAAGTCGTCGTTGGTTGGTGGTCCTGTGGCTTCGGTGTCGTCGGGGGTGTCTGCTCGTGATGAGTCTTTGCGTTTGTTGGAGTTGATGTCTTCGTCGGGTGTGTTGGATGCTGGTGTGGTGTCTAATATTTTGGATAGTGTTGATGGTTCTTCGGCTGATGTTGTTGAGGTCGAGGTTTTGAGTGAAAGGGTTGATGATGTCGATTGAGTATATGAGGAGGGTGTTTTTTGCGGAGGAGGATGCTAGGGAGGAGGCTCGGCGGGCTGTGGTGGCTGCGTTGGAGGAGCCTGTTGCGGTTGTTGAGGAGACCCGTGATAAGCAGGTTTTGATTAGGGTTTCTGAGTCGCAGCGTGCGCAGTGGGCTGAGGCGGCTGAGTCGGATGGGTTGTCTGTGTCGGAGTGGTTGAGGCAGATGGCTGATTCTCGTTGGCGGGAGATTTTTACTTGTCAGCATCCGTTGGCTGAGCGTAGGGTGTATCCTTGGGCGGAGTTTTGTTTGAAGTGTGGGGTGCGGTTGCGTGGGTAGGGACGCCATAGGGACACCATTGAATGTTTGAAGAAGCGCTGAGTTAGGGTGGGTCCGTCCCGTTTCTCACGGCGGGATTGGTGAGCCCCGGCAGTTTGCTTGTCCGGGGCGGGGCTGGTTGGCCTTTGGATGATGTTTGTGTCTTTTATGCGAGAGGGGGACCCCTTTGCCGGTTGGCTGGGGGTCCCCTTCGTTTTGTTGGTTTGGTTTTTGTCAGATGATGCGGGGGGCGATGGTTGCGTGGTGGGCGAGTCGCCGTTCGGTTGCGTCATCGAATGATTGCCGTTCTTGCGGGATGTATACTCCGTGTTGGCGTAGGTTCCTGCGTTTGGTTATGTTCATTGGGTTAAACACTTGCACCTCCTTTCAATTATAGTGTAGTGTGTCTAGTTTTGTTTGGCTAGTTAAATTGTTGTGATTGTTGTCACTTTTTGGAGCCCGAGGTGGGAGTCGAACCCACAACCCCCGCTTTACAAGAGCGGTGCTCTGGCCGTTGAGCTACTCGGGCGTTGGTACCCTGCCAGGGAGTTGAACCCTCCGACGTGATGCGGGTGCCGACTTATAAGATCGGCTGAGGCAACCGGCCTCACGGCAGGGCTAGGTTGATGCAAACCGTAGGGACACCATAGGGATACCATTGGTGTTTTGATGAAGTGTACGCTATAATAATATCTATATAAGGATTGGAGATTGTGCATGGGTGAGCTAGGGTTTAAACGTCCCGGTCGTCCTTCGAAAAGGGCAGACGTGGGGGACGGTTTGGTAGGCATGTCGTTTCGGGTGGACCCCCGCCTTAAGAATCTGTTGCTTGACATTTCGGAGGGGTCTGATATTTCTATGACGGAGCTTCTGCTGATGATGGCTTTGAAGGAAGCGGGTTTGGAATCTTTAGACGATGCGTCGTGAAGTAGTTGCAAGACGGATAGTGTTGCCGTTGTGGGTAGACACGCTACTGCGAGAAGCAGCAGAGAAAGAAGGAGTAGCAATGTCAACGTTGGCGGCCTCTTTGTTGGAAGAAGCGTGTAGGGACACCATTGGGCTTCCCAAGAAACCTGAGCCTGCCGGACCTGTCCCGGGGCTTCCTGAGGTTCTCAGGTCGTATGTGGAGGGGCAGCCCTTGATTGGGCCGTGTGGTGAAGCTTGGCCTTGCGGGTTCGACAAGGAGGAGGTTAAGTGGATTGGTGCGATGGAATTTTGTGGGAAGTGTAATGTTAGGGTTCATTGATCCCCCCACAGGTTGCGTTTGTGGATGCTTGCCACGGTGTTTGCGGAGCGTTGCTGGTACCAGGGTAGGGTCCAGTGGCGTCTGGCGTCACCGTGCCACATGAAGAGTCCTCCGTGGGATTCGTCCATGACTTGTGCGCATTGTCGTTGTGTGCCTGAGAAGAGTACGTATTGGTCCCGGATGTCAATGACGTGCCATCGTGGGGCCCTTATTTTGAATATGATGTTCCAAACCAGTTTCATTGGGTCTCCTTTACAACACCATTATAGCACATGGGTGGGACAGTCACGAGTTCAACCAGTCGTTTAGCTTACGTTCTGCGGCGGTTTCGTTTTCCCAGATTGCTACAAACTGTTCGACTTTATCGGCGTTTCTTAGAATCAATGAGAGGTCCGTGTATTGTTTGTTGCCAGGGTTCTGTCCGGTGTGCCAGGGGGATAAGGCGCATCCGGCGATGGCTTGTTCGCATGTTTCTTTGCCGTATGCTTTGATGGCTGCGGCGATTTTCTTCTTGCGGGTGTCGTCTAGAACGGTGCTGTTGCGTTTGTTGAATGTGGTTTTCCAATAGTTGAAGATGTGTTCGATGTCTTCTGTAGGGACACCATTGAAGGTTTGAAGAAGAAATAGTTGGGGTTCCTGCATTGGTTTAACTCCTTTCTGTGTTAGGCTAGTCTTTGGATCGACTTTCGGGGGTTAGTCTGTTCAGTACTTATAGGGCGGGTCGGGGAGAGAGGGTCCCGACCCGCCCTAGATCTTTTGTGGTCCAGTTCCAGCACGGCCCTCTCCCCTGTGGTGTTGGTCAACATCCGCAGATGGGCCCACAGGTTTCGTTTCCTCGTCTTGCGGGTGGGGGTTGACGAGCCCCGTTGGGTTACCGCATTCTCTCCGTCCACTCATCGAGCATCATACCCCCCATTGGTTGGCCTTCCATCGTGGAAGCAGTGAGGGACACATCTTGGCTCCGCTCTTGAGCTTCTGCAAGTAGTCTACCGCACCTTCGGGGGTGTATTCCATGTGTACCCCGTGCTTTTTGGCTGTGCGGGCACATTCCATTTCTCCCGACAGACGTTGCCCCCCTGGCTTGTACACGATGCCGTCGGTGACCCACACCACAGGTGTGCGTGTGTTCCGCTTCAGGCTGATAGCGTACTCCAGGGCAGGCAGGTCGTTGCCGTTGCCTCCACCCATCCTGGGAAGCTCACCAATCATCTTGCCGTTGTCTGCCAGGACGTGCAGGTTGGGGGCCGTGAGGTCGTAGATGGCGTGGTGGGCGAGAATGGTGCAGCCGGGGGCCGACAGCATCAGTTCTCTTACCTGATCCTTGCTGAGTCCCATCGAGCCTGACACGTCAATCAGGACGATGCCTCCCTGAGCCTTGACAGTCTTGTCGAAGATGCGTCGCTGAGGGTCGGTCAGGAGCCGTTGGATACGACGTGGGTTGCGTCCGATGGGGGCCGGTGCCTTCTTGCGTCCCAGAGCGCCCTGAACGGTGATAGGGAGCGGGTAGCGCCCGATCTTGAGCGGCATCCACTCGCCACCGTCCCGACCGCCGTTGTTGTCCAAGAGTTGCTGGGCTCGCTCCTGCATCTTGTCACGGTCGAACGGGTTGTCCTCATCCAGGAGGTCGTCGCTCTCCTTGCCTTGGGCTGAGGTGTCTTCAGGCACGGATGGGCTGTTTGTGTCTTCCTTGGCCTTCTTGGCTTCGGCAGTGGGCGGTGGTGTTTCGGTGATGGACTCCAGCAGCAGTGCCAGGGCAACAGTGTACGCCATACCCTCCAAGAATTCGGATGCGTAGGTCCGCCCGGTGGCAGTGGAGTACCGCCGCTGCCGAATGGTTGAGGTGTACTTCTGCAGCATAGCGGAGTCGGAGGTGCGACGAACGCCCTGCATGCCCTTCTTGATCTCTCGCTGCTGCTGCTTCTGGAAGCGTACGATCTCGGCGGCGATGTCACGTAGAGCATCAGCCCACGATTCATCCTCCTTGCGAACACCTGAGATAAGGGCTCGCAGAGAGCCTGTGTGAACGGAAGCGGCGACTGCGAATACGAGGGCACTCCAATCACCTTGTTGGGCAAGGTGCGTGCCGTCGGTCTTGTCGGTGCCGGTGATGAGAGCTTTCATGGGGAACCCCAGCTGTGAGGCGACGAGGTTCACTCGGGCTTCTTCAGCGGAGCGGAGGGCCGGGTCGGTGGTAGCCGCCGTGATGTACGGACTCCAATCCTGAGGTGAGATTTTCGTGTGGACAAGCTCGTGTGCCCGAATGGCGGCAGCCTTGTCGCTATCGTCCAACGGCACCCGCATGATACGCCCGCTCACCGTGATGTACGGTTCGCCTCGGACACCGGGGACGTGGGCAACATCCCAGCCTCCGCTGTTTCTAATGTCATTCCGGTGCATGATCTCTGGCATCGGACGGTTTCGCTGCTGAGTTTCTCGGATCAGTTCCTTCTGCATCTTTGCCTCTCTCTCTGGTTGGTACACCCCCATTATAGCACAGGGGTGGGACATTGGAGGGGGAGAGGAGGCCAACCATCCTCCCCTCCCCCTGGGTGCCCGGTCTGGGAGCCGCATCCACTCGGCTCGACCAGACCGTTATGGCACGATCAGCCGATCATCTGCTCCATCTTGTCGACCTTGATCGCCGTCAGGAAAGCCTCAGCCCTGGGGCCAAGGATAAGCTGGGCAGCCTTCTCCTCGCCCATCTGGACGGACAACTGGTGCAGCGACTGGAACAGTCGGAGCGACATGCGCTCAGAGCCAGCGTCAGCCATCCGGTCAGCGTACCCACGCCACTCGTAGGGGAGGGTCATGAGGGCAGACGGGTGAGGGCGGTCGATGCGGAGTCGGACAGGGAAGCGGTCGATGAGAGCCGCAGGCAACTCCTCGATCTGTTCCACGTTGGTTGTCATGATGACAGTGTACCCACGGGCAGGGGTGGTCTTTTCCCCAGTGAGGGGGTTCTCCCACATGGCTGACTCGTCGGAGTCGGTCATGTTGAGAAGGGTAGCGAACACGTCGCCACCGGCCTTGTCGATCTCGTCAACAACGAGCCGACCCCCAGCCTTGCGTGCCTTGACGGCAGGGCCTTCAAGGTACCCGAAGGTGCCGTCAGCTTGGGGCATGAAGCCGCCCGTGACTTCCATCTGGGTCATGTCGTCGGTGCAGGTGAGTCGCCAGGACTCCTGCCCGTGCCGAAGGGCGGTGTGCAGAGCGGAGTAGGTCTTGCCGGTCCCTGGGGGGCCGAACAGGATGAGTCGCTTGACACCGGCTGCGATCACCTCGTTGAAGGTGTCCCAGCAGTTGGTTTCGATTGCGGTGGTCATTGGTTGGTTTCCTTTCGTTGGTTGGTGTATACCCCATTATAACACAGGGGTGGGACATTGAAACTCATCGGTGGCCGGTGACCAGTTCTTCGCTGTGCAGCAGCGCTTCCGCATTGGCGAGATGCACTGCAAGCTGGTTGTCTCGCACATCATGGACGGTGCCATCTTCGTACATGGCCTCGTAGGCGTCCTCACTTTGAGAGTAAGCATCCCAGGGAAGATGTTCGATGAAGTTTCCTTCGGACTCGGCCATGCGCCCGTCTTGGAACACAGCCGCCCCGATGTAGTCCATCCCAGGCTCATAGTAGCTTACGGAGAACGTGAGCTGAGGGTACTTGTTGGACAGGTTGGCGAGGAGACTGATAGGAGGCGACCATGCCGACTCACCCCAAAATGTGACAGTAGAAGTGTCACCCTCGCTGGGGCCCCAGGTGGGCGAAGTCACCTCCACATCCCACTTCGTGCCCCAGTTGTCCATCGCCCACGGGTACCAGTTGGCATAACCAGTCTCAGCCTTCGCTCGCTCAGACTGCTCGATGTAGTCCAAGCGCTCGACCTCGCTGGAGGGGACACGGGAGCGAGTATCACGAAGCACCTCGGGCATCGGCAATGCACTTGTCAGCATCAGCTCGCCGGAGTTCTCGGACCTTTGGAGGTTGTCCACGAAACTCTGGACAAGAATAGATGGGCCTTCAATCGTGAAGGTGTTTTCGCACCAGTTAGGCATTGGTTGGGTTCCTTTCGGTTGGTATGTACCCCAGTATAACACAGGGGTGGGACATTGAGTTTGGTAGGGACACCATAGCGGTTTCTAAGAAGTTACCAGCGGCCCTCGACGAAGATGTCGTAACGCTTCCCGTCGTCACCCGGGCCACTCCACGAGTCGAGGAGGTAATCGCAAAGATTGAGCAACCCCTCGGCCATCTCGAAGTCGTACTCGTCGGCCAGGGTCACTGCGTCGATCAGGGCGATGAGCCAGTCCCGTTGGCGACGAAGAAGTTCGTAGTCGAGGTTCAGGTGGTTTTGTTTCTGATTCATGTCAGTTGTTTCAGGCAAGTCGTGTATGGTCATTGCTCCCACCCTTCCGGTAAGGTTGCTTTGGTCAGGTTCGCACCGGTCAGCTTCGCAGCGGTCAGGTCCGCCCCGTACAGGGAAGCGTCGGTCAGGGTCGCAGCGGTCAGGTCCGCTCCGGTCAGGTAAGCATCGGTCAGGTCGGCTCCGGTCAGGTCGGCTCCGGTCAGGTCGGCTCCGGCCAGGTCGGCACCGGCCAGGTCGGCACCGGTCAGGTTCGCCACGAACAGGTTCGCACCGACCAGGTTCGCAGCGGCCAGGTTTGCCTTGTAAAGGTCGGCCCCGTACAGGTTCGCCTCCTTCAGGTTGGCACCGATCAGGTTCGCCCCCTTCAGGTCCGCCACCACCAGGTTGGCACCGGACAGGTCGGCACGACGCCCAGTCGGGTCGCCTTCAAGCCACAACTGGTGCAGCCTAAGTACCTCAGGCAAGTCGTTCATGTCGGTCACTGCTCCCAGCCTTCCGGCAGTGCGGCCCCGGCCAGGTCCGCAGCGTAGAGGTTCGCTCCGGTCAGGTTCGCTCCGGTCAGGTGCGCCCCCTCTAGGTTCGCTCCGGTCAGGTTGGCCCCTTCCAGGTTCGCACCGGACAGGTTCGCACCGATCAGGTTCGCTCCGGTCAGGTGCGCCCCCTCTAGGTTCGCTTTCGACAAGTACGCCCCCGACAGGTTCGCTTTGGGCAGAAACGCCCTCGACAGGTTCGCCCCCTCCAGGTTCGCACCGGACAGGTTCGCTTTGGACAGGAACGCCCAGGACAGGCGGGCCCCGGAAAGGTACGCCCCGGACAAGTCCGCCCAGGACAGGTCCGCATCGGTCAGGTCCGCACGACACCCCGCCGGGTCGCCTTCAAGCCACAACTGGTGCAGCTTGAGAATCTCAGGCAAGTCGTTCATGTCGTTCACTGCTCCCAGCCTTCCGGCAGTACGGCACCGTGCAGGTCCGCCCCCTCCAGGTCGGCACCGGACAGGTTCGCTTTGGACAGGTTCGCCCAGGTCAGGTTCGCCCTCTCCAGGTCGGCACCGGTCAGGTCGACACCGGCCAGGAACGCCCAGGACAGGGTCGCCCCGGTCAGGTACGCCCCGCACAGATTCGCCCTAGACAGGTTCGCCCAGGACAGATTCGCCCTAGACAGGTTCGCCCCGGACAGGGTCGCCCTCGACAGGTTCGCCCCCTTCAGGTCCGCCCCCTCCAGGTCGGCACCGGTCAAGTCCGCCCCGTACAGGTTGGCACGACGCCCAGTCGGGTCGCCTTCAAGCCACAACTGGTGCAGATTCAGAATCTCAGGCAGTGTAAAGCCACTCACAGTTGCGTTCCTTTCATTCGTTGGTGTACCCCCATTATATCACAGGGGTGGGACATTGAAACGGACACCTCAGATACGATCCTTTCGTAGGTAGAGGGTGTTGGCGTACGGCCTTTTCTCCCATGCGGGATGCGACGCCAGAACAGAGTGGGCGTAGCCCAGATAGTCGTTGTGCCTGGAACCGCAACGGACGTACTTCTCCCGAATCGCCCAGGAGTCGTCGTGCCTGCCTCGGCCGACACGCCTCGACACCCCGGCACCCCACTTGCGTTGCCAATGGGTGGCAATCCTAAGCGTATCTTTACGACACGCCCGTGCAAGCTCGATGGCGTAAGCGTAAGCCTCAGTGTCCCACGTCTTGGCAACGGACAGAGCGGTCGCCAGCTGCCGTGCAGCCACAGGGTTGCCCTTGCTCGCCCTGGCCGGGGACTCGACCATCCCCTTGACGACAGCTTGCATAGTTTCGTTCACGTTGAGTCTCCTCGTTGGTTGGTATGCCCCCAGTATAGCACAAGGGTGGGACACTAAACCCCGTAGGTACACCATAGGGACACCATAGAAGTTTGGAAGAAGTTTACGGGCAGCGCCCGGTCTCACTATAGCGTGACATAAATGTTACGCAAGGTCGAGCGGCCCCGGGCAGGCTAAAATCTTCGGCGGGGCCCGCTGACCCCCGGCCTCGACCACCCCGAAGGGGGCCGGGCCGGGAGTTCGCCCCGGACAGGTTCGCCTTGGTCAGGCAGGTCACACCCGGGCCAGCATCACCTGCTCTGCCAAACTGGTCAGCCTCTGAGCCTTCTCAGGCTCGGTGACGACCCGCACCTGCTTCAACTCGGTGCCCTTGCCGCTACCGGCCACAGTGTGGAACTCGTAGCTCTGCACGGCCTGGTACAGCGCCCAGGCGTTCTCACCAAACTTCTCAACCTCCTCGGCGTAGAAGTACAGGATGCCCTCACGGCGCTTCTCAGCGTGGCTGCGGGCCTTGGCGTTGGCCTCCTCGTCCAGAAGGGGAGCGACCTCGTCCAGCGTCCGACGGAGCAGGAACTTGTCCATGCGCAGGCCCTTCAGTACCTTGGCGTTGCTGATCAGGGCCTCAAACTGGCCTGCCGCCTCAGCCATGACCTTGGCCTTATCGAACATAAGCCGGTCATGGTTCTTCGTCCGCTTCTGGCTGAACTGAAGCTGGCCAAGGCCGAGCTGGTTCGTGCAGAACGGCCGGAAACTGAAGCCGGTAGCTGCCGACGGGAGCGTGGAGTTCAGGCTGGCCGTATACATGATGTTCGACACCATGCGGTCGCCGTCACCGAACGTGTACGGCTCGGCCACCTGCTGGGTGAACACCAGCATGGCACCATCGTCGTACACCTGCATACCCGTGGTACTGTTGGGGAACATCGACTCAGCGATCTCCAGCAAGTGATGGTACGACTCGGCGTGGTACCCTCGTCGTACACCAGAGTTCAGTTCGACCTGTTCGCCGTTGGACAGTTCACGGTAGATGGTGAACGTCTTGTCGCTCACCGTACCGTTCGGGAGGATGGTGCCCGTCACCTGTGGGGTAAAAAGGGCATCCATGTCCAGGGCGGCGTCGATAGCCGACTTGGGGGAGTCCTCCCATTTGCGTGTGTTGAGCATGTAACCCATTGGGGTTCCTTTCATTGGTTGATACCCCCATTATAGCATAGGGGTGGGACATTGAAACTTCAGCTGGGGTTGAGCGCCCAGACAGTGTTGCCGATCATGTGGACTTCGTCGGCGTGGCTGACAGGCTCACCGGTCGACCGGACGACGAACGACCCGCACTTGTACGGGTTGTAGGACAGTTGGACGGTGTCGTAGTAGCTGTCACGCTCAGTGACCCGCCCAGGGACCTCGGTGCCGCACACATAGGCGTGGACGTTCTTCCGACGCTCGGCCAGCACACGACGACGGCCAGCCGTCGACACCTTGAAAGTGCAGTCGACCAGGGCCATGTCGCCGTACTGGTGACGCTCCAGCCGCCACCCCACCTTGGGGATGTAGTGCTGCACGCTCAGGGTGTCGAGGTGGAGGTTGCGGTATACTCTCTTCGTGTTCATACCCCCATTATAGCACAAGGGTGGGACACTGAAACTTCACCTAACCCATCGGGGGACGACAGTCAGAGGCAGGCCAGAGGAGGCCAGGGCGGGCGGGCCCCGGCGGGCACGAACCAGGGGCGGTCGTTCTCACTGTCGTTAGAGTACATGATTATCTTTCCACAGCAGCTAATGATGTAGCGATTTGACAGTAAGTTGCCGTCTGGCGCACCAAAGTCCGGCGTTGTGCCGGAGTTGGATGCCCCAGGCGGGGCCCGCCCACCCCTCAAACTTGCTAGGTGACTTAGAACGTCGGGTCTGACTCCATCATATCCACCAGAAGCCCAGCGTCGCCGTCCCACGTCATGTTCTGAAGCAGATCAGGAGCAGTCGCACGCCGCACGCTCTCCACGACATCGTCAATCTTTGCCGCACACTCGAAAGACTCGGGATCTTCCCCGTCCTCGATGTAAGCATCTACCAGCCCACACCGAATCTCCCACAGCTCGTCCATAAACATGTCGACTGAAGTCAACAAAAGCCAATACCTGTCGTACAGGTTGAGAGGCTGTAAATCCTCACGCATCCCAGTTCCTCCGGTTCGCCTTACGGCAAGCCTTACGGCTCTGAGCCTTACGCCGGTCTGAGAATACGTGGGCACGCTCGATACGCCCCTCACGCATGGCCTCAACCTTGCGTTGGTAGTTGGCTGTCCGCATGGCCTTAGCCATGTCCAGTCCTTCGATTGTTGAGTTCTTTCGTTTAGACATTGTGTCAACTCCGTAGTTGGGATGTACCCCTATTATAGCATAGGGGTGGGACAGTGGTCAGGCGTGAACCAGGGCGGCAATGGCCCTAGCTGGTCCACCGATGCTAGAGGCGTGAACACCTCCACGGCGGTGGTACTCATCATTGCAGGCACGCATGAAGTCGTAGGACATAAGGTGCTCGGCCGGTAGAGAGTCAGGCAGTTCCGATGCCAGACCGACAATGATGGGATCGGACATAAGCCGCTCGACCTCCTCGGTGTAGTGTGCTGCTTCAAGCATGTGCTGCTCCTCGCTGGTTGGTATACCCCCATTATAGCACAGGGGTGGGACAGTGAAATCTTAGCCAGGGACACCATAGGGACACCATAGAGAGTTCAAAGAAAAACAGGGCGGCGAAGCCTCGGGGCTCCCCCGGGGAGGCGGCCAGACCGGCCAGGGCGACCCCACCGAGACGAACCGGCAGGCACCCCCCGACGGCCCCGCTCGGCCCGGCCCAGCCCCTCACGACGTTAGCCACAAGTACAGGACACGGTGAGGGCGGGCAGGTCCCGGGCGGACCGACAGCTCAATAGTCGGCGTCCCACCGCTCCCCGGCGTAGGTCGGATCGAACCACGTCGGGGCGATATCTGAATCGGGATAGTCTGACCGGAGGCCCCCCCGATCCCAGAAACTGTCTAGACAGGGGCCGCACAGGGCACGACCGGCAGGAGTGTAACCCTCAGCGTCGCCCCCAGTGCAAACGGCAGGATGTTCAATGGTGCAGGTTGCCATATGGCTCTCCTCGCTAGTTGGTATACCCCCATTATAGCATGAGGGTGGGACACTGAATGTCACCCGATGGTGACAGGCACCGGCCGAATGAACCCGTGCCGGGCAACCTCGCCACCGCCTCGCACCGGCTTGTACCGTAGGCCGACCACGACCCCATCCTGTCGATCCAGAATCCGCAGGTCGTGCTTGTCGCCGTCGATCACCGGCCGACCCCAATAGGTCGCAGGCAGATCACCCGTCCGGGCAATGTTGAACGGCACCACGATATTGCCGTCGGTCGCCGGGTTCCAATCGGCCGCAGTGGTCCGCTCAGTGGCCGACCGAACCCGGTACACGTTGGGCCGCACCCACCCTGTCGACACTGGGCGCTTGGTGTAGTCCTGCCAGATCACGTCGGGATACTGGTCGATGATGTCACCAAACTCGTCCAGAATGTCGATGTCGGTCGTACCGTTCACCCGCACGACCAACGTGCGACCCTTGCGAACCACTCGTGCCCGATTGCGGCCGATCTCATTAGAGAGTTGGGTACGGAACGCATCACGGTCTGCGTTGTACAGTGCCGTGCGAGTGAGCTTGGCTCGGGTACCGTTGTCCATCGCCAACCGGCCCGAAGCATGCAAGCACGCAGCACGACACCCTGCCGTCGAGTTCGGGCACAGGTTCTCCCATGCCCACGACGGATCGGTGCCGACGATGGCCCGCCACATCCGACTACCCAATGCGTGGGGGAGCATGTAGCAGATCACCTGCTCGTAGTCGTCGGTCCTCTCGCCGTTGTGGGCGAGCTTCGTGCTAGCTGCCTGTGGCGTGAGCAGGTAGGGGTTGGCACCGCCACCGCACATAGCGGACAGCGTCTCTAACGGAGTGGGTTGAGTGGATGTGTTCATACTGCCATTATAACATAGGGGTGGGACACTGAAACTTGAGCCAGGGTGAGTGTCCCACCCTCCTGCTATACTGGGGGTATGACCACATGGGAAACATACCACCGCATCGGCCCGCACCACTGCCAGTGGAACAACGACACTGACGAGTGCCGGGTCGTCCACATGCCCACCGGCATCGCTGTAAAGTTCGACGGAGAGACGGCCCACACCGACGCTGTACGATGGGCGACGGATAACTTCCTGACCCTCATCCACAGCTAACCGGTCAGCCCAAGGGCGAGAGCCCAGGGCGAGCGGGCCCCGCATAGTGTGGGCTGGAACGGGACTTGGTTACCCCATACCTAAGCTGACTGCAGAGGCCCAGGGCGAGCGGGCCCCGCATGGGGTGAAGCCTGAACGGGACTCGCTGGGGTGGGCAGTTTATAGTGATGCCCAGCACTTATGCACATTGGTGAACTCGTGGCGACGTATAATGCCCATCTCGGCTAAAACCCTCAAAGGCAGGTTACTTATCCTGCCCGCCACCGTGTGCGAACTGTTACTTCAGGAGATCGGTTACCACCCGGTCCAAAGTAGATCGGCTACCACCCGGTCGTGGTCGTCGTACAGACCCACCACCTCCGAGTCTCCGTTAGGGAAGAATACACAAGTTTCGTTGATGATGTCCCCAGCAGGGAGCTGGTAATGAACGGACGAAACGTGGGTCACCCGACCGTCGTCATGCACGATGTCGTGCTTGAGGTGTGGGGCGAGGTCGATCTCTCCGATTCCAATCATGGTCATCCTTCCGATCCGAGTCTACGACTCAGGTAGTTCCAGCAGGGGTCGCAGAACCGTTCCCGACGTAGGTACGCAGAGTACATGGTGTCGGTCTGGTGTGCCTTGCGTAGGTCGCACGACTTGCAGGTGGTGGTTGTGGTGTTCATATTACCCATTATAGCATAGGGGTGGGACACTGAAACCATAGGGACACCATAGGGACACCATAGAAGTTTAGTAGAAGTTTAGGGCGGGCGGGTGCCGGGGCTCGGGCGGGTTGGTGGGTGCCGCTCACTTGCGGGTCTTGTCTTTCGAGGGTCGCCAGGTCCCGCCGACCCACTTGCCGTGGCGGCCGCCGTGGTCGTTTTCGCCGCCGTGGGGGTGGCAGCGAGGGCATCGCCCTTCTCCCATGAGGGTCTGCTGGAGGGCGGCCCGATAGTCCCGGTTGCCGCCGTTGCCGCCGTTCACCATTGTGGGATGTCCTTTCCGTTGCGGGGTCGCTGGTACCCCCGCCGTTCGTGAGCCCCGCCCCGTCGGCGGAGGATCTGCTGCCCGGCCCGGTTGGCTCGGCGTACTGCTTTCATCTGATCGCTCATGGTTCCATCCTAGCAGGGGGGTGGGACACTTCCCGGCTCAGTAGCCGAGAAGCTCCCAGAGGTCGGCCGGGTCGGCTTCGCCGTCGAGGTCGTACTCGTCGTCATCAGCGACGTGCCCGAACTCGGCTTCGAACTCGGCTTCGAACTCGGCTTCCAGCGCCAGTTCAGCGGCCAGCTCGGCCCGCTCAGCGGCAGTCCAGGCTGCGTCGACTTCGGCCCAGTCGCCCGGGTTGTCGGTGTCGTAGTCCAGTAGGGTCATGAGGTGTCTCCTCGTTGGTTGGTGTATACCCCATTATAGCAGGGGGGTGGGACACTGAATAAGTCACACAGGGGTTTGAAGTGTTGCGGTTGTGTTACAGTTTGACTACCCAAAGCAATCGAACAAGTGTTCGGGCTCACCAAGTCCCGGTCTGGGCGAACATCTGTTCGGTTGCGGCGGGGCTCTACCAGGACGACCGGGTTCGGGAGGTCGGGGACCGTTCCCCGATTCGGGTGTCGATCTCAAGACGGGCGCCCTGCATCGAACATCTGTTGGGCCTGGCAGTGGCGGGGCTCGCCGACCCCCAGGATCAGGCGACCACCAGCAGCACCGTGGTGGCAGCAACAGCCAGCCACATGGTAGGCCTTAGGTCAGCCGTAGCCAGCCAGTCGAGTAGGCGGGTCACCGGATCACCTCACCGGTCTGTCGATTGAACACCGGGCGGTCAGAATTTCGGACCTTGAAGGGTTCCCAGCCCAGCCGGGCGAAGCGCTGCAAATCCCGGCACTCCCGGCATTCACAGGCCCACAGGCCTTGCGCCTCCTGGTCGGCGATACATTCACTCATTCGATTACCTCCAATGGTTGATAGACCCAGTATAGCAGCAGGGTGTGACACTATCAACCCTCCGACCCCATGCGAGCGTAGGCGTATCGTCGGCAGTCATCGCACACGTGCTGCTCACGGGCCACCATATCGGCGTAGATACCGTCGTGGTAGCCCATACGGGCACGGGTCGGGCAGTGTTTGCAGTCGCTCACTTGGTCCTCCTATTCTTGCCGCCTCGGCGGTCCCACCGTTGGGTGTGGGTGCGTCGTGCGACGAAACGTGTAGCTGTCGGCACCTCGGGAAGCCGGATCGGCTCGTGGCCTGCGTTACTTTGCATGTCACCATTGTAGCATGGGGGTGGGACATTGAACACCTCAGCTAGGGTTCAACGTGTTACGAGTTTGTTACGAAGTTGGTGGGGGTGGGTGTCGGTCACCGAACAGGTGTTCTGTGTTCTTGTATACGAGAACACAGACCGGCTCCGGGCTCGGTTGCCGGGGCGGGCTGACCCCACCGGCTGCCCTAGTGATGTAGGCCATCAGTACCCCAGAGCATCCCAAAGATCACGCACCTCCGCCTCTTCGACATCAGCCTCGTCAGCGTCGATACCGAACTCGGCCTCAAACTCGGCCTCAAACTCGGCCTCGATTACTGCCATCGCCCGCACTTCTGCGGCCTCGATTGCCGACCATTCGGCCGTGGTGTCACCCCAGCTATCAGGGTTGTCGTAGTCGTAGTCCAGTAGGGTCATCGGTTACCTCCGATTAGTTGGTGTACCCCCATTGTATCACAGGGGTGGGACACTAAGGCAGGGTTACAACCTCGCCTGGATACAGCCAGGACGAACCGTGGAGCTGCACCAGGTCGTAGGTTGCCTCCCCGGTGTGACCGGAGCAGTACCGGGCAGCGATCGACCAGGCGGTATCGCCCTGCCGGACAACCACCTGCTGCTGCTCGCACTCGTAGGCGGGGCCCGAGGCCCCGAGCCATGCGATCCCCCCGAACACGAGGGTCACCAGGCCGACGGCGATGGTGCGGGCGACAAAGTTGCGGGTGCGAGTGCTCATATACATCAGTGTAGCAGGAGCGTGTGACATTACGCAAGCCTCAAATGTTACGGGTTTGTTACGGGAAGGTGGGGGTCGACCAGCCCCGACGGGGTCCAACATGTATTCGCCCATAAGTAACCGCCATCGAACGTATGTTCGGGCCGGGGCTGAGCGGGGTTACCAGCGCTCCTCCGCACGCATCTTCGTCCGCTCCTCCGACAACGAGGGAGACTTGCCATCCTCAGCCAGCAACAGCTTGACTACCGCCAGAGTATCCTCGACCCCGAAGGGCACCGCAGCCCCGCCCACCAACTTGTTGATACGGTCAATCTCAGCTGCGGCCTCTCGGATCAGCTCATCCCGCCTGCTCACGCCGACTCCATAGCCAACCGGTCCATCCGATCACGCTGCCGTGCGTAATACTGAGCGTCCACCACGGCCATCGGCCCATCGAAGCGTGCAAACTCAAGCTCTGCCCTGCGATGGACAACACGGGCCTCTAACGAAGTTAGGCTGACCTCCACCACGTAGACTCCCCATATCTGATCGGTATCCCAAGTGTTCATGCCCCCATTGTAGCAGAAGGGTGGGACACTAAGGCAGGGTTACGCCTTGCCGGTCGAGTAGCTCGTCGGCCCAGTCGAGGTGGGCCTGGTCAATCTCGTCCGCCCAGACGACCTCGTACCACGTGGGTTCAGCCATCACCGCTGTCGACGTAGACGGCATCGAGTTCATCGGCGGAGAGAGCGATCCCTGACCACTGCCTCGCCGAGCGGCGGACCACGCCCTCCACCACCCGGAGATTGCGTCGAGGCTGCGGCGGAAGAACTTCATCAAACTCGACGGCTGCCGATTTGCGGGCCCGCCGTGCGTGCTTCGCCTCTATTCCAGCGTCCATGTCCATATCACCTATTGAAGCTTACGCCTTGGCTTTAGCCAAACGCTTCGCACGTCGAGCTTGTCCGGCCGGATCAAGCATCACATGGCCTTTTGGGCACCACGCATGCGAGCCGGGGAGCGCCGACGCCGTGTGATTACACCGATAACAGTGATAGGTGTGCAGTCCATCGTTCCGCATTAGGAATCCTTCCTCCGTATTTGTTGTGATACCTACTATACCATGAGGGTGGGACATCAAGATTAGGTAAGGGGTATTATACCGCACCCGCCACCGACGTGGGGAAGCCCCGCCTAGTATCATAGCCGTATGAACACTTCAGATCGACTAAACATTGCAACTTATATCGCCAGTGAATGCCCCGAAACAAAAGTGTGGGACGAGATTGCAAGATTATTACGCAACGGGGCTCAACCAGGGCCCGTGGATCTCAAATGGCTGGGGGCTAACACCCCTAACTTCAGGTAAGGCGAGTGCCTTGCTGCGAATCCCACTGTTCTACCTTTTAGGTTGACGAGACTCCAACTGCTCTAAATGGGGCTGTCTAGCAATCCGACGGTGTGGGCCCGGGTGATCCACCCACGCATCGTACCTACGACGGACATTAGAGCGGTTGTTGTATCTCAAAGGGGCCTCCATGTATGTGCTAAACTATGCGTATGCCTATGATACCACACCCCGATAAGTCCCGCTCGATAGATTTTGGTATCCCGGCGTGGGGGGTTATAGGGCTTTATGCGATTTTGTACGATATTCTTGCAGCTCGCAAGGGTCATCGCACGCTTTCTGCTGCTTTTTACGCTGTATCCAGCAGCAAATATGGGCGGCCGGGGCTTGTTGGGTTTTGGGTGTATCTAAGCGCCCACCTGTTCAGGGCTCTACCGAAACGTTTCGATCTGTTTCGTCGTTGGTTCGGTTAGCCTAAGTATTTCGGTAAGCGGGGTGGTGGTTGCTTCGCCCCTCCTTCCGGCATTGTGGCTCCCTCTAGGTTGGCTCCGTCCATGTACGCACCGGTCAGGTCCGCCTTAGACAGGTCCGCCTTAGACAGGTCCGCCTTAGGCAGGTTCGCCCCGTTCAGGTTCGCCCCAGACAGCTCTGCCTCGGTTAGGTCCGCCCAGGACAGGTTCACCCCGTTCAGGAACGCCCAGGACAGGCGGGCCCTCGACAGGTTCACCCCGTACAGGCGGGCCCCGGACAGGCGGGCCCCCTTTAGGTCAGCCTCGTACAGGTACGCCCCCTCCAGGTCGGCCCCGGACAGCTTGGCCCAGGACAGGTCCGCCCTAGACAGGTTCGCCCCCTTCATGTCCGCCCTAAGCAGGTTGGCCCCGCCCAGTCCCGCCCAGGACAGGTTGGCCCGGTACAGGTTCGCCCTAGTCAGGTCGGCTCCGTCCAGCTTCGCCCAGGACAGGTTCACCCCGTACAGGTGCGCCCCGGACAGGTTCGCACCGGTCAGGTTCGCACGGCACCCCGCCGGGTCGTCGGCAAGCCACAACTGGTGCAGCCTAAGCACATCAGGCAAGTCGTGTGTGCCGGTCACTGGTCCCATCCTTCCGGCATTGTGGCCCCGGACAGGTGCGCCCCGAACAGGTGTGCCCCCTCCAGGTGCGCCCCGGCCAGCTTTGCGCCGTACAGGTGCGCCCCCTCCAGGTGCGCCCCCTCTAGGTTCGCCCCCTCTAGGTTCGCCCTCTCCAGGTACGCTCCGTACAGGTAAGCGTCGGTCAGGTTTGCGAATCGCAGGTAAGCGTCGGTCAGGTGCGCCCCGGACAGCTTCGCATCGGTCAAGTCCGCCCCGTACAGGTAAGCGTCGGTCAGGTTCGCACCGGTCAGCTTCGCAGCGGTCAAGTCCGCCCCGTACAGGTAAGCGTCGGTCAGATTGGCACCGGTCAGCTTCGCAGCGGTCAAGTCCGCCCCGTACAGGTCCGCCCTCGACAGGTCCGCCCCCTTCAGGTCCGCCCCCTCCAGGTTGGCACCGGACAGGTCGGCACCGGTCAGGTCCGCCCCCTCCAGGTTGGCACGGCACCCCGCCAGGTCGCCATCAAGCCACAACTGGTGCAGCTTGAGAATCTCAGGCAAGTCCTTCATGTCGGTCACTGCCCCCACCCTTCCGGCAAAGTCGCTCCGGTCAGGTCGGCCCCGGTCAGGTCGGCACCGGACAAATTCGCCCCGGTCAGCTTTGCGCCGGTCAAGTCCGCCCCGTACAGGTAAGCGTCGGTCAGGTCCGCACCGGTCAGGTTCGCAGCGGTCAAATCGGCCCAGGTCAGGTCGGCACCGGACAGGTCGGCACCGATCAGGTTCGCTTTGGGCAGGTCCGCCCCGTTCAGGTTCGCCCACGCCTTGGCTCCGTTCAGGTTCGCAGCGGTCAAATCGGCCCAGGCCAGGTCGGCACCGGCCAGGATCGCAGCGGCCAGGTTCGCACCGGCCAGGTTCGCCCCGTACAGGCAAGCGTCGGTCAGGTCCGCACCGGTCAAGTCCGCCCCGTACAGGTAAGCGTCGGTCAGGTTGGCACCGTACAGGTCCGCACCGATCAGGTTCGCCCCGGACAAATCCGCACGGCACCCCGCCAGGTCGCCATCAAGCCACAACCGGTGCAGC
>Ga0181585_10000890_pt1 | contig 25854 bp, 30 predicted proteins | sample 071ome_29_FD_132469 | JGI IMG/M metagenome (GOLD analysis project Ga0181585, IMG submission 132469) | Coastal salt marsh microbial communities from the Groves Creek Marsh, Skidaway Island, Georgia - 071407BT metaG (megahit assembly) | ecosystem: Environmental > Aquatic > Marine > Intertidal...
AAACTAATAAATCTAATAAAACTAATAAATCTAATAAAACTAATGAAACCGATTATTATGTATCGTCTGATTCTGATGATGAGGGAGGCACAGGTTGGGTTTACCCTGGCGGAAATGACGGCGACTATCCAAGAATAAATATATCGAGTTTTAGTCAAGTGGGTGGAAAGTTGTCAAGAAACACAAAAAAAAAGCGTAAAAAGCGTACAAAGCGTACAAAGCGTAAAAAGCGTAAAAAGCGTACAAAGCGTACAAAGCGTGCAAAGCGTACAAAGCGTACAAAGCGTGCAAAGCGTACAAAGCGAAAAAAGAAAAACAGTTAAAAAAAGATAAACACGATATTTATAAATTATTGATGGCTTGCATACAAGCTTCTTGCTCAGCCTTTTTTTTAATTTTATGTTTTGACTGACTCATTAGAACGAACACATGTCCATTTTCTTGGATGGCTTTTTGCATTGTTTCGAAATTTCCATATTGTTTATACGGTATGGCATCTTCTATTTTACACTGATGGGGTTTAATACCCACACAAATAAATACACCCATGTGATAACCTGTTTCTTCGTCATATTCACTCATTTCCATATAAACCGGCGTTGTCTTAAATTCCTTCTGAACCTTGACTTGGAATATATTTTTGTAGTTGTCATCATTTTTCACGAGATTGACAAAGTCAACGTGTTTTTCGAAAACGTTTTCTACAAATATCTGTGCCATTTGAAACCCTACACCAGTCGTAAAGAATGAGGAGAACCATCCGTCTTCGTCTCGTGGACTAACTTTGTTGAAGTCGAGGAATATAGCGCCGAGAAATGCCTCAAACAAACAGCCCAATTTTTTCAAGTTGGTACGTGTCTTCTTTTCTTCGGCGTTGTTGGACATAATGTACCATCGGTTTAAACCCATTTCGTATGCCAGGCGACCAATGGCTTCGTTTTTTACCAGAGCTATTTTTTTCTCTGTCATAAATCCTTCATCAGCTTTTGGGAAACGTTTGTAAAGATAATATTTGGTGACGCATTCCAGTACACCGTCGCCGAGAAATTCAAGGCGTTCGTTTGATTTTTGCTTTAGTGCCATACATCCGTCGGGTCTATCGGCAATAATAAGTTCGTTAGCTTCGTTTTCGAGATCAGGACGCTTTACATATGATTTGTGTACGAATGCACGACGATATAGATTGATGTTATGTACTTTACGAGGTAAACCATATTCGGATAAAATATCGTTTACGAAATCTTCGCTGACTTCGCGGTTTTTCTCATTAAAAGGATTGAAAATGATTTCTTCTTCCTCTTCCTGGAAATCGGCATCTTTAGTAAGTTTGGTTGTATGATTTGTTTTATGGTTCGTTGAGTCCTGCATTGTAATTAATTATGCGATTTTCCTTTTAATTTGTTTTGAATGAAACCTAGAATATAATTCTTTCGATTTTTGTCAATTAAAAAGTTTTAAATTTTCCTTGCAAAAATATTTAACCAAATCTGTTTAAAGCATATTTCGCATTATATATTTAGTAAATTATATTCAAATATATAAACAATGTCGCAAAAAGATAATTCAAAGCCAATTGTTGTGTTTACGGATGGAGCATGTTCGAATAACGGTAAAGATGGAGCTACAGCAGGTATCGGTATTTATTTCGGCAAAAAAGACCCGAGAAACGTTTCTCAACGTATCGGTGGAAAACAAACCAATAATACCGCCGAATTAACGGCCATTATTTGTGTTGCAACTATTTTAGAAGAAGAAATAGAGAATGGTGTCGAGGTGGAGATTTATTCCGATTCTCAGTATGCAATTTGGTGTTGTACGAGTTATGGTGCAAAATGCGAAAAGGCAGGATGGCGTAACCCAAATGACAAATCTAAACCGATTCCCAATGTAGAATTAGTGAAATTTGGATATGAGACGTACAAAGGTAAGACGAATGTGAAATTCAATCATGTAATGGCACATACGGGAAAGAGAGATGCGATATCGAAGGGTAACGAGCAGGCAGACATCCTGGCATGTAAATCGATAGGTGTAAAACGCGGGGAAACGGAAGCGAGACCAGACAATCGAATCTATTTGAATATACCTTATGAGGAAAAAGAAGGAGCGAAAAAAATGGGAGCAAAATGGGACCCAAAGCGAAAGAAGTGGTATATAATGAAGAATAATAAGCATCGAGAATTGATGAGACTGCGTTGGGGTCTAGCGGGCGAAAATAATTAAGATGTATTATTAAATTAGGATTTTTAATTTAAAAAGTAGGAAACATATTTAAGAAGAAGAAGAACATTCAATGTTAGAAGAAGGAAAAATAAGACCAGAAGTAAAATATTATTCTATATACATGACTGATTCTGTGGATGTATTTAGTCATATTGGAGATGAAAATCGCGGTGGTGACTATGATACATTGGAAGAAGCAATTAGTGTTGCAGAACAGTTAAAAAATAGTAAATATTACATAGATATTAGTTCGATTTTAGATGTTCCTAAGGGTATAATCATGGGAGCATGCGGTGGCATAGTATGGAAATGGGAAAGGGGGGATGATGAGAGGAATAGGGTAAAGGAGTTAGAAAAAGAAGTTGCTGATTTGAAACAACAGTTGGAATTAGTCAGTAAATAAATTGATACTTATAAAATGGAAAATTCAAAAAAAATAAATTCTATAAAATAAAATATAGTAAAATATATAATATCTATAATATTTATATATTATATATGAGTAGAAAGGAAAAAAATATAATAAGTGAATTGAAAAAATTGAACGAAAATTTATCCGAAGAGCTATCAAATAATACGGAATTAATGAATTTTTTTGAAAAGAGATTGAACGAATGTAGATATAATCAGAAAAGGTCACGCGAAAAAAAACTTTTAAAACAGGCTTCCATAATAATTAAATTAAGAGCTGAAGTGGAGTATTGGAAAGATGAATATATGAAAGCATTGAAACAAGAAAAAGAAGATTTAATTAGGGAAGAAAATAGATTAAAAAGTAGTCTTTATTCATCAAAAAAAAAAATACCTGATTTTAAAGAATTAAAAAAAAGGTTTTCTTTGTTGAGTAATGGCAAAGGTAAAAAGATTAAAAAAAAGAGAAAAACGAAAAGAAAAAAGAAGAGAAAAACGAAGAGAAAAACGAGAAAAAAAAGAAAATAATAATATAGATTATAATTTAATTTAATTCGTTACACGAAAATGTAACGATAAAAAATATAAATGCAATATGAAAAATCAAATATAGTTAAAGATATATTTTATTTTTTTAACAAATGTTTTTTATTAATAGAGAAATTTTAGAGGATTTTTCGTGGTACCATTTCAATTATATAAATCAAATATTTGGTCATGAAAGTGTGAGAAATTTAATACAAAAATATTATCCATGTGAAACATATAAATTGATTGTAATAGCCGATGAAAAAAGTAATGGAGGAGAACACATTGTGGTATATGATAAAAAAAACAATCACATTATAAATAGTTATACCGAAGGATGGCAAAATGTAGAAAAAAATAAAAACGATAATCTATGTCAATCATATTCTTTACTCGTATATTTGAATAAAAGATTTAAACATATGACTCACAAAGAAATACAAAGAAGAATGATTTGTATGTATAGACAAATTATTCGAAATGATAATATTATGAAAGAAATAATGGATAATGATGATATCATTTTTAAAGAATATTATGGTGTGGATACTAATGGCGAATTAATTGATTCCGGGGAAATATGCAAAAATGATATATTCGAACAAATAAATTATGTATTGGATGATTGGGAAAAATTTGGTTATATTCATTTTCAAGGCAATGGTGAAATCTAAGGTATCGGGCTATCTCTCATCTGGCTCATCGGTGATAATTGTATTTTCATACAAATATTTATCACATATTTCAGATGCTTCTTTATTGTTATCTATGAAATATTCTGTTCTTCTTTTTCCATTAATATCGCATAAATTTTCGGGCAGAAAATTTCTTAGACGCCACTTTATAGCTTCTTCATGTTTTTTTGCATCTTGAACACTTGGGAAATTTTTGAAATCATTATGGTAATCAAAAGTGTATCTTCCTGCATCCCATTTATTTCTTTCTTGTTGAAAGCGAACTTCAAGTTCTTGTGTTGTAATTCCGATCTTTAGATATCTGTTGTCTATTATATTGTCAATCATCCAATAAAAGTATAGTTTGCAAGGTATATCCATTATAAAATGAAAATTGTAATTTCTTTATATTGAAATAAATTAACATATTTAAACTTTTTATTGTTAATTTACGTTACACGAAAATATAATTACAATTCAGGATTCATCCCGAATTTTCTTTTAAACGTTTATGTCCAAGGACCATCAATCTTTTTAACGAGGGGGCTTCGCCTGAACTTCGTAAAAGTTCATTCAAAACAATTTAAATTTTTTTACCCTATATTTTTTTCTAAAAAGATAGAGGAATCGAAATAATTTTTTTAACATACCTACCTTTTAAAAGCTGTAACATGTCGCAGTGTTATATATGTCTCGAAGAAATCAACGCGGATTTAGAATCGGGAGAAACCGTTCAAAGCGATGGAGATCGCCAAATTATTTCGCCTTGTGACTGCAATCATTATGCACACGTGGAGTGTTTGTTCGAATGGATAAAGACAAAAAATAATGCACACCGATGTGAAATATGTAAGGCAGTCTATAAAAACATCGGTTTCAAGGAAGATACCGATGATAACAATTGTAGTAACCGCACAGTGACAATAACTGTGTTTTTATATATGGCTCTAGTAATTGCTACCATTCCATTTGAACATGAATTTATGGAAGAGAAAAGTAACGGATTATTGGGTTTGATATTTTATATGTTAGGTCCTTTCTTCGTTTTAGCTTTTGCATCATGTATTGATCGGAAAAATTATTTTGTAATTTGCGTTGACAATTTAAAAAATAGGGGTAACAAAAGAGTCATGCCTTATGTATTAATGGATATTGAAGGCAATGAAAATAATGATAACAATGAGAGTAATGAGAGCAATGGAACTAATCAAATTGTACTTCAAGGATTGTAATTTTCCATGGATTCAAACGTTTTATAGGTAAGAGGTTTTTGACACCATATGCCTAAACATTCCGGATAATGATGTTTTAAATGACGGAGTATAGGCTTAACGTCGTCAAACATAACGAAATCGGTGGGGGGTTCTCCTTTGTAAACTTTTTTAATGTGTTCTTCTTTTGTTCCCATAGTTGGAAAAATATGAATTTCATCGAATTGAATGGTGTGAAAAAACTCGGCAAGGTAAATTTTACAATCATCGGAAATAGCCGAACGGGATGCTATATTCATTGAATTACCATTCGCTTGTAGTTTTTTTAAAATCTCCACGGTTTCTGGATTAATAAAATTTCGCATTTTTTCGACAGTAAGGTTCTTTTCCCATTGTGCGGTACAATTCCAAAGGGTTTTGTCTAAATCAAAAATAAGTTTTCTTTTGGGACTTAGATTTTCTAAAAAATGTTTAAAGTGAGAGCTCATTTGTTTTTCACAAACATTAAAAAAATATTTTTTTTACTTATATAATAGTTCTTCCAGTGATTTGTCGCCTCATTATATTTTTTGGAGCCATTAATTTGCGTTTTTTTTTCAACCAATTTCGAAATTTCCTCTGAAATATACGTATCCAAACTGTTTTTAAGATACAAAAATCCTCGGTAAAATCCTCTATTAAATCTTCGGTGTCATATGGTCCACGTTCTCTAAAGTCGTCTTCTTCCTCTCCATTTTCTCCAATACGATATGTATAATTGTATACATATCCTATTTGTATTCCAGTGAAGAAATAATGTTTACTCAATTTATCATAATTTCTAATAACTGGGTGCATCGACTCTGTTCTTTCCTCGCCATATTGTTCCAAACAACATTGATAATATCGGTGTTTCATATTTCTCAAAATCCGTTTCTGTCGAGCAATGTAAAATTTTGAATCATTGCCAATGAAGTTTATTCCCCATGCTCTAAGACAGACTAATAAACAAGTGTTGTTTCTAACAGTTCTGGGTTGATTTTGAACTTCCTCGGTTAAAATGTCCGAATAAAGATGAAAATTGGAGTTGTACATTTCGCAAAGCAAAAGGGAGTTTTTTGGAATTCTCATTTTATACACTATTTTGTATTGTAATTTGTGTTATGATTTATATTTATATAATTCAAGTCTTTATATCTGATTTAAATTTCGATTAATAAAATTTTTGTTTACATTTAAAGAAACAGTGTCATATTGTATTTAATAACAATACACAAATGTCCGCTAATTTAACAGTCAGCACTTGTTCAAAGAATGGAAAACCTTACATTATTTTAGATAATCGTGAGGACAAACTCATTAAATTGTTTGAAGCTTTTAAAGAAGAATTCGGAATGGACTATGAAGTACGAGTAGAAGTTCTCGATTTATCTGATATTACGGTAAAAGATAAGGATGGAAAGGATATATTGCTAATTGAACGCAAGACATTGTCGGATTTGGCGAGTTCTTTAAAAGATGGAAGATACGCCGAACAGTCACATCGTTTGCAAAATACTGATTTGCAAAATCACAACATCATTTATTTGATTGAAGGTGATCTGCGAAATTATTCAAACAAATATACCAAAATCCCAAAGAAAACATTGCAAACCACAATGTTCTGTTTGAATTATTTCAAAGGGTTTTCGGTACATCGCACCATGGACAAGTTGGAAACGGTACAGTTTATTTTGCGTTTAGTTGATAAAATGTATCGCGAAAATCATAAGAAACCGTATTATCGTAATGTAGATGCTTCGGGGAATGCGATTCAGGCGAACATCGCTTCTTATTACCAAAGACGGAGAACAAATTCTCGTTCACCCAAGAGATACGTTGAAGTTGTACAGAAAGTCAAAAAAAACAATTTAACCCCAGAAAATATTGGAGAGGTGATATTAGCTCAAATACCCGGCATTAGCGGTACAACATCAAAAGCTATTATGAAAAATTATGGATCTTTGAGAGAGCTTTTAAATGAAATGAATGAAGACCAACATTGTCTGGATGATATTAAATATAAAACAAAGACAGGACAAATTAGACGTATAAACAAAACATCGGTACAGTCAATCTATAAATTTTTATTGAGAGATAAAAAAGAATCAGACGTGATTGTAGTGAAAGATTAATCTTTGATTATATTATAATGAATGACAGAGAGTTAAGAATTTATAAGTATTTTGTAATGTTATTATTGATTATACTATCATTACTAATAATAATTTCTATTTTATTTCCAAAAATAAAAATTTTTGGAAAGGATATATGGTATGAACCAAAAAGAATTTTATATACTTATTTTTATGGAAACGAATCGAGTAAGCACTTAGTTGATATTTATAGTTTAACACATATTAGTCATGGTATAATATTTTTTATATTTTTGAAATTTTTGGGTCTAAATAGAATTAATGCGATTATAGGTTCGATGATTTTGGAATTATTTTATGAAATTACTGCAAATTCATCGTTTGTTATAAATATATATAGAAAGAAATGGGAAAAATATACTGGAGATTCATTGGTGAATAATGTTTCTGATATGTTATTTTGTTTATTTGGCATATATTTAACGGAATACAATATTAAATATGGTATTATTTACTTATTTTTGTCAGAATTTATTTTTTATTTTTATAAAGTAGGTTTAATAGAACACGTTACTTTAATATTTAATAAAATATTTGAAATATTAACAAAGTAAAAGTAAGAAACTTTAATATTTATAAAATGTATATGGCTTATTTAAAACAAGGTGAAACATACGCCGATATTTTAGCCGAAAAAAATGAGAGTGATGAAAAATTCAGAGGATTAAGCATTGAACAGATTATAGATTATCGCGCAATCGAAGAGATATGGAACGATAAAAAATACAGCGATTTATTATTGACTTTAACGCTTAATAATTTCATTGTACCTTTGCAATTCTTGAAAAGAGGAAAAATGGAGATGGAGCAAAGTAAAAAAGAAGAAATGAGAATTCAAAAGGGAAAATATGAAGAAGTATCTTATGAATTCATTAAAAAGGTAGAAGGAGATTTCAATACAATATCTGTAATTGAAAGAGTATATAATGAGAAAGAATTATCAAAGAAAAGACAATTAGATGAAAGGCGTGAGAAAGAAAGAAGAAAAATCAAAAGTAGAGTTCCTTATACCAAATTTTTCAAAACTGACAAAGAAGCTCTGGAAAATGCTCGTCGAATGGCGTTTGGCTTAAACGAAAATGAAAAAACAGAATTGGGTGATTTGTTACCAGAAAAAATTGACGCTCAAATTGATATGTCCCCGTCTTATATGGCTAATCGCGAAAGTTTCATTATTGGTATTAATAACAAATTGAGAAAATATAAAGAGAAATTTTTGGCTGAAGGAGGAGAAGATAGTTGTGAAGCTGGAAGTAAAGAATTTAACCTAATGATACAGCAAGAAATTGTTCGCGATTATTTGAATCTCTATACACCTCATCGAGGTTTATTATTGTATCATGGTTTGGGAGCAGGTAAAACATGTTCGTCAATCGCTATTGCTGAAGGTATGAAAAGTGATAAAGAAGTCATATTATTGACACCTGCTTCTCTGGAAACGAACTATATGTCTGAATTAAAACACTGTGGTGATAGTTTGTATAAATTGGATAATTATTGGCAATTTTTATCATTGAGTGATTTGGTACAAATGAGTCAATATACAAGAGATGATATAATCGCTGCACTTTCTGAAATTCTTTCTTTGGATAAAAATTTCATTGAAACAAATGTAAACCCATATACAGGAAAGAAAGGGGGTGTTTGGTTTATACATAGTGATGGTCAGAGCATTGATCGTAGTCAAGGGAGACCACCAATGAAATATGATGATTTGGTAAAGGATTCCAAGATAGCAGCCGATTCACTTAATAAACAATTAGACCAAATGATACGTTCCAAATATAAAGTAATAAGATACAATGGTTTGAGGGCTGGTTATAAGAAAAAATTGGGCGTGAAGGGCAATAATAACCCGTTTGATCATAAAGTGGTAATAATTGAAGAATCACATAATTTTGTTGGAGCAATAACTAATAAGTTAAGTGATAGAAATAAAAAGGATTTATTGAAGGATAGAGATTATGACGGTGATTTAGATATGATATTTTTACAACTTTATAAATGGTTACAAGAAGCCGAAGATGTGCGAATTGTTATGCTTTCGGGTACTCCTATCATTAATTATCCTAATGAGTTGGGCGTCATGTATAATATTTTAAGAGGTAAATTAGTGACTTTCAATTTTGATTTGAAAAATATTCTTTCAAAGGAAATACTCGACAAGATTAAAAGGATGAAAATAGTGGACACCGTATCATATGATAATAATAAGCTAGTTATCACGAGAAATCCTTATAGTTTTGTAAGTAGAACAGAAGGCGGGTTATACGAAGGTATTGAATATGATGATGGTGATAACGCTAGAAAAAATCCATTGGAGCATAATTTATATAGCAATGCAGAATATTTGAAATTGCTTCAGAATGAATTCAGGAAAATGGGTATTGAAGAAAATAGAGGCGGTAGTCTCAAAAGCATTAAGATGTATAAAAATCTCCCCGATGACAAAGAAGAATTTATGTCTACTTTCATAAGCGAAGAAAAAAATAAATTAGGCGATATTACTTATGGTCTTAAAAAAGATACGGCAAATCAATTTAAACGAAGAATATTGGGTCTAACATCGCATTTTAGAAGTACCAGAGAAGAATTAATGCCAAAAATATTAAAACCCCCTATTAATTATCCACCCCGTAGAAAAAGAAAAGCAGAATCTATTGCCGAAAATGAAGAGTTGGAAATCAAAGCACAAGATTCTATTTTCAATTTCGAAGAAATTTATATACCTATGAAACAATATCAATATGGTGTATATGAAGTTGAAAGACAAGCGGAGAGAAAGTCTGATATGGGAAATAAAGGTAAAAAAGGAATATTCAGTGAAACATCTTCGTCGTATAAAATTTTTTCCAGAGTAGCGTGTAATTTTGTCTTCCCCGAAGAAATTTTGAAGGAAATCGGTGAAACAATGCGACCCAGACCAGAAAAAGAAGAACAAGAGATATGTACGACAGCCGATAGTCAGTGTATCGATGAAGGCTTAATAGACAAAGTGAAAATATCTATTACAGGGCACGAAATAGTAAATGAAGGTAAAAAATTAATGAGTTCGAGTAGAAAAAACACTGCCAAACAGCGTCGCAATAATTACGAGAATAAAATAAATTTGGCATTAAATAAATTACGTGAAAATGCCGACACTTATTTGAATTATCAAAAACCCGGTAAAGGCACCGAGAAACAATCTGAAATACAAGGATTGGAAAAATACAGTCCCAAATTTAACCGAATATTTGAAAAAATACAAGAAAATGAAGGTTGTCAATTACTTTATTCGCAATTTCGTACAGTTGAAGGTATCGAAGTCTTTAAATATGTTTTAGACCAAAATGGTTATTCTGAATTCAAATTAAAGAAAGACGAGAAAGGCGAATATATCATAGATATGATTGACGAAGATATATTTGGTAAGAAACATTATGCTCTTTATACGGGAACAGAAGATAAAGAAGAAAAAGAAATAATGAGACAAATTTTCAATTCAATGTGGGATAAATTACCTCGTAAAATTTCGGAAAAATTGAAAGCACTAGAGGAAAAACAAAATGAAATAATTGGACAAAAAATAGAAGATAAAATTCTTAAAGAAGATGATGCCAAATTTATTGAACAAAATAAATATGGTGACTTTATCGAACTTTTAATGATTACTAGTAGCGGAGCCGAAGGAATTACCTTGAAAAATACTCGTGTGGTTCATCTTATGGAACCATATTGGCATCCAGTGCGTTTAGAACAAGTTATTGGGAGAGCACGTCGTATTTGCAGTCATCATACTTTAAAAGGGGAAGAAAGAAACGTCAAGGTATACCTATATATGATGACATTTGATACAGAGGAGAAAATTAGAGAAGATGGTTATGGTTTATCAGAAGAAATAAAGAAAGACGTGAGTCGCTTCCATAAAGATGAAATTGTAACTACAGATCAAATGCTTTATGAAATTTCTTTGCGTAAAAAACAAATGAACAATGTTTTACTTGATACTATAAAATCAGTATCAATAGATTGTAATGTATATAATAGAGATGATGGCGGAGGTACAATGTGTTTCACATTCCCTAGGGCGGCCAAAGGACAAAATAAAAGCGAAATGATTTCTTATGCACCGGATTATAAAGATGACAATATATCTTCTGCCAATTTAAATGTCGATAAGGTAAAAAGAGAAGTCATAGAATTAAATATTCGTGAAATAGAAGGACGACAATGGAAATATGCTGATAGCAATGAAATTTATTCTCGTTTCCCCAAAGGCACAAATGATGATAAATATTATATTATTGGTGAGTTGAACGAGAATAATGAATTTGTTAAAAAATAAAGCAACGAAAAAAACATTTAAAATTAACTATGAAATATATAGTAATGGACTTTAAAAAAAATAGAACTGTATTTCAGAGAATTCAAGAATCTTCACGTATTTTAGCAAAATATCCTGACCGTTGTCCAATAATTTGTTATACCGAAGATAAATCTCTTCCTCTCCTCGATAAACATAAATATTTGGTTCCAATGGATTTGACTATGGGGCAATTTTCATATGTCATTCGAAAAAGGATTAAATTGAATCCCGAAAAAGCAATATACATGTTTGTAAATAATCAATATTTAATGCCTTCTAGTGCTATTATACAAGAAGTATATGAAAAAAACAAAGATGAAGATGGGTTTTTATACATTTCCTTTTCATCGGAAAATACTTTCGGATAACTCTTGTATTTTATTTGAAAAAAATTTTTTATATGTCTTTATTATAAATGTCAAATAATTTAGACGGAGTTAGACATACACATTCTTTTAAAGGACCCAATGTAGATAACAGTTCCAGAATTGCTCGTATTAGAAAAATGCATGTGCGTACAAAACAAGGTTCCAATGCGAATAATACCAAAGCCTCTGGTAAAATGCATGGCGGAGATTCTTCTAAAAGAACTATGTTTGCAAGTGCTTTTGTACTATATCAGCGCAAACCTTAAATTTATTTTACATCTTGGACTATTTTTTAATACTGAATTAAAAAATAATTAAAACTTATTTAATACTTACATTAATATATTAATACTTAGCTTGATATCTTACTATACGATGCTTTAGCATTTATTCCTCGCAAGCGCATTCGGCGCTACAATCGTGGCAGTTTTCGCTGCTTTTAGCGTCTTCCTCCATTTGTTTTCCGAATTTATGAGCGAGATAAGCGTTGGCTAGAGCGGGGTATCTACTGTGAAACGATTGTATTATTCCAATTTTGGCGTTGTAATTTTCAATAGCTTTTTCCCGCATTCTATTGCGCCTGGCACTTTGTTCCATTAACTTTTTGTATTGTTTTTCAGTGCAACCTTCTGGTCTAGATTGACTATTGGCAATATCCAATAGATGTTGCTCCTGGTTTCTCTCCTCGCTAGATGCTTGCTCTTTCTCAACTACAACTTCTATTTCCTCTTTAGATACTGCTTCTTTTTTTTCTGCGACAGCTTCCTTTTTGTCGGCAATTTCCTCCACGATAACCTTATCTTGCATTTTTTTCTTACACTTTTTACGCCTACGTCTTCGCTTTTTCTTAGGTTTATCTTCGGCTTCGGCTTCTGCTTTACCTTTGTTATTTTGCGGTCCCGCAATCTTGTCGACGCCTTCTTGATTCATTGCTATAAATTGAACTGTTTTGGCGAAATCATCGAAAGATGCTTCGATCTGCTTGAATTGTCTGCGCTTCTTGTACAATTTTCTTTGTGCCTTCTTCTTTTCTTTCGCTGTCAATTGGCGAGTGATTTGCTGAGATTGAATTGGAGAATTATTTGGTGTAGCTGTAGTTACAGACCGCTTTCCACCACGCTTATTACCAACATATACAGTTATTCCTTTAGAACTCATGATGCTTAATAGACTATTGAATTGATTGACTCAAATGATTATGTAATTATGACATTGTATGCCTTTCAACACTTACATTATTTAAATTTCGATTTGAAATATTAGGCTAAAGAATTGTATCCTTCTATTTCCTTTTCGTGCTGTTCGGTAATAAAATTACAAATGATATTAAACGTGCATATTAAACTTGCCGACAAACTCAAATACATATCAATATGATTAAATGTTTTCATAGACGTTGTACTATCAAGATTAACGATTTCAATTTTGTAAATGTAATTCATCATGAATGACACTATGGATAATACATAATTTCTACGGTATACATCGTTAATTTTGATTGCACAAAGTAGTAATAACCATAATACATACAGATTCGGAAATCCTGAAAGTGGATCAATTCCGTATTTTTCCAATTGTGTATTATTTGTATGTATTTTCGCAGTATCGTATTTTTCATCTATGAAATTGACTTCAAAAAGACATGCCATACACAAATTGTAAAATCCCAGAAATCCAATAAAAAAAGTCATCGCCTCATTATAAAATTTCATTTTGTTGGTTCTTTCTCTCATAGTTATTACATTTATGAATTTAATTCTCTAAATGCTTTTCCACATAGCTTTCCCATTCTTCATCCCAATTTATTGAGCCGAGGTGTCGCATATAACGAGTGATTTCTGTCTCATTGCCACCCAAAAGAAGCAATCTTATATCACATAGAGGAAATTCAAGTGTATATTCATCTTCTATTGCTCTCATTACGTCATTGATTTCTTTGAAACCATATATCTCTTCAAAATAATCGTCTATATCTGTATTTTTCTTTATTTTTCCATTTTTTATCGTTAAAATACCACATATATCTTTCGACCATTCTTCGTAACCTAAGATAAAATTGAGTTCTGGGTATTTTTGACTCATATGGACTAGGTAGTTTGTTGGAGGAAAATTCAATGTATAAAACTCTAGTTTATTTTTCCTCCATTCTCCTTGCCCACTCATTGCTAGAATAGAACCCCATATGTTGTATTTTTGCAATTTTGTTTTATTTTCTAAGGGATATCCCAAATTCAAATCAATACCACCCTTTTTTCCGGTGTTTTCATTAACAAAGTCTTGCCAATCATCTCCTTTTACGACCAAAGTGTTCTTACAATCGTAAGACATGATATAATCGGCGCGTCTAGTGTTGATATATTACGTGGAATTTCTATTTTAATTACGAATTATTAAAAGAGAAATAAATGATTCGATTTGAAATTAAAGTTTGGTTGTACTATTTTTTATAATGGTTAAAGTAAAGAAAAAAAAGGAAACGAAAAAGGAAAAGCGTGAAAAAATGAAAGATCGTGAAGAGAAAAGACTAAAAAGGGAAAAAGAACGTAAAGAATCAATGGGTAAAACATGGTCCAAAGAAGAAAGAATGTTCCACACTAGCAATGTTTTAGATAAAATGAAAAAATTAGGGTTGGGGATTTACGAAGAAGAAATAAAATTTCTTGAAATGGTAATAGATAACTACGTATATAAAAACATCGAATGCGAAACAGTTGTACCCATAAAAGGAACTAAACGCGAAATATTTATTAATTTGAAAATGACGCGTCAAGAACACCCTACTATAAAGTTACAATCTAGTGTTCGCTAATCCTATATATTTTTTTATTTTTTTTTATTTTTTTAACAGTCGATGCATCAAGAAAATAATTAGGGCACCCATTGCTATTTTTTGTGAGTTTTCTATTTTTTTTGTCCAGTGTATGCCTCCGCCTCCCAAAAATTGAGAGAAACCTTCTTCAAAGGGTATTTTTTCAATTTCACAGCGGTATTTATACTGACATGGTTCATTGTCAATAATGATTGGGTTTTTTAAGAAATCGTGTGGTGAAATACCTAGATCATCTTTTTCAAAGTTAATAAATTTATTTTTAATGAAAATTTCTAACTTGTCGTAAATTGAACGACATTTTTTAGAAAATTCTGATAATGCACCGCTAATATCACCTCCACTTTGTTGCTGGTCTAAACCTTTACAGTCTTCGTACAATGCTTGAGCTTCGATTTTTAACACGTCCAATTCACCTGATATACGTTCTATTTCAGCACCAAGCGTGGAATCCGCGGCGTTCTCTATAAAAACATCTTGTTCACTATCCTCAAATTCAACAAGGTGTTTATTTTTCAGTTTATCAAGTTCGGCATCCAATTCAAAAAATTTTTTGAGTATACCACAATTAGTCTCGCATTTTTCATCACTCTTGCCTTTATAAAATTGGGCGAAATCTTTTTCTCGAATTTTCCAACTTCCTCCGAGTACCTCACATCGTTCTTTGCTTTTTACGACATCTTCGCCGTCAAGCATTATACTCGTTCCATCCCAACACTGTTCTTCGACTTCTTTTATTTCACTGTTGACAAGTTTCATGGGGTTAAGATTTGATAGAGAATCAGTTATGCCTCCTAAAATACTTTTGGCTTTGGATACTTTCATGAATCTCTTTTTTCCAACCTTGACTATTTTTCTTTCTCCGAATTCTGTCTTTTGTTCTTCTAACATTTTATGACATTTGGGGTCTAAATTCTTTTTGATACTTTCCATGTTCATAATACCACTATTTGGTACATTTGGGTCGTATCCCGTATCGCTTCCCGAAATTATATTTATGTAATCGTTCAATCCACATTTATGGTCTCCACACATTTCTCCGGGTTTTTTAATGAGAGCAGCAAAACTCTCTTTTGGTTTCTTTTTGTACATCTTATAGTAATATATATTAGTGAAATATATTATTATATTGTTGACACCTTTTCTATTTTTTTTTGAAAAGTTTGTAGAATAAATAAAAGAATATCCCACCAACAAGAACCTTTTGACTCATTATTAGATAATCGTTATCTTCGAATGATTGATTCATTGTTTGGAATCCATTTTGTCCACTATGTGGAATTGTAGACTGTTTCATTGTTGCGCTCTGAACATCTGCTCTGGGAGGTTCTTCGCACGTTTTATCATCCTTCTTGATAATATCTTTAGATAAACCCTTAAAATTCACCTCATTCATATTATTTGCTTGATTTACATCTAATATGGCTTTTCTATAGGTCTCTGTCAACTGGTTATTATCAACCTTAATCTCTTTTACACAATATCTTTCACAGGTTGGCATGGGTTCACCCAATTTAACTAATGCATCGACGGGATTTATTTTGATGAGCTGTTCTATCATGTTTGGTATAAGTCCTCTCCCCTTTCTTATGCCACCTTTCTTTTTATCATAATTAAATGGTGAATTTTTTGTATTTCCTGGGCGATTATTGACAAATAAATCCATTTCAACTTCTTTGTCACCCATTTTACATTTAATCCCGGATTTTTTGATATATTGGTCTCCCAATTCTTGACGCCCCATCATGGGTTTACTCATTATATTGGGTGCTACTTGGCCTAACACATTATTTGCATTATCATCTACCTTTTCACTACATTCATCTAGTGTCATCCCAGTACAACCATGCTTCGATACGTTCGAAGAACCATGAAGTATTAAATCAAAATATTTGAATGTGTTTCCCATTTTTACGCCAGCCGAACATATTTTATCGTCACCACATTTATCTTGCAAATCACCTGGACTTCTTATCATTTTCATATAACTGTATCCTCCCATTATATTATTACTAGATTATTTCTGAAGTAATTTATGTAATATGAACAAAGACAGACCACTACCAATCATACTTTGTAATAGAATAAGGTGTTTATTACACGAAATATTGTTTTCTAAATAATTTGAAAAACTTTCTTTTTTCCCACATTGTTTTTCAATTACATCCTTTTCATTGGAACATCTTTTCCACAATGTCAATCCCAATTCCAATGGACTACAAGTCTTGCATTTTTTACTTTTTCCTTTTAATTTTGCTATTGAAAGTGCGTTGAAATTATTGCCATTTTTGTCTGTAATACAAGGTTTATATGTGGCATTCCCGTCCTTTATTGTACGTCCACAAGTCTTATAATGTTTCTCAATATCTTGAATTGTTAAATACACTGGTTCGTATCTATCTACAAATGGAGCAGTTTGATCCCAATCACATTTATTTGGGTCATTTATTTGGGGAATCCTTACATTTACATTGACTAATGCACAATTGGGCTTAGTGCCTTCTTTGTATTGTTTCATTGAACCACTTATTGCTTTGGTTATTCCCATACAAAGTTTTTTTTTACTTTCATTTAGCACACCATTTTTATAACCACCGTCGCTGTCACATACTGCTTGTTCGGGAGTAGTCAGGGAATATCTACTAAAATACGCATCATTACAATCATCATTGATATCTTGACAAACATTGTTGCCCATATTTATATCTTCGATGAATCTTACACCTGTACCAAATTTATCAATATCATAAGCATTAGCATTCATTTTATCGCTTTCGGAACCGATTTGTCTTATTTCTCCGCCCACCAAAGATGTTAAAATACTGGTACTTTTATTAACAACGTTATATAAATTTTGTTCCGCAGGTTCTAATTGTTCTGAAGTTTTAGTAGCACATTTTTGATATAGTGTGTCTGGATTCACATAATTTGCACGTATTGATTTCATTTCTTCATGTTTTATTTTATTTTTTTTCTGTATTTCAAGTCTTTCTTTTTGAATGCGATCGGAACATTCTTTCCAATTGGGAGGACTTACCATTTATTTATATACTATTAATATAATTATTATGTCGAGTGACACCATTGATATTTATGGACAACAAGAACAAGAATCTAATGAAGAAGAATCTGAAGAAGAATCTGAAGATGAATCTGAAGAAGAATCTGAAGAAGAATCCGAAGAAGAAGTAGAAGAAATTGATGTTTCCTTAAAAGAATGTAGAATATGTTTTGAAAGCAATGAAGAACCAGGTAATGTGTTAATAAATCCTTGCAGGTGCAATGGTACATCAAAATATATACATCAAAAATGTCTACAAATGTGGCGCAATGAAAATATTAACAAAGAACCTTTTTTTAAATGTATGGAATGCAATTATTATTATTACTTTGATTTTGAATATCCACTTGAACATTTTGGTTATGAATTTAATGAATGGCATCCTTGTATTCGCTTTTTTTTATTAGGAGGAATAAATTTGTTTTTTACATTATTGTATAATTATTTTTTCTTTTTTACAGAATACCAGTATCCACCGAAATCAATGGAATTATTAAGTCTTGGAAATATTAACAATGGAACATATATTCTTTGGAATGTAACACAACATGACGCTATTTTTAAACAATATTATTACAACATTTATAGCTCTTTGATAATAAATTTATTCACTTTGACCCTCCATGCTTTGTGTTGTTCTTGTAGGATATATCGTAAAAGACTGTATATGGATAAAATAAAATATTGCTTCTTATTTATATTTTTGGTTACGAATTCAACTTTTTTTTATTTTGACATGTTGATTCAACGTAATTTCGTGTATATCTATCTTAATATGTTTTTCATAATATTATTGGGTAATATTTTAGGTTTAATTTGCTTTTTCGAAAAACACAATGATGTTATACATGAAATGAATTTTAAATTGAATGGGAGAAATGTTAGGAATTATCAGCCTAATTTAATTAGAGATATTATAGAAGAACATCTTGATATTAACCCAAACAATTAGTTTGACATTATTTAAGCACATTTGGCACATTTCACTTGCAATTGATTTATTTTTTTTTGATTGCTTTTAATTGTTTTATTTTGTCCATCGTATCTTTTTTTTAAAACGTCGTATAAATCCTTATATTCGCTGAATTTTGTTTCTAAATTTTTTAATTTAGTTGTATTATCGTTAATATGAGCATTCGAACACTCCATTCCTTCGTGCACTCTCATAAATAAACGCGGTGCAACATATTGAATGATATTATACGCTAAAATATAAATGAAAAGTATAAAAACTATTGATGTTAGCCAGTTTTTACAAATTCGCATATTTCTTTTATCCATTAATATAACCCAATAAATTTTTTATTGGTGTTTACATTTAGTCAAATTCTTTTAAAAATTTAACTACTTGTTCTTCATTGCCATTTATAATTTTCTGATATTTATCTAAATTGTCGGTAATTGTTTTTGAATCTGCTTTTATTTTTTCCATATTTTTTTCAATACCTGGTATTTTACCACAGTTCTCATTTAGCGACACTTGACATGGGTTATATTCCGTGTTTGAATTTCCTTCTATAAATGACTCTTTATTCTTACTTAAGTAATCAATTATGAACCATATTGCCATCGTCAATACTATAATATACGCAATCTTCATCATTATATATGGTAGGTATTTTATTTGTTTGCACATATTTGGTAATTATCAATCACTGTTAATAACGTCATAAAAATCATTGAGACGATTATTCCATTGACAGTTCTCTAAAATATATTTTTCCTGTAAATCAAGAAGTTTTTGATTTTCAGCGCTATTGTAATTTCGAAATTTATCTATGGTACAAGATAAAATATCTTTGACGTAATTTTTTGATAATTGATTGACATTGAATGGTTCTATCATTGCTTTTTCGGGACTATAATCAAAATGATTAACATCTATACATGGGTCGTAGTAATCGCCGAAATTATTTGATGTTTCTCTTAATGCTCCAAGATCACTTGTAATTATATTGCATCTGGCTTCCATTGCTTCTAAAATACTAGTACAACAAGTCTCGGGAAATGTATTTGGATATAAGAAAATCATAGAAGCTTTTAAATGTTGAAAGAGTATATTTTGCGGGACATTTCCATAAAAATGTATCTTATCATGAGAAGCAAGCAGTTTATAATGTTCTTTATAATAAGCATCATTGCCTTGACATTTTTCCTCTAAATCTTTGACGGTTAAGGGAGAATATGTTCCCAAATTATTGTTGTTTTCAAGATCAAATGCTGAAAAAATCTTTAAGGTGATGTCAGGAATTACCTTCAATAACTCATTGAATAATGGGTATAAATTAATCATACCTCGATAAGGAGAGCTGATGTATATGAGTGTACGTGTTTTTGGGATTTTTGGTAGTAAGGACATTGTCGGAGAGACCGCATTTCGCATAACGTGACATTTATTTGCGTTAAGTTTGTAATATTGTATAAATCGGTTTTTTTGCCAATGACTTACAAATATATATCCTTTGATGTGTTTGTCTATTTCTTCTAACTTAGAATATTGATTCTTTACAAAATTAACTGTCACGTCGTGTTGAATCCAAATGTAACATTTAGTATTTTCAGAATTTTTCGAATTAAAAAAGTTATATTCCATTAAAGGACTACCTTGAAAAACGATAATATCTGGTTTACAGTTTGATGATATAATGTGATTTAGGTCAACATATTTTAATTTGGAAGTTACTGAATGATTGATATTTCTTCTAGTAAAAACTTCAATGTTATTGCCATGTTTTGATAATGTATTAGATATTTGATAAATTGCATTTTCAGTGCCCCTTAGAGAACGATTATTAATTGTATCGTGTGTCCAATCAGTACCTGTATCGACAAATAGAATATTTTTTAGAGATAAATATCTCTTTTCAAATCCCAAGTGTGTTACGGCGTGTTGATTGAATTTATTTGTAATAACTTGGTGAAATTTATGGATAAGTTGTTTTTCATATTGATTTACATATATATTTGGGAAAATTTTTATTTTTGTTACATCGTAATCTGATAAATCATATTTTTCATAAGTTTTTTGGTCCTCAATAATTTTATATTGATTTCCGTCATTCTCAAAAAATTTACTGACTGATTTAATATTGGTATGATTATAAAGATATATGTTATCATCATTCAAAAATAATACATTTAAACCATGATTTACGCTTTCATCCACTACTCTAACAAATGTGATGAAATCATCATATACATTCATTCTTTCATCGTATAGTTGCTCATATTTGGAAATTATTTTTTTATTTGTAACCATTAAACGCATCGGGTTAGCCAACATTTTATTATAATAGCCCTTTATATGATTTATACCTCTATTTCTTTCAATCATCAAGTTATTCGAATAAATGAAATGGTGTTTGGTATGGTTTCCATTTTCATATTTTTGTTCGGTTGATTTATATTGGTCAACGGTAATCCTACTACAATTTCCCATAAGACCGATAATGTCAGGTTTCCGCTCTTCAATAAGTTTATTCAATCTTGATACCGCACAAGGATATAAAAAATCGTCTCCGTCACACATTATTAAATATTCATAAGGCAATGTGTTGAATAAATTTAAAACAGAATTATGTCCCTTTCCGGGTTTTCCATTGCTTTCTGTTTCTACAATGTCTTTTATTACACTCCCAATATATCCTGCACATAATGCCTTTACTTTGGATAAATAATCTGGATTAGTACTATTAACAACTATATATAAGTCGTAGTCTTTATGTGTTTGGTGAATGGCGGATTCTATTGAGATTTTTAGTAAGTCAACTTCGTTTGATGTTAGAATGGCTAGCATGTATTTTTTCAAATTTAATGTGAATTCCATTATGATATTATAAATGATATGAAATTATGTATTTAAACGTATGATTGAGATAAATTTGTTTTTTTTTCTACTTAAATATTATAATGTCAAACAATAAACAAATTCGTCGTATCTCCCAACAAACAAATCATTCGGGTACAGTATATACGTTTAGACTATATGACCGCGTTAGACCTAGAGATGGTTATGTGGCTGATACCAATACATGTGTAAATCGTAATAGTGTTTGTTCTGATATTTCCAATATTATATTGGGAAGAGAAGGTTCTGGAGATGTCACTTTATCGTCTACTATTAATATAACAGGTTGTGACAGATATAAAAAATGCGCGGCAACAAGTAACGCACATTGTAATATATTGCGGCATCCTATTGCTGGATATCGTCGTACTTTAGGTGGTTCCAAATGTGTTGAGTATAAAAGAATTTTGAGAGATAATAAAAGTAGGGCAAATTGTCACGGTTATTCGACAAATGCTACAACACGCAATGAAAATTTAAAAGCCAACAATAACAATGGAACATCAAACCGCGATTATGCACAATATTTGAAACGAAAAACTGAAAATATTAATAAATGTGAAACTAAAACCTCTACGGGAGTAATAACCACTAATTGTTGCGAAGTTAGAAGAATTAAACCTATAATTGATGAAAAATGCAATTATAATTGCTAATCGTGTCGAATCCTTTACCGTTAGCATTTAAATATAAATATGTATTACCGTTAGCACGAAGACAACACAAGTACAATATTTCATTTTGTAAAAAATACAATACTGTACATTCAAATCGAAATCATTTCCCTGATGTCAATAGTCTTCATATAAACACTACAAAGTGTACTGAATTTAAATTATTTATTTGTTACTACTTGATAGAAGCAATCATGCAAACTATGACTTATTTTAACCAGGGAAGACCTTCGGCCATTTGGAAAAGTATGAAAACCGCCGAAGATACTAAAATCTCCATGACTAATGCAGATGATAGCAACCACATCAGTAATAAGTTGCTCCACCTCATTAAACACAATTTCGCTTGTGAAACAATGAAGGATGCTGAGGTCATATATCTCTCGATGGATTATGAAGATGTTGTACGAGAGATTGCAGAAAAAATGAAAAAACAAAAAAAGACAAAAGGTAAGAAAACCCACAAAGATACATTGGAATCGTTCGAAGATGTTTGGGGAGGACAATTTCTCCCGAAGAAAGGTAAAAAAAGTAAAAAAAAAAATTATCACTACGTCGAGCGTGATGTAGATGAAATCGTGGCTGATGCTATGTTCGCGAAAAAACCCGTTCTTATTGTCCTTGACATTAATGATTACAATATCAATGATGATAAGAAAGAAGTAGAGTATGAAACTCATTCCACTTGTATGTTTCTTCTACCTACTGAAGATAACAACAATTACAATATGTATTACTTTAACTCGCATGGGAGTTACGTTGCTGTATACAAAGAATATAGTTTTATCTGTGATGACAACAGTATTGAAAAGATGACATTTGATGCTCCTGTGGAATTCCTCATTATGGATGAGTTTGCCAACATGTTTAGCAATACTTACAATTATGTATATGAGGAGTTCTTGCCAAAGGGGAGGCGCATGGAAGTTGTATATAAACATGACTCTTCTCACAATTATTTGGGAATGAATTTGCAAAATGGTGACGCTCATGGTATTTGCTTTGCATACCCTCTTATCATCTTGTCAAATCTACTCATGAATTTCGACCGCGAAGATAAAATGCTTGATGAAAAGAAGTCTGTAAAATTGCCGTCTTTGAAACACATGTTTAAAGCGGGTTATTTCACCGAAGCCATTACTTCTATGTTTCTGGATTTTTCCCCGGAATTAAACCGCCTTTTCATTGCATACATGAGTGATTTGAATGGACATTCTTATGAGGACATTCATGCACTTGATACTGAACATGTAAACGAGGTTCAGGAAGCAATGATCGATGATTTAGACATCACGCTGGAAGAGGAAGAAAACGACATTTTTGGAAAAAAGGTAACGCATACAATCGTAGCGTTCTTAACGCAGTCTGAACTGCAAAAAAAATTAATAGACTATTTATAAGATAATATTATGCGTATTAATACAACAATTAGTTCAATCGTAAATGTATGGGATATAAATGGTAATTGGGTTCCAATGGGAAATTACTATTTTTTAATAAAAAAAATTAATAATAGAGGACAAGTCACGGGTATACTCTCAAATAAACATTTTAAAGGAAAATTTACTTTTGAATGTAAAGATGTATTTAAAATGATGGCTATCGGACAAGCTAGGCTCGCGAGAAGATGTGGTATAGGTAGTGAACAAGGTATGCCCAGTTATCCTTCGCCATCAACTTCGCCGACTAATCATTATCCCAATGTTTTTGATTTTAATGTTCTCTCCGAACAAAATAATAATATGGGACTTTTTAATTCTTCGGGAGAATCTCCGCTTTCAGTAAATAATGATTTAAACACTAGGGAAATTAAAAATGAAGTAGTAGAAGATAACAACGTTGAAAATTACTCTGCAAAAGATTATGAATTGAATCGAGAAAGTTTGAGATTACAAAGAAATATATTGAGAGCTGTTTCGGAAAATAATATTTCTCTAAAAGAAAAAGAAAAAGAAAAAGAAAAAGAAAAAGAAAGAAAAGAAAAAGAAAGAAAAGAAAAAGAAAGAAAAGAAAAAGAAGAAGAAAATAAATGTATGATTTGTTTGGTTCCAATTAAAAAACAAATAAAAGTACTTCCATGTGCCCATAAGTTTCACAGTTTTTGCATTGATAGATGGATAAATCTTAAGTCTAATTGTCCCATATGTAGACAAAGTGTAAATTCTTCGGTAGCCACAACATCGAGTAATAGAAATAGGAGAGGAAGAAGAGCACGCTCAAGTAATGAATATAGTAGATATGGTGTTTTACCAATAGTGAATACTAATTCTAGATTCCAAGTAATTAATGAAGGTATGAATTCTTATAATAGTGTCCTCAATGAAGCACGCCGAATTATTAGAAATAATTATAGATTATGACTTTATTATAATTTACAATATTTTCTGTGTAAATTATAATATGAATAAACTCTTCGTAGAACTTTTAGCCTTTTTATTTCTTACAAATTTTTTATCTTTAATTGTACTCAATTTGAGAAAGTATCAAACAAAACATTTATCCATATACCATATGTCTTTTATGGGAGCTGTTTTTATTTTATTTTTTAGTTTTTGTGTCTTAATATATAAATTTCCGATAAAAAAAGCATTTAATGAGTATAAAAATAAAATGACTCCATTATTGTTTATGTCTTTTTTTATGGCAGGATTACTCGGAATAATAACTTGGTTAATATGGATTCACTTGATTAAAACTAAGGATATGAGTAAATTTGTTCCTGTTAAACAAGGTATTTTCATTGTTATTGTATTTTTATCTGGTATATATTTGCATAAGGAAAAATTATCACTGAATAAAATATTGGGATTATTCTTTATTCTCCTTGGTATATTTTTCATGGGATATAATATTGATTTTAAGGAAAATATGTTAATTAAGTAAATATTAATTACGTTCATTCATGTATTCCTTTAATGCCCATTCGGGTATATCGCTTTTGACACATTCAATGTTTATTTTGACATTTTTATTTGATAATCCTTTGAAATCATTGAAGTCTTTATTATTGAGAGCTTGTTTTGAGAATAAATTCTTTTTTGTGTCAGAATCATCATTTTCTATTACCGTTAATTCAATTTTACCGTTATCCACCTCTTCCTTATCTTCTATTTGATTATTGTCTGTAATTACGTTTTCACCATCAACTAAAATATCGATATCTGTATTGTCGTAGTTTATCGTAGAGTCTTCTAATTTATCATAGTTATTATCACTAAAACATATGATAACTATGTTCGTGATAATAGACATACCAAATGTTACACCGAATCCAAGTATGTAAGGATAATAATCTATTATACATTGGTCCATTTATATATCACCTAGAAAACTTTCTTGTTACATTTTGTGTCGAAATGTTTACATTTTGACACAAAATTAACAAAGGGATCGAAAGCAGGTCAGGTTCGGGTAGGGGTAGGAAGTAAAAAAAGTAGTAAGAAGTAAAAAAAGTAGTAAGAAGAGAAAAAAAAGAGCAAAAAAAAGGTAGTAATATGTCGCAAGAACA
>Ga0181585_10000897_pt1 | contig 25755 bp, 15 predicted proteins | sample 071ome_29_FD_132469 | JGI IMG/M metagenome (GOLD analysis project Ga0181585, IMG submission 132469) | Coastal salt marsh microbial communities from the Groves Creek Marsh, Skidaway Island, Georgia - 071407BT metaG (megahit assembly) | ecosystem: Environmental > Aquatic > Marine > Intertidal...
CCAGAATCATATAAATCGGCACTTGATAAGTTGAAAGGATTTTTCACAAATTCTGCAAAAGAAGCATCAGAAAAAATAGGTGAAAAAGTTACAGATAGTGCGACTGAAAAACTTAAGGATTTCGGAACAGATAGTGTCACGGATAAAATAAAAAGTAGATCAGAGGATGTATCTGGATCAAAAGGACCTAGTTTGATTGAACGATTCGGTAAAATTGATACCAAGAAATTAATACAAGGAGCAGCTGCCATGGGGATTCTTGCAGGTGCGTTGTGGATTGTATCAAAAGCACTTCAAGAATTTAATAAAGTAGAATGGGCATCGGTTGCAAAAGGAACGATTGCGATGGGAACACTCGTGGGTGGATTGTACGGTGTATCAAAAGCATTAGACGCAACAAAAAGTTCTTTAATAAAAGGTGCTATTGCACTTGCAATAATGGGAGCTGCTTTGATACCAGCTGCCTACGGGTTTCAGTTATTCTCAGAAGTATCATGGGAAAGCTTGGCAGTTGCAGGTGTTGCACTTATCGGACTGACTGCAGCTGTTGCGGGATTGGGAGCAATTATGAGTTCGGGTGTAGGTGCAATGATGCTTGGATTAGGTGCAGTTGCACTTGCTGGATTAGGAGCATCATTGTTACCTTTGGCATATGCGTTAGAACTTGCAACACCTGGATTGCTTTCACTTGGGATTGTATTATCCAAGTTATCGGATATAGGAGTTGCTAGTTTATTTGGAATTGCTGGTGGAATAAGTGCAATAGGGGCTGCATTAATGGGATTGGGTGCTGGTGGTGGTATGGGTTCTGTGATGAGTGGTGTGGGTAACATGCTAGGTTCTATGGGAAATTCTATTGCTGGATTATTTGGTGCTGACACAGATAAATTAAATGAAAATCCACTTGATAGAATATTGAGATTTGCAAATGAAAGTGGAAACTTACAAGCTGCAACAGATGCTCTTGAAAGATTTTCTGTAATAGATTTAAGTGGATTTGCGGTAAATATTTCCGAGGACTTTGAAGAAAAACTTGGAATGGTTACGAGTAGTCTAGATGGATTTTTTGAAATGTTCAAAGGTATCAACGCAGGTGTAGTTTTAAATTTACCTGCCATGGCAATGGGAATGGAGATATTATTATCGTCTATGGCAAGAAATGGAATGAGAATAAAAGTTTCTATGGGTAAGGTATTGAGTACTTTATCTGATGGTATGGCAGACTTTATTAATTCACTTGAAGATGCAAAACCAAAGATAATAGGTATGTTACCAACAATGGCAGTAGGAATTGCAGGACTTGCGACTACATTATCATCTGACATTGCAAAATTACCCGATGATGTAGATGATATGTTGGAATTGCTTGGAGAATCTATTGATGATTTATTTGATGAAATTGATGATACAGACTTTGGTGCATTAAAATATTTTCCGGCTCTTAATTTGTCAATAATTCCTATGTTAAATGATTTATCCAAATTAAATTTTGCTTCGTTCGTGGGAGTTGATAGTGCAATGGAATCAATTGGGAAGGGATTAGAAGAACTTGCTGATTATATAGACGATGGTGAATTGGAAATATTATCAAAGTTTTCTAGTGGAAGTGCTAACTTAATTGCTATGATTATATCATTATCTAAGTTAGCAGGTGCAGCTGATTCTGTTAAAAAGGTATTTCAAAACATAAAATTTGGATTAGATTATATTGCAGAGATACCATACGAACAATTATCTACAAATAAAATAGGTTTGCTAAAAACATTTTCTGTAAAGTTAGTTGATGCGTTTTCTGTATTTTACAATAATACTTTAGATCCAGTCGTTGAGGGAATGCGAACATTGACACAGGAATTATATACTATGTGTGATGCAATTGATAAATTAGATTCTGAAAAAATAAATAGACTAAAAACTTTATCAACTGGTTCCACAAATCTACCACCTCAAGATCCATTTGAAACTAAAAAAGTTAATCCAATGGTTGTAACAAAACCAAATAATGTAGAAAGTTTAGTAACTCAGAAAATAACTTCAACTGAAGACGAAAGATTGCGAGATATTTTCATAACAAAAACCGGAGGTGTTGAAAATTTTAATAAATTAATTAAACTTGGAGAAGAATCCTCTCGTGCTCTTAAACAAGCATTTGATTTTGGAAAAAAATACGGAACTTACAACGAAGCATCTGAGTTTGAAGCCGATGCACCTTCTTATACATTCAAAGATGAATCAATGCAAGCAAAGTATCAAGAGTTAATGAAAATAAGGGGTGATAAGTTCGATACTTACTTTGATCACAAACGATCTATGCAAGATAAATTTATGGATCATCATAAAGCAAGTATAAAAACTAGTCTCGGTCGCGATAGAGTTTCTCAGGCATTTTATAAGCAATCTGAAAAATACGAAGATATGGGGGCAATAAATACTCCTCAATTAGATATTACTTCAAATATTACCCCAGTTATGCAACAAAAATCACAACAACTAATTTCTGATGGAATTGGTGACACAACTACACAAATGTATAATACAGGAACAGGAATGTTAGATACTCAAAAATCAATGGAAGATGTTTTAAGTGCAGTAAACACAAATGTAAATTCAAGTGGGTTGTTTGGAATATTTAGTGCATTGTCGACATTTACTGCGGATACTTTTATTACTGGTATAGGCAATGCAACTAATGCAATATTAGCATTTACAAGTTCATTAGAAAGTATGTCGGTTAGTAACATAAAAATACTTGATAATATTACCAAAATAATTACTACCGAAAAAAACATAGAATCTGGATTTAATTCAACATTATCTGAAATACAATCAACACCAAACGAAAGTGAATCAGTAACCAACATTAGTACCGTAAATCAGAGTACAATACAACCAAGTGACCAAAAATTAAAAGATAATACAGAAGTTGTTGCAAAATTGAATGAACTTATAGGATTAATGAGAACCGGTGGCATTGCGGTAAATGTAGATGGACGCAAAGTGTCAAAGGCAATCGCATCGTCACATGATTAAAACAAATATTTGAAATGAGTACACCCGAAGAAGCATCATCTGGACCTTGGAAACCAATGCCAGAAAAATTAATAACTCCATATACTAAGTTTAATTCATCTAGTGATAGATTGTCATTAAATCGTGGAATATCTAAAATATATACGGGCAGAGGAACAATATATTCAGAGGCACAACCAGATGATGCACAAAAGTGGACATATAAATTCTCAAGTGAATCGGACAAAGAAGAAAATAGGTACGGTAGAAAAATAAATCGTGGTGGTGACCCAAATGGAAATTCTGAACTTGTACCACAATTAGGTGTTTATCCTGGAATTGTAGATGTAGAAAAAAAAGAAAAAAAAGATTTTGAAACTGTAAATAAGTATGCTGGACAAACTCATGCTCACCATGAAACATTTAAAACCGATATGGAATTTGCAATACGGAACAACGGATTTAATTCGGTTGGAATGCAAAATGACACAAAGAGGAAAGAAATTATTGACTCACTTGCTTCTAATAATAATGATTTAATCGGTCAGTATCTACCCAAGTCCAATAAAGATGAAGACTTCGTAAGTAATTCAAAACTAAAGTATGAAAGTAGATATGATAATAATAAAGATCATTTAAATAAAAAAAAGATACCATCATACAAATCCGGATCGAAAACAAAATCAGATGAATACGATAAATTATATCCATTGTCAGATGATATAGCTGATGTTAAAACTGAACATCAAACATGGAAAAGTTGGGATTTTATACCTTTTGTTTTACATGATTTAGTTAATAAAAAATATTTACCATTTCGTTCATACATCAATGCTATCTCTGATCAGTCAGATGCACAATACACTGCGGTGAAATATTTAGGAAGAGCTGATAGTGTTCAAGTATATAATGGATTTACACGGATTCTGTCACTCGATTTTACTGCGGTTTCGTTTACACTTGAAGAACTACATCCGATGTGGCAACGATTAAATTATTTAGTTGGGTTAACGCAACCATCTGGATATACAAATATGAAAGACGGTGACCTTGGTCCTGCTCATAGTAGCTTTGTAATTCCACCTTTTATACGAATGAATTTAGGTGATATGTATAAAGACCAACCTTGTATTATAACTTCAGTTGGATTGACTATACCACAAGAAGCATCGTGGGAGTTAACAAAGGATTCAAGTGTAAAACGAGAAGGTGGAAATTATGAATTTTTAAACGGCACAATAAAAAAACCAGATATATTGGTTGGTCAATACCCAAACATGGCACAAGTAAATATTTCATTTACATTGCTTGAGAAAAGATTACCAAAAACTAAAAATAGACACTTTGGTCATTACAACAGAGAAGATAATGAATGGGATGTAAATCATTATCCAGACAAAAAAGGAGATCGTAAAAAGGGATTTAATTATAATCTAATACACTCGGATCCAGACGAGGTTCAACGAGAGTTGGTTGGTGAAATTGAACCAAGTGAACCCATCGAACCAAATACAATTATTAGAAAAGAGATAGATCCCTTTGAGGGTTCGGATACACATAAATGTACAACATATCCACCCTCACATTATTACAAACAAAATGGAAACTTAACAAAAAAAGATCAAGAACGCATAGATTCAGAAGTTGCCGAGTGGAAAAAATGTGCGTGTGAGCATATAGCAAAGATTATGAATGAAGAATCTGCGGATTCATGTGTTTGGGAGGATGATTGTATTAAAACTATAAATGGAAAAATAGTTCCAGAAGGGTTAAAATGTACATATACAACTGCATTTCAATCAGATCCTGTAAAAGAAGATGATGAAGTAAAGAAACCTCCAATGTGTCCATATGAAATAGGTGATTTTAAACAAACAGATGAAAAAGGAAGGGTAATTGGTTACCAAAATAAGTCTTTATTTGAAAATGACAGTTCAAACTATATAGAGTTTTTGAAGGGTAGAAATCTAAATTATTGGATTAAAGATTTGACAGATTATCTTGCAAATGAAATGGGTCAACCAAAATTTGGAAGCAGTGGATACAAATACGAAACAATAAACGGTACACCTTCTATGTACAATGTAAAAAAAGTTACCAGTGGTAGTTTAGTGTTGGAATTTGATTCAGAAGGATTTCCCTTTTCATACAATGGTGCACCGATTGATTCATCTATTTCGGGTGATTTTAAAGTAAATTGTAGTTCCGATGATAAAATGACTGACCGAGAACTTGCCGGAAATTATCAACCGTCAATAGTTGTTGATTTAAATTCTAACTTTAAAATAATAATTGATGCAGAAAAAGATCACTACATTACAAAAGAAAATTATACAAATACATCAAGTGTAAAAAGTATGCTGGCTGAGTGGGTTGCAAAAACCATGTCAAAATATGCGGATAATGGTCGTACCTCAGAAGCAAAGGAGTCGTGGATTAACTTAGACAGAGAAGAAACTGATATTTATTATGTTCCATATGAAACTGATTTTGCAAAACAAATAACTGCATATAAAGTATTTCCTGGAAAATCTGATTATGTAAACTACGAAGTTGATAACGATGTTTCTGAAAAATTAAATATAGGTGGAGGTAAGAAATATGCACAATTAAAATTTGGAATGTATGCAATTGTTAGTAACTCTGTTGAAAAATTATCTGGAACTACAACCGAGAAGCAAATGGAAAGTACAATTGGTGATACTTTGTATAGATTATTCTTTGAACAAAATTACTACGGAGGGGCAACAACAGGAACACTATCATCCGGATCTGGTGTGAGTAATCGTGATGTAAGTGGTGATGGAACTCAACTTGATTCACAAGAGAATGCAAAGAAATTTTTAGATCCTGGAAATCTAGGTCCATTGAAGGAACGAAAAGACGCATTAGAAAGACTAAAGTCAAATGAAATTGAATTACAAAAACAAATGCGAAACGAAAATGTTCCATGCCTTAATTATGAAATAGTTGTTGGGAAGTGGAGTGATTCTGATAAAAATGTAATAATTGGCAGAATGAAAAACATGGAATATCAGAAAATAATAAAAGAAAAAGTATCAAATGGTGCTACTAGAGTCGCAATTGAGAATTTAATATTTATGTTAGATGGTACTTCTTCTTTAGAAATAGAAAAAGCAGAATCTAAATATTATTCAAAATACGATGCAGGAGAACTTACACCTTCGGATCCAGAACTTAAAAAATATACCGACATTAATTTCATTGATTCTGAAATTGAAAGAATCAACGAACAAATCAAGGAAATTGAAGATAAACAAAAACGAGGTGAAATTGAAGATCCAATAAAGGAAGGTTATTATTTTGGAGACGATGATTCTTCGAGTCATTACGAACCTTGGAGAAGTAATCATGCGATGGAAAAAATAGATTTCGTAGAAGGAACATTTCCGTCTAGTAATGATTCAACTACTGACGATGATTTTGATGAAAGTGATGAATCCAATTATATTGGTCAACCAAAACCAACTACCGAATCACCTACTCCTGTAAAACGACCAATATGGGAGTGGTCTCCGATAGACAGAGCAACAAAATATGAAGTTGAGTTCATGGGTTCTAAGCAGATAATATCAAATGCAGTTTTTAAATCTACAATTGATCTTTCTCCCGGAAAGTATACTATAAAAGTAAAAGCAGGTGCTGAATCTCGTTCGGGTAAAATTGATTGGTCGCAAACAGGAAGTCATACGGTTACTATAAGTGAAAAAGCATTACCACCAAAACCAAACAATTGTCCTTATCCTGTTGTTCGTGAAAAAAATGCAAAGGATAAGTATGGAAGACTAATAGGTCTTCCTTCGAGTGGAGAGTTTAGTGAAGAACAATTAATTGAACGGAATGTAAAAATGTGGATGGGTGATGTAATGGCATATATCATTGCAAATGAAAAAATAAGTAGTCTTCCATTTCCAGCAGATCCTTCACAAGTAAGTTGGAGAACTAATGATAAATTTTCTACATCAACTTACGGAAGAAGTGATGTTGTTTGGTCATTTTCTGGTAAAAAACTATCAAATCTAAGTGGAGTTGGTAATCCCGTTAAAATCAATGGAAAATCTATAACAGCATACAACGAATTTAATAATGCTTGTGGTGAACGAATTGATTCGGATAAAGACACGGCACATAAAACTGATGGTGAAAAATTAGCAACTCCAAAACCAAACGCAGATACACCAACTGATAATACAAAACCGGAATGGACATGGGAGTCGATAGCATCTGCAAACACATATAAAGTTTCGTTGAGAAAAGTAAAACCATCAAGTTCATCGGATTCATCCACATGGTCAACGATAAAAGACTATGGAGTAATACAATATAGTCCAGATACATCAGTTACTCCGTTTGCTCCACTTGATGAAGGAACTTATGAAATATCTGTGATTGCTGAGAAGAAAAGTGCTAAAAGAAAAGCAAACAGAATGGCCAATCAAAACAAAAAAATTAAAGAAACCATTATGAATGCTTCGGATGCAGGAACTCATATCGTTGAAATAAAATATGATACACTAAATGCACCAAAACCCACATCCGATGAAACTACAAATAGTAAAACTATAACATGGACATGGAATGAAATTAAAGATGCGGTACAATATGATGTTTATCTTAAAAAAATTAAATATATGGACAATGGTAATGTAGTTACAATAACCGATTTTGGAAAGGTTGACAATGTAACTGTACCAAGAATAAGTAAAACTGTACAAACGGTTGAAGATGATGGTTATTACGAAATAAGTGTAATTGCTAGAAATGATACAATTAGTTCCGCACCGGGAACACATGTAGTATATGTAGACTCGGATTTTATAGAACCCACTCCGTCACCTTCACCTTCGGCAAGTCCTTCTTCAATCAATTGTAAAGATTTGTTATTTGATAAATGGAATCCGTTTCCCAATAAAAACGGACTATCTGACATTAGAATTTGTGAGGATTCCATACGTGGTAGAAATCGGTACATTGCAGATGTTGCCGAATATTTAGCTTGTGTTAAATTTAACAAACAATTTGATTCTGGTGATTTTCCAAATACTAGATTACATTCTGCTGGACATTATGTAAGTGGGGGTGTAATAAAAGGAGTTACTGTTCGCATTGATGGAAAACTTGAAAGACATCCGGTCGGTGACTTGAAAGAAAATATTTTCAATGTAACTAAGGGTGATCGTTTAGAGAGTGCGTCTGAACGAGAGCAATTTAGAAATTCATTAATTCCAAATTGGAATAAAAATGATACATTTGATAAAATAATAAGTGATGCTCCTGAATTGAATAATTGTCCTGGAAGTACTACATATATAGGTTTGAGAGTATTTCATAATAATATACAATGGAAAGGGCAAACCAACGGAGCCGTGCCAAGTGGCCACGAACCCGGAGATACCAAAGATAAAATGCCAGAGTCTTTGTATAATAAAACACAACAAGATGCGAGTATTTATTTTAAAAAGGAAAAAAATGCAAATGATCCTGATAGAGATTTATTAGGTAGATGGTGGTTGACCGAAGAAGAAGATAAGAAAATCCAAATAAAAGCACTGCGAAAAAATATATAAGATTATGAGATACACATCAGTAAAACGAAAAAAAGATTCAAACGGAAATAGAATAGTTTCAACTGCAATTATACCAAAAATACCACGTAGTAATAATGATACATTTGTAATGATTGTCGAACGAACCAGACTTGACCATTTGGCATATAAGTTTTATAAGAATCCAGAATACTGGTGGGTAATTGCAAATGCAAATAATATAAATGGAACAATGTATGCAAAATTAGGTTCTCAGATTAGAATCCCAATGAATATTACACAGATAATAGCAGAGTATAATAGAATTAATGAAATGCAATGAGTAAAAGTGTTATAGAAAAATATCCTTTACCAGATCCAGATGTAAGTCCATATGCCGTCCGTGACTGGGCACGTGAAGATAGATTTGAATTTCCATCTAGAAATCATATAAGAGACTGGGTGAGAGAAGAATTTTTAAATCGTGCAAGAAACTTCGGAAGCAGATATACAGAAAGTGGTGAGACTAGTAATTTTTCGGATACATTTGAGAAGTCATATGCAATACCTGCATTGAGTGGAACACCTGAGCAACAAAGCAATTGGGATCAAGCATTGTACAAAGGTTCTAAATCTGCTTGGGTTAGAATGTGTTCAAATGCAGTTGTTCAATACAGTGAAGATAACATACGGGAGGGGTTAATATTAACTGGTAATACAAATTTCGACGATACCTATGGATTTTTAAATTCCAATATGAAACGAGATGATGGAAATGCTTCATTGATGGCAAGTTCCGAGGCAGAAACACTTATAGGGTACGATATAAATGGATTACCACACAAAATACTAGAACCCGATTATAAACATAGACCAAGTCCTGGTATAACATCAGTGGAGTCTGAAGATATTGAACCGGGTAAAAATTTTAGAAGAACCACAATTTCATTTAATTGTTGGAGTCCTGCACAACTTGATTATTTAGATAACTACTTTTTTCAAGTTGGTAGCACCGTGGTAGTGGAATGGGGGTGGAATACCTTCCCACGAAATGCATTACTTCCACTAGATAAAAAGGGTGTAAATCATTTAGTTGAAATTTTTAATAATAAGTGGTCAGACGGAAGAACAGAAAAATTTAGTCTGCCTCCTGCTTCTTTTCATTTACGAAAGGGTAAAGGTAATTATGGGTTTGTTATTGGGATTGTTCATAAATTTGATATGAGTGTTCGTGAGGATGGTGGATTTGATTGTAAAATTGAAGTATGTACAATGTCCGAAATTGGACATCAACAAAATCAAAAAGATAATGAAAAAGGTCGGGCAGGAAAAAATTCCGATAAAAGAATGACACTGCGTGATTTTGTAAACAATCGTCTTGGTATATCGTTAATAAAAGATACCTCTCAAATGAATAAAGAAAATTCTGCTGACACAATTTATGATAATGCTATCGAGTTATCAAGAGGTAGGTTTTTTACATTCGATGTAAAACCTTCAAGTAAACCATATTATGCGGGTAAAGATAATAAAGGAGGGACATATATTACAGTTGGGTATTTTATAGATATCCTTAATTTATTTTTTGAAAAAAAATCTAAAGATACAGATGCATTATTGTGTCAATTTTCTTGTTTTAATTCACGATGTATCGCACATCCGAATATAAAATCCACAAACGGTGATGTCTTGTTGATACCAAATGCATTATCACCGAGGCACAATCAAATTTCATGGAACGGTCCCGACTTAAATACACTTGCAGCGGAAAATAGTGCAATTGCAATATTACAAAAAGGAAATGGGTTTGCTAACAATGAATATAAAGCATCAACTGACAATTATATAAGGATGGTTGAGAAAACAAAAGGTTTAAAACCTAACTCAATTAGTACACTTGAAGAAGCACTTAAAAAGTCTCCTCGTGACAACTTACATTCTATACTATCAATTAATGCTAAACCTGGTAAAGATCGTCAACACCCAAATTATCATCCTACTAAAAACAATGATGATGTTATGGTAAGTAAACAGGATTGTATTAGACCTTTTCCAGATTTTTCAAATATAAAGAACGATGAATTTTCTTTAGAAACAAAAGGTTATTCGGGAAGAATACAAGATTTGTTTATTAATATAGAAGTAATAAAAAATGTAGTAAACGAACATGAAGAAGCATCAGATATATTATTAAATGTAATGAAACAAGTTTCTACGGCGGGTGGAGGTTTCTGGGACTTTGCGGTAATTGGTGGAGACCAAAATACTGCATCTACTACTACTCTTGATTTAATTGATAGAAATTTTTCTGGTACAGAAAATGTTGATGAACAAAAACCAAAAGCTTGGTTATTCAACCCACATCGTTCTGATAGTATTATTACTGGGTGCGACTTTTCTGCGGCTACAAAATCTGAAATATCATCCCAAGTTTTATTTGGGGCAGGTGGTGTGACAGGACCGGCTGCATTTTACGGAAGACCAAAAACAATTACAGATTTAATAGCAAATCCTAATAATTTTTCAAAGCAAACAAACGACGCAATCGCAAAAAGTTCAGGAACAGGATCAAGTGAAGAAGAAATGGCAGATGAGCAAAAATATATAATTGCAAGAAAAATAGTTGGTGCAACTGCAAATGATATAAGTAAGTTTTTAACTTACCCAGAGATGTCAGATGGAGAAACAGACTATGCAATTTCTTATGAAGATGAAGATGGAACAACAAGAATTTTAGAAGCAAAAAACGAGGAAGAGCAACAAAAGAATATTCAAAAAGTTAGAAACGAAGGAAAAGAAAATTCGATAAAAACAAAAAATAAAGTAACTAATGCAAAAAAATACGGAGATAGTGCTGGTCGTGCAAAAGCAAAAATGTATCAACGTGCAACTTGGGTATATGTAACCGATGAGTTCATTAAACGAGCAAATAATGAAACTGTAGATGGTGAAGGTGATAAAATTAAAGAAGAAGATAGTGCAATTAAAGTTTATCAAAAACTAAAAGGAAAAATAATTAAGTTATCAATTGGAAGTGACACTTGGAGTGGTGACGAATGGAAAGCCGCAAATGGTGATGAAAAAGATGATATGCTTGAAGATATTGAAGAAGATGAGTTTGCAGTTGAAGAAATACAAAAGTTAGAAAATGTGAACGATGAATGGAAATATAAAATAAAACTAAGAGAGCAGAAATCACGTGAAGTTGATAATGCAACATTAGCTGCATATTTAAAGGCAAGATCTGAGGAAAAAGAAAATATAGAGGATATGCCACAATCGGTCAAAGATGCGGTTAGTGGTCTCGGTGAGGATGGTCTTGATGAAATTGAAAGACAGGCATATATTGCTTACCCAAAACACAAAGGTGGTTGGTTTACTGATGATAAGAATCCATTCGGTATGGGAAGTGAAGGTGGTTATGAAGAAGATGTAGAAATGGTAGATATTGATATAGAAAGAGTTCGTCGTGAATGCAGGTTAGACGATTCTCCTCATAATAATATAAACTTCAATCAACCATTACCTGCCGGCCCTGAATTATCACTAAAATTTGATGGTATTGAGGGATTAAGACTACTTGATGTTTTTAATTGCACTGGTGTACCAATTAGATTTTATAACAAAGGAATTTGGGCAATAACGGCAGTTAAGCACTCTATATCAGATGGTAATTGGGAAACTACAATTGATGCTTTATTTTATCCAGGATCAACTTCATTAGAAACAGATTGAAATGAAAAATAATAACGACAATACAAATATGTACATGAATGGAAGATACACTTCACTTGCTGAAAAAAATCCATATTTTAATTTTAATTATACAAGTAGTGAACCAAACTTATATATTCCTGAAATAAGTGAAGAAGATACTTCACGTGGGTATATTGACAGATACTTTGTTAAGCAAATTACTTCTGCTAATTTTCCTATATACGAAGTAGATGTAGACCAGTATGAAACTTTCAAGGAAAATCCATTTTATGATACACTTGAAATAAAATGGAGAATTTCAGATCAAAAATATAACTTTACCGAATCAGATAATTCTTACAATAGACCTATGTCCGTTGCTGAATATAATAGCAACCAAATAAATTTTGCCGAAAACAAACTGGTTGGTATGGTGAATAAATTAAAAAATCCACTTGAGTTTTATAAAAAAATATTGTAATATAAAAACTCTATGCAATTTATAGAAACTACGTCAGAGGCAAGGTCACTACTAGAAAAATTACAATCCAGTCAAAGTGTAATTAATTTTTACAACCAATGGTCTGACCAACATTCCGCAAACAATCAATTATGTGCATTGCTTGTAAATGTAGATTCTGAAAATTATGTAATTTCATTTGGTCATCCTGATGTAAAACCAATGCCAATTCAGTATTTAAAACTTTTATTCGAGACTGATGGCAAAAAAATAATATTTGATAGAAAAAATATAAAATACTTTGTATCAAATATTAAGAATGCGGTAGATTACAAAGTGTGTTCTTACTTCAAAACAAAAGAAGAAATTTCTGAGAATTTTGATTTGAAAAGATCAAATGACATGAGATCTATTCCTATAATGAATATACTTAAACATTTTAAGAATTTAGTATCAACACTCAACTACGATTTAATTCTAGGTGACGTAGAAACTGATTTATATGAATTAGAATTTTCTGATGCATTGTACAATGTTGAAAAAAACGGAATGTTTGTGGAAAATTTTACTTTGGGAAGTCAACATTTAGTAAATGATAAAAATTTAGTTTATGGTCAATATAATATGCTAACTCCAACGGGTAGACCGAGTAATAGATTTGGTAACATAAATTTCGCAGCTTTAAATAAAAAAACTAATGAACGAGATTGTTTTGTTTCAAGATTTTCAGATGGACTACTTGTGATGGTAGATTATGAAAGTTACCATCTAAGATTGTTGGGAAATTATTTAAATTATGAGTTACCAAATACATCTTTACATGAGTATCTAGGGAAATTATACCATGGTAAACAAGAATTAACAGAAGATGAATATGAGTTATCAAAAAAAATTACATTTAACTTAATATACGGAGGTATATCCGATGATGTTAAAAACAATGTTCCATTCATGAATGAAATATCAAAATATGTAGATAAAGTTTGGAACTTTTATACTAACAATAAATATGTAAAGACATGGTTCTATAAAAGAAAAATATTACCTAAGTTCTTTGGAGAAAAAGTTAATTCATATAAGATTTTTAACTATCTACTCCAGTCGGCCGAAACTGAACAAAATTGTAATGTATTATTAAAAATAAATAATTTTCTAAAATCTAAAAAAACAAAATTAGTTTTATACACATACGATGCATTTTTATTTGATATACCGGGTGACGAGTTTTCATTGATAAAAGAAATAAAACCAATCATAACTTCTAATGATTCATATCCAATTAGAATTTATTATGGAAGAAGTTATGGAAGTATGAAAGAAATGAAACTTTGATTTTCATTTAATATACTTATTATCAAAAGGTTATATAATGAAAACAAAACTGCTTTGTACATTTACCGATATTCATAGTTATGATATTGAGGTTGAAAATATTAAAAAATTTTACGATATTGTATATGATAAAATTTATATACTTCAAGATATAGACAATTTAAATAGTTTATTGTTGACTTACAACATAGATGCAGATAAATTTGAATCTAATAATTTTTATTTAAATACAATTAGTATGCATAGAAAAAAAGATTCAAATACATTATATACAATTAATTCATTGAACGCATTAATAAAAAGTTTAAACAACGGCATACTTGATTTTAATTTAAAAATAAATTGGAATGACTATAAGAATACGGTTTTATTAGTGGACGGAAATTCGTATCGCGAAATAAAAACAAAATTATTTAAAATTCTGAAAAATTAGTTGACTATCTAACACAAAATATATAAGGTAAAGGTTATGGAAAATAAAAAGACACGAACAAAAAAAGAAAAAAATACATCTCTTGAATCTTTGATAAAAGTAAACGATGAAGAATCAATAAATGAATACAAGGCATTAAATTGGTCTGGAACTTTTTGGGATTACTTGGCAATGGTTGAAGATAATCCAAAATTGGCAAGAAATTCATATCAGAGATTATACGATATGGTTATTTCCCATGGAACTCGTGAGTTTAAATATTGTAAAAGGCAATATGTAAAATATAAGTTTTTTGAAGGTCTTGGTGATATTTCAATTTATGGTTTAGAAGAAAATTTGATGGAATTCATGGACATCCTTAAAAGTGCAAGTCGTCATTATGGTCCTGAACGTCGTGTTATTCTTTTACATGGTCCTGTGGGTAGTAGTAAATCTACAATTGTAACTGCACTTAAAAAAGGATTAGAAGAATATACAAAAACAGAAGAAGGTGCATTATATTCATTTAGTTGGAAGGTTTCAGATAAAGATGGAAATGAAGTTCTTGTAAATTGTCCAATGAACGAAGAACCTCTAAAATTATTACCAGATAATGTTCGTTTAGAAATTGTAAACAAATTAAACGACTCATTATCAACCGATGAGTACCGTTTAAAATTAGATGGTGCATTGAATCCTGTAAATGAGTTTTATTACAATCAATTGATGGAATTGCACGGGGGTGATTATCGTAAAGTTCTTGACCATGTTGTGGTTAGAAGAGTTGTTTTGTCCGAAAAAAATCGTGTCGGGATCGGAACATTTCAACCAAAAGACGAAAAGTCACAAGATGCAACCGAATTAACGGGAGATATCAACTACCGCAAATTAGCAGAATATGGAAGTGAAAGTGACCCCCGTGCATTTGATTTTGATGGAGAATTTTTGGTATCAAACCGAGGTCTAATTGAATTCCAAGAAATTCTTAAACTTCAGACCGAGTTCTTGTATGATCTATTAGGTGCAACCCAAGAGCATCGTGTTAAACCACGACGATTTAACCAAGTACCTATCGATGAAGTTATTCTTGGTCACACAAATAATGCCGAGTTTGAAAAGTTAACCAACAATAAATTTATGGAAGCACTTCGTGATAGAACTATTAAAATTGATATTCCGTATCTCTTGAAGATTTCAGAAGAAAAGAAAATTTATGATCACTTCTATAATAAGAGCACCGTTAACAAGCATATTGCTCCACATACAACATATTTGGCTGCATTGTTTGCAGTTGTAAGTCGTTTAGAAGAAAGTTCAAAGCAGGATATGAGCATCATTCAAAAAGCAAAACTTTACAATGGTCAAAGTGTACATGGTTTCACAGACGAACACGTAAAGGAAATGCAAGAAGAGGCTCCAAAAGAAGGATTATATGGTGGAGTATCTGCTCGTTTTATTCAGAATCAATTTTCTAATGCGATTGTAAATCCAAGAATGGGTGCAAAGAGTTTAAATCCATTTATGCTTTTCGCACAAATTCGTGAAGGACTTAAAAGTTATAGTGGATTTCAAAGTGAAGACAACAAAAAGATTATGTTTGAACGTCTTGAACTTGTAGAAAAGGAATATGACAGAATTGTGAAACGTGAAGTACAACAAGCACTTAGTAGTAGTGAAGAAGCAATCAAAGCACTTTGCACAAACTACATTGATAATATCGTTGCTTATATTCAAGATGAAAAAGTTACAAATCCTGTAACTGGAAAAGAAGAAACTGCAAACGAGCAACTTATGCGTAGCATCGAAGAAAAAATTGGTATTTCCAATGGTATGAAAGATGATTTCCGCAGAGAAATTATGAACTATATGGGTGGACTTGCCGCCAAGGGTAAAGAATTCAAGTATGACTCAAACGAGCAACTTTACAAAGCACTTGAAAAGAAGTTGTTTGAAGATACTAAAGATAGCATCAAGTTGTCTGCTCTTGCACAAGATACTGCAACCGTAGTTGATAAAGAACTTCTTGAAAAGATTGACGCACTCAAGCAACGTCTTATTACATCATTTGGTTATGATGAAGATAGTGCTTCTGATGTTCTTACATATGTAGGTAGTATTTTCGCAAGAGGTGATGCAGACGAAGACGAAGATTAATAGTCAACGGATACATCATTATGCCATCTCGTAGAGTTAGGGAAGACCACCGTGAATATAGGGATATCGTCAAAGGTAATGTTGACGAAAAACTTAAAAAGCATATTAAGGGTGGACAACGAATCACTCGCAGAGGAAAAGACTTTGTAGTAGTACGAGTTCCTCATGTTGAGTTACCAAGTTTTCGTTACGGTGCTCCTTCTGATGGAGGTGGTATAGGTAATGGAGAAGCATCCGTGGGTGATGAAGTTGGAGAAGGACCACAACAACAAGGTCAAGGTGGACAACCTGGTGAAGGTGGTGAGGGAGAAGGTGAAGGTCACGAAATTGATGTTGGAATTAGCATGGATGCTTATTTTGATATGATAGGTGAAGAACTTCAACTTCCTAATCTACTTCCAAAAGAAAATGGTGAAATGGTAAAAGAAAAAATCAAATGGAACCGTATTGCTAAAGTTGGAAACAATTCACTTCTTCACAAACGAAAAACATTAAAGAACGCATTCAAACGATTAATTTCATCTGGTGATTACAACGAAGAAGATTTATCTAATTTTTATCCAATTAAAGAAGATAAAGAATTTCGCAGTTGGAGTTCCGTTGAAATGCCTGATACCAATGCGGCTATATTCTTTGTATCCGATATTTCTGCGAGTATGGATGATGAAAAACGTGCATTAATTCGTGAGTTGTGTTGGTATCTTGATAATTGGGTACAACGATTTTATCAAGAAACACAAGTAAAATATATAGTTCACGATCACCATGCACAAGAAGTAGATCAAGAAAAGTTCTACAAATATAAAAGTGGTGGTGGAACTCAAATTAGTAGTGCTTTTCATTTAGTTAATGATATAATTGAAAAAGCATTTCCATTAAACGAATGGAATATCTACGTATTCTATTTAAGTGATGGAGAAAATTTTGGTTCTGATAACGACTTGTGTGTGGAGTATTTAAAAACAATGCAAAACTATGCGAATTTAATCGGAATAACCGAAGTAAAAGCAGTTCGTAGTTGGGCAACATTTTTACCACATATTCAAACAAAGATTTCTTCTAAAGAATTGGATTCAAAAAAAATAGTTACTGCAACAATGAATGAACCGAGTGATGTATTCAAAACACTCAAAAAATTATTGACACCTGAAGAAGAGGAGGTACCGTTCTAAGTTATGGGAATTGCATGGGAAAGTCATAGTTTAAATTATGGTGTATGCCCTGAGTTGGCTGCACTAATACCAGATGTTTTAAAGGCGTGTTATGATAATGGTCTTGACCCTTATCCATTGTGCATAGAAGAGTTTGATGCAGATGAAATAGTTGAAATTGCGGCTTATGGTGGATTTCCTGTTCGTTATCCTCATTTTAATTTCGGACAACAATTTGAGCAACTTCATCATCAGTACCATTCAGGTATGGGTAAGATTTATGAAATGGTTGTTAATACTGATCCGACTTATATGTATCTGCAACGTAATAATCCTATTGTTGATAATTTAACTGTTGTTGCACACGCAACTGCACATAGTGATTTCTTTAAAAACAATATTATGTTCAAGCACACGAATCGTAACATGATGAATGTTATGGCAAATCATAGTGATAAAATTCGTATGTATATGGATCGTTTTGGTCGTAAAAAAGTAAAAGACTTTTTGAATGCCGCTCTTGCTATTGACGATTTAATTGATCCATCATTATGTTATCGTGAAAGTAGTTTGAAGAAAGCAACAAAGTTTAACTTTGAAGACCGTCAACCACGTGAACATGTAACTAGAATTGACACTAAAGAATATATGGAGAAGTATGTAAATCCATCTCATTATATTGAAAAGCAACGTAGAGATCGTGCTGAACGAACAAAATTAGCAGAAAGTAAATACCCACTTCAACCAGAACGTGATATTATGCTATTCATAATCAATCATTGTCGTTTAGAACCATGGCAACAAAATATTCTAAGTATGATTCGTGATGAATCAATTTATTATCAACCACAAGGTATGACAAAAGTTCTTAACGAGGGTTGGGCAAGTTATTGGGATTCTTATATTATGGCAACTTGCAATTTTGCAGGAGATGATGGAATATTTGCATATGCCAAACATCATGCGGGAGTTCTTGGTGGTAAATATAACATGAATAATCCATATAAACTTGGAAATACATTATTACGTGACATTGAAGACCGTTGGAACAAAGGAAAATTTGGTAAAGAATATGAAAATTGTGACAACGGAGATGAAAAAAGATATTGGAATAAAAATTTGAATTTAGGTCGTGATAAAATTTATGAAGTTCGTGAAAACTATAATGATGTAACTTTTTTAAATGAGTTTTTTACCAAAGATTTTTGCGAGAAGTATGAGTATTTTGAATATGCACTTGATAAGTCAACCAACAAATATGTTGTAGTTAGCAAAGATTATAAACGTATTAAAAAGAAATTAATAGACAGACATATTAATATGGGTCGTCCTGTTATTTATCTTGAAAATATGAAATATAAAAATACAGAGATTTTGCTAAGACATGATTTTGAAGGAAGACCACTTGATTTAAAATATGCAACGGGTACAATGGCATATTTGCATGAAATTATTAAAAAACCAATAAACATTCTTACAAATGATGTCCTTGAAGAAGGTTATGGTGCAGAAAAAGAAACTGTTGAAGTAGAAGTGCGTTATCGGTATAATAACGGTGAAATGAAAAGGTTTGAAGGTAGTAAAGTTTGAAGGTGGAAAACTTCGTTACACAAAATCTATGTCGTGATTCAAAAAACTTTCAACTCAATACTGTATATTGTTGTGATAATATAGACTTACTAACATCATTAAAGTCGGAGTGTATAAATTTAATATATTGCGATATATTATACGGTACAGGTAAAAAGTTTAAAGATTATACTGATTTACCACCTGAATACGATAAAATTAAAAATCATTATATTCCTAGATTGCACGAAATGAAACGAGTTCTTTCTAGCAAGGGAACTATCTATCTTCAAATGGATTTACGAATTGTTCATTGGATTCGTACAATTATGGATATGGTGTTTGGTTATGAAAATTTTAGAAATCAAATTGTAGTAAAATTTAATATAGGTGGTCGTGGAAAAAAAGAGTTTGCAAAAAAACATGACTATATAATTGTGTATACAAAATCAGATGATTTTGTTTTCAATGATTTAGATATTCGTGTTCCATACAAATCTGTAATTAGTAAAAAACAAGATCGTCCTAATATCACCGCAGAAAAGTTAGCACTTGGAACAATTCCAACAAATGTATGGGATGATATCCCATCCGGTCTAAAAGTTAAAAAACAAACTGATTATTATTCTGAAAAGCACCCTAAGATACTTGAGAGAATAATAAAAGCAAGTAGCAACGAAGGAGATTTAGTGGCAGATTTTTACTGCGGAAGTGGAACAACATTTGATGTTGCTAACTCTTTAAATCGTAGATATATAGGATGTGATATTAACAAAAACGCAGTTGAAATTACACGGAAACGAATTGAAAAAAATCTTCAAAAATCTACTTAAAAATTGACATAAAACATGGTCTGAAATATATTTATATACACGCATTAACACGTTAATGTAATTGAATATTAATAAATAAAAAATGACAATTGAATCTAATAAATTAACCAATCGTGGTATACGATTGGAAGTGCTAAAATATGCAAAAGAAATGGTGTGGGAAAGATGGCACATGGAAAACGAAGAATTGCAAAAATATGCAGATTTTGAAAAAACTTCACCTGAAATACTACCACTACCAACTACACATGAAGTATTAGAAGTTGCTTCGGACTTTTACAATTTCGTTGAAAATGACGGAAAACTCTCTTAATTAATATAATTCTGATTGACGAAACTCAAAACGGAGGGTATTATATTAAGAATAATAATAACAAATACAAATTAAGGAATAAAAAATGGCAATTGACCTAGATAAAATCAAAGCAAAACTAAATAATTTGTCTCAGACAAATAATAGAAAAAACTATCAATGGAAACCTCAACCTGGTAAGCAACAGGTTCGTATTGTACCATATAAGCATCAACCCGATAATCCGTTTATTGAGTTGTATTTTCATTATGGAATCAATAATAGAACTTACTTATCACCAAAGTCATTTGGTCGTCCTGATCCAATCGTTGAGTTTGCTGAAAAGTTAACTCGTAGTGGTGATAAAGACGATTATCGCATGGGTCGTTCTCTTATGCCAAAGATGCGTACATTCGTACCTGTCATTGTTCGTGGAGAAGAAGCAGAAGGAGTTCGTTTTTGGGGTTTTGGTAAAGAAGTTTATCAAGAACTATTGAGTGTTATTGCAGATCCAGATTACGGAGACATCACAGATTCAACAAACGGAAGAGATATTACTATTGAATTTCTTTCCGCAGAAGAAGCAGGAAGATCATTTCCAAAAACTAACATTCGTGTTAAACCAAACACATCACCTATCTCCGAAAATAAGAATATCGTTGATGGTGTTGCCAACAATCAAGCAGAAATCACAGAGATTTATCAAGAACTTAGTTATGATGAATTAAAAGATGCACTTGAAAAGTGGGTAAGTGGTGAGTCTGAAGAAGATGCACCGCCAGCAGAATCTGTTGATTCTGAAAATGTTACGGTTGAAAAAACCGAAAGTGAAGTAAAGCAACCAACCGTTGCTAGTGCAACTACTGAACAAAGCAAACCAAATGCAACTTCAACTGAAGATGTAGAGGCTGCTTTTGAAGAGTTGTTCAAGTCTTAAAAAAAACTAAGAGGGTGGTTGGATTACCAACCACCCTCATATCAATTTAAAATTTATGGCAAGAAAAAAAGAAGATAAAACAAAATCAGAAGATTTAGCATCTGTACTTGCAGAAAGTCTAAACTCTGCGTATAAGGATGAAGGTAAAGTAGCATTCTTTTTAAACGAAGGAGACGATCCTTCTTTAATTTCCGACTGGATTCCAACAGGTAGTAGTTTACTTGACTTGGCAATTTCAAATCGTCCGAATGGTGGAATTCCTGTGGGGCGAATTACCGAAGTAACTGGACTAGAACAAAGTGGTAAAAGTTTGTTGTGTGGTCACATTCTTGCGGAAACTCAAAAGAAAGGAGGTGTTGCAGTGTATATTGACACGGAAACAAGTGTCAGTATTGAATATTTAACTGCCATTGGTGTTGATACAGCCAAGTTGTTGTATGTTCATGTAGATACCGTAGAAGACATCTTCGCAACGATAGATAATATCATCGCAACAATTCGCAAAAGTAATAAGGACAGACTTGTTACTATTGTTACAGATAGTGTTGCGGCCGCATCTACTAAAGTAGAAATGTCAGCAGATTATAGCAAAGATGGATTCGCAACAACCAAAGCAATTTTAATCAGTAAAGCAATGCGTAAGTTGACTTCAACAATTGGTCGTCAGCGAATCGCATTAGTATTCACTAATCAACTTCGTCAAAAGATGGGAGTTATGTTTGGTGATCCGTGGACAACAAGTGGTGGTAAAGCATTAGCATTCCACGCAAGTGTTCGTCTTCGTTTAAAGAATCTTGGACAAATTAAACAAGGTTCTACAACTGATGTAATTGGAAATAAATGCGAAGCAACAATCGTTAAGAATCGTATGGGTCCTCCTCAAAGAAAGGCATCTTTTGAAATTTATTTCAATCGTGGTATTGATGATTTAGGAAGTTGGATCACCACACTTAAAACACATAAAGTATTTAAGCAAGGTGGTGCATACTACACTTATGTTGATTCTAAAGAAAATGAACACAAGTTTATGGCAAAAGAATTTCCAACTTTGTTAGCAGAAAATCCTGAACTAAAAGAAGAGTTATATACTCAAATTTGTGACAAAGTTGTTATGCAGTATGAATCTGCTAATAGTGTCATTGATGAAGATGTTGAATTTGAAGATAACGATACAATTGCTGAACAAGAGTTAGCATCCGTGTCAAATGAGTAAAAGTAAAATATTCAGTTTATTTGAAGAATTTTCAGAAGAACAAAAAGCAGAACTTGAAGTAGAACGAACTTTAAATTCTGATGCCCTTTTAGTAGATGGAATGAATACTTTCATGCGTGTTTGGAGTATGTATCCAACCACAAATGAAAACGGAGATCATATTGGTGGTTACACCGGATTTCTGAAAAGCATTGGTCACGCAATTCGTTTGAGAAAACCAACACGTTGTATAATCATATTTGATGGTAAAGGTGGAAGTACACGAAGACGAAAAATATTTCCTGATTACAAAATGAAAAAGAATGTGCGATTTCGTGTGAATCGTGCGTTGAGTTTAGATATGGATCAAGGAGAAGAAGATAACTCAATGAAAAAACAAATTGTTAAACTCATTGAGTATCTTAATATGCTTCCTGTTACAACTTTATGTTTGGACAATGTTGAAGCAGACGATGTTATTGCATTACTTGCTCGTTCATACTTCAGTGGACTTGGTAAGAAGTGCACTATAATGAGTACCGACAAAGACTTTCTTCAACTTGTAGACGATGATGTAACGGTTTATAGTCCGACTAAACGAACCGTTTATACCCCCGAGAAAGTATTACACGAATATGGAATTCATCCGAGCAATTTTTTATTGTACAGAACAATAGACGGAGACCGTGGTGATAACATAGATGGAATGAAAGGTGTGGGTGAGAAAAAACTAAAAACTGCATTTCCTGAGTTTGCAAATGACAAAAAACTAAATGTAAATGATTTATTACAAATCTCAGAGAAAAAACAAAAAGATATGCCTTTGTATAAAAACTTTCTTAAAGAAGAAAATCAAAGTTTGCTGAAACGAAATTATGATTTGATGCAACTGACTGATTCTATTCTACCTGCAAGTATGCAAACAAAAGTATTTGATCATGTTGATTCTCCTGTTACAACTCTTAATAAATTTGAGTTTAGTAAAAAGTTTGCAGAAGACCAATTATGGGCTGCGTTTCCTAACCATCACAACTGGTTGATGGAAACATGGACAATTCTGAATAACTATGCGATTTCTTCACAGTCGTAATTTTTTTAAAAAAAGTCTTGATTGGATTCCAATCATTTGATACTCTAATTCTTATATATGACGGAGACTATAAATAATAATGTAGATACCTTACAAAAGTTTGGGACTGCATTTCAAAGTAAAACTATTCGTGCTTTAATTGACGATAAAAAGTTCTTGGAAAGAACGCATGACATCATTGAAACCGAATATTGGGAAAGTGAATCAAACAAATGGATTGTAGAAGAAATACTTAGTTATTACGACAAGTATAAACGAACAACTACTCTTGATGTTTTTAAAATCAGATGTGATGATATAGGAATTGATTCACTCAAGGCTGCAGTTATTGACCAACTTAGAAGTATTTTTACTCAAATAGAAACACACGATGCTGAGTTTGTTAAAAATGAGTTTTTGAACTTTTGTAAAAATCAAAAACTTAAAAATGCAATTATGCAAAGTGTTGACTTTCTTAAAGGTGGTCAATACGATTCTATTAAAAGAATTGTTGATGATGCACTTAAAGCAGGAACAGAACGTGACATTGGACATGATTATGCTCGTGATATTGAATTACGAATGTCAGAAACTGCACGTGATACAATCAACACAGGGTGGGAAGTAATTGATGATTTAACAAATGGTGGATTGGGACCTGGAGAACTTGGAGTTATTATTAGTAGTGCCGGTGGTGGTAAAAGTTGGTGTTTAGCATCACTTGGAAAGTCGGCAATGCAAAGTGGCAAGAATGTATTGCATTATACTTTAGAACTTAATGAGTGTTATGTAGGTCTTCGTTATGATAGTTGTTTTACTGGAGTTCCTTTCCAAGATATTATGGACTACGAAGAAAAAGTTAAGAATGTAGTTTCAACTATCAAAGGTAAACTTCTTATTAAAGAATATCCAACAAAAAGTGTAGGAGTAAGTACAATTCTTGCACATGCAAATTTAGCAAATACAATGGGGTATCCTGTTGATATGGTGGTAATTGATTATGCAGATATTTTGTCTCCGGGTAAAGTATCAAGTAATGCAAATACCTACGTAGAACAAGGTGGTATTTATGAGGACTTACGAGGCCTTGCGGGCGAACTCGGAGTTCCAGTATGGACGGCATCTCAAGCAAGTCGTTCGTCATTAGACGATAATATTATTGAAGCACAAAAAGTTGCGGATAGTTATCGTAAAATAATGACGGCAGACTTTGTAATGAGTTTGTCGAGAAAGGCAACTGACAAGGTTAGTAATACAGGAAGATTTCATGTTATCAAAAATCGTTTTGGGGCAGATGGCATGACTTTTCCAAGTAGAGTAGACACATCTTCGGGTGTTATTGAAATATATGATGAACAAAGCACAAAAGGTGCTGAAATAATGGTGGAAATGAATGATTCTGAGAATGGTGCAAAGAATCTATTGAAAACTAAGTATGATCAAATGAATACTAATAAAAAATCATATAATAACGAAGATGTTGTTGATATTGGGTAAAAAATTCTGTATATATAGTATGTATTTTTACGATGTATTTCGTAAAATATATTTATATAATTAAATTATAACGTTAATATAAAAAACTAACAAAAGGTTACAAGTGAAAGTAAAAAAACGAAACGGTAGACTAGAAGATTTTAATGTTGATAAAATCAACAAATGTGCAGAACGGGCTGCAAAGAATTTAGAGAATGTAAGTGCTAGTGAAGTACTAATTGACGCAAAAATTAAGTTGTTTGATAAAGTAACAACTATGGAGATTGATAAATCTCTTATTATGAGTGCTAGATCAAAAATTGAATTTGAACCGAATTATGCTTATATGGCTGCGAGAATGCTTCTGAATACAATTTACAAAGAAGTATTCGGTGAAGGGGTGGATAGTGATGCGTTTGAACTTCAGTATCGTAAAAGTTTTATTACGAATATGCGTAGATTAGTCCGTGAAGAAATTTTGGACGAACAACTTCTTGAGTGTTATGATTTACGTGAACTTAGTAGTATACTGAATATTGAACGAGAAAAAGATTGGAAGTATCTTGGTATTCAAACTATATACGACCGTTATTTACTGCACATAGAAGGTCGTAGAATGGAAACACC
>Ga0181585_10000899_pt1 | contig 25716 bp, 28 predicted proteins | sample 071ome_29_FD_132469 | JGI IMG/M metagenome (GOLD analysis project Ga0181585, IMG submission 132469) | Coastal salt marsh microbial communities from the Groves Creek Marsh, Skidaway Island, Georgia - 071407BT metaG (megahit assembly) | ecosystem: Environmental > Aquatic > Marine > Intertidal...
TGTTCAAGCGCTACCTTTACAGCCTCGATGATCGCGCCGACAGGCTCGGCCAGGCTTTCGGCGATCTGACGTTCCGACAGCAGGATCTCTTTGGGCACGCCGTTCATCAGGTCGCGACCGCGGATTTCCATGGTCGCGCCCTCCCCATCATTGGGAACGCTGGCCGAGCCGATTTCCTTCTTGATGCGTTCGGCGCTGCTCTCGCCGACAAGAAGGTTATGGTTGCGGCGAATGTAGCCGGCAATCGCCTCATCCATCTTGTCGCCGCCGACGCGAACGCTTCGGGAATAGACCAGACCGCCGAGCGACAGCACCGCCACCTCGGTGGTGCCGCCGCCGACATCGACAACCATCGAACCTGTGGGCTCAGTCACCGGAAGACCGGCGCCGATCGCCGCCGCCATCGGCTCCTCAATGATGAACACCCGGCGCGCACCAGCGCTTTCCGTGGACTGGCGGATGGCGCGACGCTCGACCGCCGTCGACCCGGACGGTACCGCGACAATGATCTGCGGACTGGCATAGGTCCGACGGTTATGCACCTTGAGAATAAAGTGCTTGATCATTTCCTCGGCGACTTCGAAATCGGCGATGACGCCGTCGCGGAGCGGGCGGATAGCTGTAATATTGCCCGGCGTTCTGCCGAGCATCATCTTCGCTTCGTCACCGACCGCCAGGACCTGCTTCTTGCCCTTGGTTTCCGATATGGCGACAACCGATGGTTCGTTGAGAACGATACCGCGCCCCTTGACATAAACAAGCGTGTTCGCCGTCCCAAGGTCGATCGCCATATCGGCGGAAAGCATACCAAGAAGCCGTGAAAACATGACCGTTTACTTCCTCACTTAACTCAAACTCGTTGCACGCGGACACTGCATCAGGACCGCGCCAGCCTCAGGCCGACAGCGCGCCCGGCGCCGTCCTTTCCCGTTTGACCATCAGCTTGTTCAGGGCGTTGACGTAGGCGCGCGCCGACGCAACCAGCGTATCCGTGTCAGCGCCCTGCCCCATCACCGTCTTGCCGTCCTCGCCCAGACGGACTGTGACGCCGGCCTGGGCATCCGTTCCCTCGGTCACCGCATTCACCTGGTAAAGCTGGAGCGTCGCCGTATGCGGCACCAGTTCGCGGATGGCGTTAAAGGTCGCGTCAACAGGCCCGTCGCCGGTAGAGGTGACTGTCCGGATTTCACCGTCGACCATCAGTTCGAGCTCCGCTGTCTGAGGGCCTTTGGAGCCGCAAACCACGCGGAGACCTTCGAACTGAATGGCATCATTGCCGCGCAGTACCTCGTCATCGACCAGCGCGACGATGTCCTCGTCATAGACATCCTTCTTCTTGTCGGCGAGATCCTTGAACCGGCGGAACGCCTCATTGACGGCGTTGTCGCCCAACTCGTAGCCCAGCTCTTTCAGCTTCACGCGGAACGCGTGGCGGCCGCTATGCTTGCCCATCACCAGCTTGGACTGGCGCAGCCCGACCGATTCTGGCGTCATAATCTCGTAGGTCTGAGCGTGCTTCAGCATGCCGTCCTGGTGAATCCCGGATTCATGCGCGAACGCGTTGGCCCCGACGATCGCCTTGTTGGGTTGCACAACGAAACCGGTGATCGTCGAAATCAGCCGCGAGGCGCGGGTGATGAATTCGGAGTTAATGCCGGTCGTGAAGGGCAGCATGTCATGGCGCGTCCTCAGCGCCATCACGATTTCTTCCAGAGCCGCGTTGCCGGCGCGTTCGCCTAGCCCGTTGATTGTGCACTCCACCTGGCGCGCGCCGTTGGCGACACCGGCCAGCGAGTTGGCCACGGCGAGCCCCAGGTCGTTATGACAATGGGTCGAGAAAATCGCCTTGTCGGCGTTCGGCACCCGCTCGAGCAACATCGCGATCAGCGATCCGAATTCCTCGGGCACCGCGTAACCGACCGTATCGGGAATATTGATCGTCGTCGCACCGGCTTCGATGGCGGCCTCTACCGTACGGCACAGGAAATCGTGCTCGGTCCGCGAACCGTCCTCCGGCGACCACTCGACGTCGTCCGTGAAGTTGCGCGCGAACGATACGCTGTCGGTCACCGCCGCATGGACTTCGTCCGGCTCCATCTGCAGCTTGTATTTCATATGCAGCGGAGACGTCGAAATGAAGGTGTGGATGCGTTTCCGTTCGGCTGGCTTCAGCGCCTCGCCGGCGCGTTCGATATCGCCGCGCGCGGACCGCGCCAGACCGCAAACCGTCGAGTCCCTGACGACTTTCGCGATTTCGTTGACAGCCTGGAAATCGCCGTTGGACGCAATCGGAAACCCTGCCTCGATCACGTCGACGCCCATCTCTTCGAGCAGTTCGGCGATCTGCAGCTTTTCTTCCAGATTCATGGATGCGCCCGGCGACTGTTCGCCATCGCGCAAGGTTGTATCGAATATGATGACCCGGTTCGGGTCTTTGCTGGCGTTCATGACTCAGCTCCTCTTCCAATAGGGATTAGCGACGTTCATTACACGGTTCCCCTGAACGGCCAGCCGGCTGGCTTATCCGTTCAGGGGCCGCTAAGTCGCAGTCCCCGCAGGAACGCAAGCGCCGACAACAGGGCGCGGAAAGCCACGGAATGCAGGTACATTCCGGCCATTCCGGTTCCCGTAATATCCTGTCGTGCCGTCATCGTTCCCTGGTGCCTGCTGAGTAGGGCGCCGACCATCGAAAAGCCCTCTCAAACGGTTCATTACCGAACCGACCGAATGAAGACTCTCAACAGTTTTATGCTAACTCTCTATTCCTAATCCCTTATTAACGTTAATTGCAACGTTTTTTCGGACGGTTAACGGATTACCGGCATCAATTGCCATCAACTGCGGAAAGTGGTCTTCCTCTTCTGGCTCTGTGCGGGCTCAATTCACGCTATCGAGTTCTCCAGACCATCGACAGAGGGTAACATGGTGTCAGACTTAAGAATTGGAAGAACCGCCATGCCTTCAGGAATCTGCGTCTCCTCCGCCGCCGCGTTACTGGCGATCGCCCTCACAGGAGCCTTCTCCGCGAGTGCGCTGGCCGAAGACTGCGAAGCCGACCCTAATCAGGCCCTGTCCGTGGCGGGCGGATGCCTTGCAATCGAAAGTCACGTTTCACGACCGGGAGGACCGCTTGTCGTCTTCATTCACGGAGATTCGGGTATTTCGAGGCGATATACCGGCCAGCTGGACCGCATTCGGGACAGCGGTATAAACCTCGTCGTTCTGGCGCGTCCCGGCTTCAGAACGCGCGATGGACGCATGAGTACGGGCCCTGACTCAGACACCTACGACAATTATACGCCTGCGGTGATCGACAGCCTCGGCAGCGCGCTGCGCCAACTCCGGAAATTCCACAACGCCAGCCGTCCGGTGCTATTCGGACATTCCGGCGGCGCGATGATTTCCGGCATTCTCATGGGGCGCGCCCCCGGAGTCGCCGAAGCGGCGGTGCTCGTCGCATGGGCCTGCAACACCCCGAAATGGCGCGCATGGCGAGAGCTGTCAGCCGGCAAGAGCGGAAACTGGCCCAACAGCCTCTCGGCCCACGACTATCTCGACCAATACCCGGCTTCGTCCCGCATCTATGCGCTGACAGGGGACGTAGACGACAATACGAAACCGTCATTCGCTCGCGCATGCGTCGAGGCGCTAAGAGCGCGCAACATCAAGGCCACGCTCGAAATCGTCGAACGATCCGGGCATAACCGCGTCATGCGGTCGGAAAAAGTACTTGAAGCGATCCGCGCCGCCGTCAAACCGTAAACCGGGCGCTGCCGTCAGTTCTTTGACTTGTCGACCAGCCGGTTCTCGGCGATCCACGGCATCATGGCGCGCAGACGTTCGCCTACCTCTTCCACCTGGTGTTCAGCCTCGCGACGGCGCGTCGCCTTGAAGCTGGCCTGTCCGGCGGCGTTTTCAAGCACCCAGTCCCTGGTAAATCTGCCGGACTGAATATCGTCGAGAACTTCCTTCATGCGCGCCTTGACCGACTCGTCGATCAGACGCGGCCCGGTAATGTAATCGCCGTATTCCGCCGTGTTCGAGATCGAGTAGCGCATGTTCGCGATGCCGCCCTCATAGATCAGGTCGACAATCAGCTTTACCTCGTGCAGGCATTCGAAATAGGCCATCTCCGGCGCGTAACCGGCTTCGACCAGCGTCTCGAACCCGGCCTTGATCAGCGAGGTCAGCCCGCCGCACAGCACCGCCTGCTCGCCGAACAGATCGGTTTCGCATTCCTCGCGGAAGGTGGTCTCGATGATACCGGCGCGGCCGCCGCCGATGGCCGACGCATAGGAAAGCCCAATATCGAGCGCATTGCCCGACGCGTCCTGATCGACCGCGATCAGACAGGGAACGCCGGCGCCCCGCTGGTACTCGGACCGCACGGTATGGCCAGGCCCCTTGGGCGCAATCATGAAGACGTCGAGATCGCTCCGCGCCTCGATCAGCTTGAAATGGATGTTGAGCCCGTGTGCAAAGGCAAGCGCCGAGCCCTGTCGCAGGTTGTCGCGCAGATCGTCTTCGTAAAGAGCGGCCTGCAGCTCGTCAGGCACCAGAATCATGGTGACATCGGCCCATTGCGCGGCTTCCGCCGGCGTCATGACCTTGAGCCCGGCGGCTTCCGCCTTGGCGATGCTGGACGAACCTTCGCGCAGCGCGACCACGACTTCCTTGACGCCGCTCTCGCTCAGATTGATGGCATGGGCATGGCCCTGGCTGCCGTATCCGACGATAGCGACCTTCCTGGATTTAATCAGGTTAACGTCTGCATCCCGGTCGTAATAAACACGCATGATTTCGATTCCTCGTTTCTCTGTAATCTCAAGTCGATTTCTGCACCGGTAATAAACCGGTGGACATTACGGGTTGGGGTAGCGGCTCAATGTCCGCCAGCCCAAAAAAGCGTGGCACGGTTTAAATCCCCTTCGCCCCGCGTGCAATAGCAACCACGCCGGTGCGGGAAATCTCGACCAGCCCGAGCGGTTTCATCAGCTCTACAAACGCGTCGATCTTGTCCGTCGCGCCGGAAATTTCGAATACGAACGATTTCGAGGTCGAGTCTATGGCGTTGGCGCGGAAGATATCGGCGATCCGGAGAGCCTCGACGCGCTTGTCGCCGCTACCGCGCACCTTCACCAGCGCCAGCTCGCGCTCGACGCTCGGGCCTTCGACTGTCAGGTCCGTGATGCGGTGCACCGGCACCAGCCGGTCGAGTTGCGCCTTGATCTGCTCGATGAGCTGCGGCGTTCCGGAGGTCACGATCGAAATACGCGAGACCCCGTTTTCGCGATCCACCTCGGCAACGGTCAGGCTTTCGATGTTGTAGCCGCGGCCGGAAAACAGGCCGATAACGCGCGCCAGAACGCCGACCTCGTTATCGACCAGCACCGCCATCGTGTGCCGTTCGCTGGTATCCACCCCTGTTTCTCCTTGCTGAGTTGTCCCTGGAGATCAGACCAGGACCATGCCTTCGACGGACGTTTCCCGTTCCTTTTCATCCTCAGGCCCGAGAATCATCTCATTATGCGGCGCACCCGACGGTATCATCGGGAAGCAGTTCTCCTCCTGGTCGACAGCGATATCGCAGATCGTAAAGCGGTCGTTGGACAGCATTTCCTTGATCACGCCATCGACATCGTCGGGCTTCGTCGCCCGCAGACCCGCGGCGCCGTACGATTCCGCCAGCTTGACGAAATCCGGGAGCGACGCGGTGTAGCTCTCCGAGTAACGACCGCCATAGAGCAGTTCCTGCCATTGTCGCACCATGCCCATATACTGGTTGTTCAGAATGAACACCTTTACGGGCAGCCGGTACTGAACTGCGGTCGACATTTCCTGAATATTCATCAGGAACGAGGCCTCGCCGGCCACGTCGATGACCGTCGCCTTGGGATGCGCCACCTGCACGCCGATCGCAGCGGGAAAACCGTAACCCATGGTTCCCAGCCCGCCGGACGTCATCCAGCGGTTGGGTTCGTCGAACCGGTAGAACTGCGCGGCCCACATCTGGTGCTGACCGACTTCGGTCGTGATGTAGGTGTCGGTCCCCTTCGTAAGTTCGTATAGCCGTTCCAGCGCGTATTGCGGCTTGATCAGCTTCTTCGACGGCACGTAACGCAGGCAGTCGCGCTTGCGCCATTTCTCGATCTGCGTCCACCAGGCCTTTTGCGCCTTGGGGTCGCGTTTCGCCTTGATCTCCTTCCACACCGCGATCATGTCGGCGAGCACGCTGGCGCAATCGCCGACGATAGGGACATCGACCACCACGTTCTTGTTGATCGAGCTGGGATCGATATCGACGTGGATCTTTTTCGACCCCGGAGAGAACTCGGACAGCAGCCCCGTCACCCGGTCGTCGAACCGCGCGCCGATATTCACCATCACATCGCAGTCGTGCATCGCGAGGTTGGATTCGTACGTCCCATGCATCCCGACCATGCCGAGAAACTGGCGGTCGTTCGCGGGATAGGCGCCGAGCCCCATCAGGGTGAGCGTGATCGGATCGCCGGTCATACGGACGAATTCGGTCAACAGCTTGTGCGCCCGAGTCCCGGAATTTATTACCCCGCCGCCGCAATAAAATAGTGGCTTCTTAGCCTTGGCGATCAGCTCCACAGCCTCCCGGATGCGGGCCTTGTCGCCCTTGATGCGCGGCCGGTAGGTCTTGTGTTTGGCCTGGGTGATCTTGATGGGCTCGTACGCCGCCTCCTCGATCAGCACGTCCTTGGGCAGGTCGACCACCACCGGCCCCGGTCGCCCGGCCTTCGCGACATACATCGCTTCGTTCATGACGCGCGCCAGATCGTTCACGTCCTTTACGAGATAGTTGTGCTTCGTGCAGGGACGCGTAATGCCGGTCGTATCGGCCTCCTGAAACGCATCGTTGCCGATCAGATGGGTGGGCACCTGGCCGGTCATGCACAGGACCGGGATGCTGTCCATCAGCGCATCGGTCAGGCCGGTCACCGCGTTGGTCGCGCCTGGACCGGAGGTCACCAGCACCACGCCAAGCTTGCCGGTCGATCGCGCATAGCCTTCGGCCATGTGGACCGCGCCGCCTTCCTGACGCACCAGCACGTGCTTGAGGCGGTTCTGTTTGAAGATAGCGTCGTAGATCGGCAGCACCGCGCCGCCGGGATAACCGAAGACGGTGTCGACGCCAGCATCCAGCAGACACTGAATAATGATGTCGGACCCTGAAAGTTTCCGTTTCGCCATGATCCCGATTCCGTTCCCGGATGCGTCGTGGAGAACTCCGCCGCCGCACGCCAACCCGTTACTGTTCACCCATAGAGAAAGGCGACCCCGTCAGACGGAATCCCTCAATCAATCCGTTTTGTCAGACGCCGAACCGAGGAGTCGATCTGAATTCTTCGCTCTAGGCGGCCTCTACGCCTGAAGAGCGCGCAACCTAATGGGTCAAACACGCGGGGTCAACACGAATTCACTAATTTTTGGAAAGATAATTCCATCATTCTTTTCCAAATATTGCTCTTCAAGCAAAATATCCGAAACAAACTGATGACGGAACCAGGTACACTGCCTTTTGACATATCGCCGCGTCGCCTGCGAGGCCGAACGCGTCGCCTCGTCCCGATCAATCTCGCCCCGGACGAACCGGATGAGATCGGGAACGCCAAGCGCCTTCATCGCCGGCAGAGCGGGGTCGAGCCCACGGTCGGCGAGCGCGGCAACTTCCGGGATCGCGCCGGTCTCCATCATGGTTTCGAACCTGGCTTCGACGGCGCGATAAAGCTCTTCGCGCGGCGGCATCAGCAGGATGCGCAGAAACCGGAAGCCGTTATTCGCGCCGGGATCGCTTCCCGACTGCCAGGCGTGGAGTCCGCGCCCGGTCGCTTCCAGCAGTTCGAGCGCGCGGCAGATGCGCTGACTGTCTCCGCGCGCCAGCATCGCCGCACTATCGGGATCGCGGCTGGCCAGCTCGTCATACAGGGGGTCGCTGCCCGCCGATTTCATACGCCCGCGTATGGCGTCGCGGACAGCACCGGGAATGGACGGCATACGCGCGAGACCCGTCATCAACGCCCGAAGATAGAGTCCTGTACCGCCCGTGACGACTGGCAGCTTGCCGTCCGCGTGCAGTCGACGGATTTCCGCTACTGCGCGATCGCACCACGCCCCGGCGGAACAGGCTACGGCGGGATCGAGACAGGAGTATAGCCGGTGAGGCGCCCGCTCCTGCATCGCGGCATCCGGCGCCGCGCTCAACACCTCGAGTCCGCGATAGACCTGCATCGAATCGGCGTTGACCACCGCGCCGTTGAACTTCTCGGCGATGTCGGCAGCCAGCGAAGACTTCCCGCTCGCCGTGGGCCCGGCGACGACGATGACAGGCTGTTCGGCAGTCTCAGGCGGGTTCATATCCCCACAGGTCGCGCGCGATATCGACTACGAGCCCGATCTTCGCAGCCTGCTGTTCGATGGTAATCGGGTTGCCCACATCGATGCTCGCGAAGCCGCATTGCGGCGAAATACAAAGCCTGTCCCTGTCGATGAACTTTGCGGCCTCATCGATTCGCCGGCGAATTTCGTCGCCGTCCTCGACAGCCGACGCTTTGGTCGACACCAGCCCCAGGATAACGGTTTTGTCGTCGGGCACCTCGGCCAGCGGTTCGAACCCGCCCGCGCGCGGCGAATCGAATTCGAGAAAATAGAACCTGATCTCGAGTTTACGGAAGAGCTGGGCGGCGACATCGTCATAACCCGCTTCCGCCTGCCACGACCCCGCCTTGTTTCCCCGGCAGAGATGGATGCCGAGACTGAGATCTTTCGGCGTCCGGCGCGCAATCTCGTTGATCACATCGGTGTAGGTGCCAAGCAGGTCCTCCCAGTCGTCGCCGCGACGCGCGAGCCCCTCCCTGATTTTGGGGTCGCCGAGCTTGGCGATGGACGTCTCGTCGAGCTGGATATAGCGGCAGCCAGCTTCGTACAGCGCGCCGATTTCCTTCTCATAGGCGACGACCAGATCGTTCCAGAAATCATCGAGATCGGGATAGACCTCTGGGCTGATATTGTCGCGCCCGGAGCGGAAATGGATATAGCAGGGTCCGGGGAGGGTAATCTTCGGGACACCGTTGCCGGCAAGCCCGGCAATAAAATTAAAATTGTCGACATTGACCGGGCCGGGCCATGTCAGCCTGCCGACCACCAGCGGCACGCGGCCTTCGGTTACCCGGCCGGACGTATCGCTATAGGTCCAGTTGCGGTCGACGGTGCTGCCAATTTTCACCTCGTCGAACACGTCTACGGAAAAGCTGTCCGAATAGGCGTGCCGGCGATACTCGCCGTCCGTAATGGAGGAAAGGCCGAGCGAACGCTGCATTTCGACGACCTGCTGGATTGCCAGGTCTTCGGCCTGTCTCAGAGCCGCATCATCGATCTTGCCAGATTCGTGATCGCTGCGCGCCGCCAGAAGCGACGCAGGCCTGAGAAACGAACCGATATGTTCCGCCCGAAAGGGCGGATTGACGGGGGCAGCCATGTCTTGGTCTCCTGAACCTCAATCCTTACCAATGTGAGTTTATCACGTGCCTGACAGGAGGGCATCCGGCATCGCCCGATCGGCGCTTGTCACGGCGCGACAGCGTCTTCATAAAGGCCGGCATGCAACTGGTTCTGACACTCATTGCCGGCGGCGAAGGCGGCCTGACGGAAGACACACCGGGCCGCGTCGCCGACATCGCCGAAAATCTGACCGACTCGAAGGCCAGCGCCCCGGACTGGCTAGCTCCGGGCATTGCCTGCGATATCGGCCTGGAGGGAGATGATCTCTACGGCCTGCGGCAATCCCTGCACGCCGAATTGAGGGAAGAACGATTCGATTCCGTCCTCCAGCCGGCCGAAGGCCGCCGCAAGGCGCTGCTTCTTGCCGACATGGATTCGACCATTGTGACATCGGAGACGCTCGACGAGCTTGCCGACTATGCGGGAATCAAGGACCGGATCGCGGCTATCACAGAACGCGCCATGCGGGGAGAGATCGATTTCCAGGGCGCGCTGCGCGAGCGCGTCTCGATGCTGAAAGGGCTGTCTGCCGATGCGCTGGACCGCACCCTCTCGGGGATCGAACTGACACCGGGGGCGCAGACGCTGGTGCAGACCATGCGAGCGAACGGCGCCTATACCGCGCTGGTATCCGGCGGCTTCCGCTTTTTCACCTCGCGCATTGCGGAACGGTGCGGATTTCACGAAGACCGCGCCAACGATCTCATTGTAGAGGACGGTGTCCTCACCGGCGCGGTCGCAGAGCCGATACTCGACAAGGATTCGAAACTGGCGTCGTTAAAGGAAATTTCCAGCGCCCGCTCCATTCCGCTGTCGCTGTCGATGGCGACGGGGGACGGAGCCAACGATCTGCCGATGATCGAAGCCGCAGGCCTCGGCGTCGCGTTCCGGGCGAAACCCGCCGTGGAGGAAGCCGCACCGGCCGCGATCCGCTACGGCGACCTGACCGCTCTTCTCTACTTACAGGGCTATCGGCGCACCGAATTCGTTACCGGCTGAAGCCGAAAAAAAAGAACGCCGCCGCCCGGCCGCAGCCAGGGCAGCGGCGTTTTTCTGCCCCGATCAGCCTTCGGATTTCTTGAGCGACAGCGCGACGAAGCGGGCATTGCCATCCCGTTCGAACAGGAACAGCAGGCTTTTCATTTTCGAATTCACCGCCTTGTCGACCTTGCTGCTGACCTGCGCAGGCGATTCCACAGCCTCCTGATCCGCACCGACCTTGCGCACGATATCGCCGGGGCGCACCCCCTTCTCGGATGCCGGACTGTCTCCCGACACCGATGTGACGACCACGCCGTCGATATCCTCGCCAATCTTGAACCGGGCGCGCAGCTTGTCGTCGAGGCTGGCGAGCTTAAGCCCGAGCGCGTCAATTGTGGTCCGGGACGAGGACTTCTCGGGCGCTTCCTTCGTCATCGACGCCAGGACTTTCGGATCCTCGGGAAACTCGCCCAGCTTGATACGGACCTTCTTCTCCTTGCCCTGACGCCACACGACGACATCTACATCCTTGCCGACCGGCGTCTCCGCGACGATGCGGGGCAGCGCCCGCATTTCCTTGATATCGACGCCGTTGAATTTGAGAATGACGTCGCCGACCTTGATGTCGGAACCTTCCGCCGGGCCGCCTTCGGTCAGGTTGGCGACAAGCGCGCCCCGCGCCTTGCCGAGTTCCAGGCTTTCGGCGAGCTCGTCGGTAACCGTCTGGATATTGACACCGAGCCAGCCGCGGCGCGCCCGGCCGTATTCCTTGATCTGGTCGATGATCTGCCGCGCCTGATTGGACGGTATGGCGAAGCCGATGCCGACGCTGCCGCCGGACGGCGAATAGATAGCCGTATTGATGCCGATCACCTCACCCTTGAGGTTGAACATCGGACCGCCGGAATTGCCCTTGTTGATGGCGGCATCGGTCTGGATGAAGTTGTCGTAAGGGCCTGAGTTGATATTGCGCGCCCGCGCCGAGATGATCCCTGCCGTGACGGTGCCGCCAAGGGCGAACGGGTTGCCGATCGCAACAACCCAGTCGCCGACCCGTGCGGCCTTCGAGTCGCCGAATTTTACCGCCGGCAGCCTTTTATCCGTTTCGACCTTGAGGACCGCCAGATCGGTCTTGGCGTCGCGACCGATCAGTTCGGCCTTGATCCGGGTCTTGTCCTGCAGAATTACGTAGATCTCATCGGCGCCGTCGATCACATGGTTGTTAGTAACGATGAGTCCCGCGCTGTCGATAATAAAGCCCGACCCGAGCGACTGAGCGCGCCTCGGACGGTTCTGACCCTGATCGTGACGGTCGAAGAACTCCTTGAAGAATTCCTCGAATGGGGAGCCAGGCGGAAGCTGCGGGCGTTCCTGCGGTGATGGATTCGAACGCCGCTTAACCGTCTGGCTGGTGGAAATATTCACCACTGAGGGCAGCAGCTTTTCGGCAAGATCGGCAAAGCTGTCCGGCGCGCCACGGCCAAAGGCAGTGCCGGCGCCCAGCAGAATGGAGATTGCCGCAAGCAACGCGGCTGTGCGCAGTAAAAATCCATGCGCAAAAAGACCGGGATTAACAGCGACCGCCCGTGAGGTTGAAGCGGGAACCGGGAATTTAGACCATCCGTTCATTTTTTCTCCTTTACCGGGCCCTCGGCGAAATGCGATGGCCCTGTCCTACCTGATTTTCAAAGACCCATGCATTGGAGCACGGCAATGTGTTGGCGGGTATATAGGAAGCAAATATGGATTTTTTTAGGCATTTGGAAGCGATCCCGACAAATCGCACATCGTTCGCGGACTTCGACTGACATGCACCCAGGACTGACACGCACCTAGCCGCGAACCAGCCAGACCACAACCACGCCAATAACAGCGGATAACAGCCCGGCTGACCGGAGCGACGACGCCGGCACGTCGACCATACGCACCAGCATGCGCTTCATGCCGTCGGGAAACAAAGCGTAGAGGATGCCCTCAATAACGAGAATCAGGGCGAACGCAATCGCGAGCTGCTTCAGCATTCCATGCCGTAGCCGCCGCGCGGCTTACTTGCTCTTGTCGACCGGGTCGCGTCCCTGCTGATCGCGGAAGAACCTGAAAAACTCGCTGTCGGGCGACAGCACCATCGTCGTGCCGTCCCCCAGCGCTTCGCCGTAGGCTTCCATCGACCGGTAGAACGCGAAGAATTTCGGATCCTTGCCGAACGCGGCATTCAGGATGTTCGTTCTTTCGCCTTCGCCTTCGCCTCGCAGGATCTGCGCCTGCCGCTGCGCTTCGGCGATTATCACAGTGCGGTCGCGATCGGCCTCGGCCTGGATGCGCGCCTTGATCTCGGCGCCCTCGGCGCGAAGCTGGGCCGCCTGCGCGACACGCTGCGAGCGCATCCTGTTATAGACCGACTGGCTGGTGGTCTGCGGCAGGTCGGTACGGCCGATACGCACGTCCACGACCTCGATACCGAAATCGGGCGCCTGCTGTTTCAGCCGCTGGGTGATACGGCTCATGATGTCGTCGCGACGCTCCGACAGCATATCGCCCAGCAGCGACCGGCCGACCTCCGCGCGGACCGCGGCGTTGAGCTGGCCGCCGAACACCTGGTCGAAGTTGGCCTGGTTAAGGGCCTTCCGCTTGAACTCGATCGGGTCCTTGATGCGGTAGCGCACGAACGCATCGACATTGACGCGTTTCTGGTCCGCGAGGATGACTTCCTGCGCAGGCGGGTCGAGATCGAGAATGCGTTTCTCGAAGAATTCGACGCTCTGCGTCACGGGAACCTTGAACTTGAGGCCGGGTTCGTTCTCGGTCCGGACGTAGCGGCCGAACTGGAGCACGATGGCCTGTTCCTTCTGGTGAACGACGAAGACGCCGTCAAACGCGACGATGCCCCCGATCAGGACGACGATGCCGGTAATAACCAGAATAAGCCTGTTCATATCAGCGTCCTCCAGGTGTGGCGTTGCCACTGCGGGTCGCGGTCGGCGGCGCATCGCCGGTGCGCTTTTGCAGTTCGTTCAGCGGCAGGTACGGCACAACGCCCGAACCGCCTGCGCTCTTGTCGATGATGATCTTGTTGGCATTGCGCAACACGTCCTGCATCCGCTCCAGATAGAGCCGCTTGGTGGTGACGTCGACGCCGCCCTTATAGGCCTCGTAGACCGACAGGAACCGCTTGGCCTCACCGTCCGCTTCCTTGATGAGCCGTTCGCGGTAGGCTGTCGCCTCCTGGATCATCCGCTGCGCTTCACCCTTGGCCTTCGGCACGATGTCGTTGCTGTAGGCTTCGGCCTCGTTCTGCTGTCGTTCCTTGTCCTGCCGGGCGCGCTGCACATCGTTGAACGCATCGATCACCGGCTGCGGCGGATCGACCTTCTGCATCTTCACCTCGCTGACGAAGATGCCGGCCCCGTAGGAGTCGAGGATAGTCTGGAGCAGGGTCTTGGTCCTGTCTTCCACCCGCTGCCGTTCCTTCGCGAGGGCGTCTTCCAGAGACGTCTGACCGACGACTTCGCGAATCGCGCTTTCCGCCGCCAGCTTTGCGGTCGCTTCGGGCTCGCGAATCTTGAACAGAAAATCGTGGAGATTCTTGATGCGATACTGAACCACGAAGTCGATATCGATGATGTTCTGATCGCCGGTCACCATCAGGCTTTCTTCCGACACGTCGCGGACAGTCGCGTTATGGCCGACTCCCCCGACGCTCCGGAATCCGATGCTGAGCGTGTTTGTCTTGTCGACATTGCGGCGCTCGACGGAACCGATCGGAGTCGGGAACCAGAAATGCAGTCCTGGACCGGTTGGCGCCTCATTCGCCTTGCCGAACAGCAGCTCGACGCCCTGCTCGCCGGGCTCGACCCGATAGACGCCGCTGAACAGCCACATACCGAACAGAACGAGGGCGATCAGGACTATTCCCTTTACGCCGAGTCCGCCGGGCATCATGCCCTTGAACCGTTCCTGCCCTTTTCTCAGCAACTCGTCGAAATCGGGCGGCTGGGGGCCGCCCCGTCCGCCGCTTCCGCCACCGGTCGGGCCGCTACCCCAGGGGCCGCCGCCCCCGCCACCACTTCCGCCTTGCTGTTGCCACGGCATGATTGCGCACCTGTTTCCATTATACACCGGGCCGGACCTTGCCGCCGGACCTGTGGGGTATATATGGTAGCGCGCCTGACAACGCAATGAGTCACCCGGAATTCAGTTCGGGCTTTTTCCGCATTTACGAAAGATTTCAATAGATTATGGCAGGACCGACCGAAGAACAGATCCTCGACGCGCTTGGAGATGTAATCGTCCAGGACGAAGGCACCGACGTCGTCAGCCTGGGCATGGTCTCAGGCGTCGTCATTCGCAACGGCAATGTCGGCTTCGCGCTCGAAATTGATCCCGAGCGGGCCGACGTGATGGAAATCGTCCGCAAGGACGCCGAAAAGGCCGTTCAGGAAATCGACGGCGTGCTTTCAGTCACGGCCGTGCTGACGGCGGAGCGCGAGGCCCCGCCCCAACAGACACAGCAAGCCCAACCGCCTCGGCAGTCCCCGGGACAATCGCCGCCCGGCGCTCATCCGGGCGGACACGCAGGGGGCCAGGCGCAACCGCCGGCCAAGTTGCTGGAACAGGTCGGCGCCGTCATAGCGGTCGCCTCCGGCAAGGGCGGCGTCGGCAAATCGACGACTGCGGTCAATCTGGCACTGGCCTTCGCGCAGCGGGGGCTGGTCACCGGCATTCTGGATGCCGACATATACGGCCCGTCCCTGCCGATGCTGCTCGGCATCACCGACAAACCGCAATCGCCGGACGGCAAGACGCTGCTTCCCATCGAACGGTTCGGCCTTCAGTGCATGTCGATCGGATTCATGGTGGAAGCGGATTCGCCGATGATCTGGCGCGGCCCGATGGTGATGGGCGCTCTGGAACAGATGATGCGCGACGTACAGTGGGGCAATCTCGACGTGCTGGTGGTCGATATGCCGCCGGGTACGGGCGATGCACAGCTCACCATGGCGCAACGCGTGGCGCTCGCGGGCGCGGTGATCGTCTCCACCCCGCAGGACCTCGCGCTGCTGGATGCACGGAAGGGGCTCAACATGTTCCACAAGGTCGAGGTGCCGGTATACGGCATCGTCGAGAACATGAGCTATTTCGTCTGCCCGAACTGCGGCGAGCGGTCCGACATCTTCGCCCATGGCGGGGCACGGAAAGCGGCCGAGGCGATGGGCGTCGATTTCCTCGGCGAGGTGCCTCTGGAGATGGCGATCCGCGAAGCCGCCGATTCCGGCATGCCCGTCGTCGCCGCCGATCCTGACGGCCCGCACGCCGCCGCCTACCGGAAAATCGCCGACGCGCTGATCCCCAAACTCAAAGCCGGCGCGGGCGCCGGTCCCGAAATCATCATCGAGTGACGATCAATGACTGAAGCCGCCATCCGTTTCCGCAAGGAAATGGAATTCGATTACGGCGTCGCCCATGAGGTTACGCCGATGGTTCGCCGCATCGTCGCCCGAAACCCGAGCGGCTTCACCTTTCACGGCACCAACACCTTTATCGTCGGGCACGGGAAGGTGGCGGTGATCGATCCCGGCCCGATGCTGGAAGAGCATGTCGGGGCGCTGGCCGCGGCGCTGAAAGGCGAAACGGTGGAGCGCATCGTCGTTACCCATACCCATAACGATCATTCTCCAGGGGCCGCGCCCCTGCGGGACCTGGTCGACGGCGAAATCATGGGCGCGATCCCGAAACCGATAGACCCGGGCGCGCGCACCCAGGAATCGATCCAGTACGATTTCGCACCCGACACCGAAATCCATGACGGCGACCTGATCGAGGGCGACGGCTGGACGCTGGAAGCGGTCCACACGCCGGGCCATATGTCGAACCATATGTGCTTCGCGCTGAAGGAGGAGAACATCCTGTTCACAGGCGATCACATCATGGGCTGGAATACGACGGTGGTCTCGCCGCCCGACGGCAACATGAAGGAATATTTCAACAGCCTGGAAGTATGCCTGGCGCGTACCGAAACCATGTTCGTCCCGGCGCACGGGCCGGAAATCGAGGACCCGTTCCCGTTCACCCGCGCCTATCGCAGCCACCGCCGCATTCGCGAAGGCCAGATCGCCGATTGTCTCGACAAGGGCCTCCGTACCGTGCCGGAGATCGTCGGGCGGCTATACAGGCACCTTCCGGCAAAGATGCATGGAGCCGCCTCGCGCTCCGTCGTCGCCCATCTGGAGCATATGGTCGAAACTAACCGTGCGCAGTGCGACGGCGCGGTGGACGAGACCGGTGTTTATTTTCGGAGTTGAATTAGGTCTGTGCCAGCCCTCTCCCCCACCCGACCACCCATCAGGATACTCTCGTGGGTGGCCGGGTGGGGGAGAGGGCTGGTGCGATGCCGCGCTAGCGGCAAACAGTCACGAGTCGCTTTCGAACGGCACCTTCCAGCTTGAGGCGACGTGTTCCGGGCCGGTCACGTCGATGACGACGCCGTTGGGATCGCGGTACTTGCGCTCGAAATCGGCGCCCGCCCCCACATTCTTGATCTGACCGAAATATTCGCCGCCGGCTCCTTCCACCGAACCGGCCGCTTCGGGTACGTCGTCGACCATGAAGCCCATATGGTGCAGCCCGACATAGTCGTTGCCGCGCTCATCGGGCGCGTTGTTGTTCTTGTTCAGGTCCAGAATCGCAAGCGACACAACGCCGTCCGACATCATTACGGCGACATTTGATTCGCGCACCCGCTGCATACCGAAGGCTTCCTCGTAGAATTTGGCGGTTTCCTGCAGGTCCTTCGCGGCGATGGCGATATGTCTCAGCTTGGGCATCTTTTTTTCTCCCTCGATTAATCGGTTACGCGACGTGCTTGCCGGCCTGCCAGCCGGTATCGGCGAGCGTTTCCTCGGCGAACTCGACAGGTTCGTCCTCGAGCGCGGTCGCCATGGTGTCATTCCAGCGGTTCAAATATCCGAAATAGGAGATCACGCTCATGATCTCGACGATCTGGAATTCGGTGAAATGCCTGCGCAGTTCGGCAAAATCCTCCTCCGTCGTCATGTTCGGCACCTGGGCCGCAGCCTGGGCAAACCGCAATGCCGCGCGTTCGGCATCCGTGAACAGGTCGCTGGTCTCGAACGCCCACATGGCGACAATCTTTTCGTCCTCCACGCCGGCCCGGCTGGAATTGCTGGCGGTATGCGCGGCGCAGTACATGCAGCCGGCGCTCTGCGAGGCCATGTTGCCGATCAGGCTCTTGAGCTGGGGGGAGATCGAGCCCTCCTCCTGCTTGAAGATGGCTTTTCCGAGCCCGACGAAAGCGCGCAGAAGGTCCGGCTTGTAAGCCATGACGAGCTGCGAGTTGGGAATGAACCCCATCCGTTCGATCACTGGATCGAACACATCCATCAGGTCGGGAATCTGGTCGGTCGACAGAGGCTTTACGCGGCTCATGGCGCTTCTCCTTCGGTATATCCCTGTAAAGGAAGGATAGTAGCGAACGGCGCGCGCCGCCAGTGCGGCCAGACGTTCGGCGCCGAAGCGGTCAGGGATGGATTTCGATCGGCGTGCCGACGTTGACCATCTTCCAGATTTCGTCGATTTCCTCGTTGGTCACGGCGATGCAGCCTTGGGTCCAGTCAATCGACGGATGGCCTACGCGCGCCGCGGACACCTTGTTGGGGAGGCCGTGGATCATGATCCTGTCGCCGGGGTCGACGCCTGCCGCCTCGGCGCGCGCGCGGTCCTCCGCGTTGGGATAGGAAATACGGATCGCCTTGTGGAACGCGGAATCGAGCAGCTTGAAATCGAGCGTGTACTCGCCTTCCGGCGTACGTGAATCGCCCTGCTTCCGCTTGTGCCCCCTCGGGTAGCGTCCCAGCGCGACATCGTAGACCCTGAGCACGAAATCGCCGGCCATCAGCACCAGCTTGCGCTCGGATTTCAGCACGACGACACGATCGACCTTGAAGGGCGTCAGCATGGCCTGCTGGCTGTCGCGCGCGCCGGCGGGCGATGCGCCCGTCAGCAGCGCGCCAACGACCGAGAATGCGACGATCAATCCGACGAGCGCTTTTTTCATTGCCCCCAAACCGATTGCCCGGAATCGAAAAAGGTTCGGCAATCCGAAAATCGGGGTAAATTGTTAACAGATCGTGGGGGCCCAGAAAAGTACGGGGAAAAGTACGGGGAAAGAATACGTTCAGAGTCCCCCGCGCCGGATAGTCGTTACCCGGCGCGGACGCTCTTCTATTTTACCGTTACACAGGTAATTTCGGACAGGTTGCTGACCTTGTGGGATACGCTGCCCATGAACAGCCCCTTGAGGTCGCCGAAGCCGCGGCTGCCCATGACGATCATGTCACACCCGTTGCGTTCGGCCGCCTCGATGATCGCATCGGCAGGGCGACCGCCGACGATCTGCACCGAAATCGTCTCGACGCCCTTGCCGGAAACCAGCTCCCTGGCGCCGGCTGTTATCAGCTGCCCGATCTTCATTAGCAGGCTCTGCGGGACGAGGGTCATGACCGGCACCGTATCGCCGCCATAGGCCACCGCCTCCAGGGGCAGATCGACCAGTTCCCTGATCTCTGCCTTTACGTCGTCATCCGCGCCATAGGTCTCGGCGACAGCCTGAAGCTGGTCGATAGACGCGTCCGACATCAGGACATGCAGAATGGTGACTTCGGCGTCGTATTTCGCCGCAATATCGCCGGCAAGCTCGCAAGCCTTGGCGGCGTGATCCGACCCGTCCGTCGGCACGATAATCCTGGTAATCATGTCGTCCCCTTTCGATGGATTTTCGTCAGGAGGCGACGGGCCCGTCCCTCATCACATATGTGTGAACGGCGCGCGGATATCACAAGGAAAAGTTGGCGAAAACCGGCCGGGCAGGCATTTTATTTCCGGTCAGGAAGATTTGCGTTCCAGCGTTACGAAACTGTAACCGCACGGGTCCTTCTCGCCAGCCTCGTGTTTTTCGCGCGCCGTCTCACCCCAGTCTTCGGCGCTGATGTCCGGGAGCACCGTATCGCCCTCGGCATCCATATGAACTTCGGTGAGATGTATCCGGTCGGCTTCGGGCAGGAACAGGCGATAGATGCCGGCGCCCCCGATTACCATGATCTCGTCCGCGCTCAGATCGGCTGCGGCCTTCCCGGCAAGCGCCCTCGCCTCCGCCGCATCGTGCGCCACCAAGGCGCCGTCTGCTGAAAATTCCGGATCGCGCGTCAGGACGATGCTGATCCGTCCGGGCAATGGGCGACCGATGGAGTCCCAGGTCTTCCGCCCCATGATCATCGGCTTGCCCATGGTTAGCGCCCTGAAATGCTTCAGGTCGGCCGGAAGCCGCCAGGGAAGATCGTTATCCCGCCCGATGACGCCATTATCGGCGACCGCGACGATGATACTCAGGAACATTTCAGAGCCGCTCGCGCGGCATCGCCCTTTGGACGATCTGGGCCCACTCCCCCACCCGGCCCCCCAGCAGGATACTCTCGCCAAAGTCGTTCGGGGTGGCCGGGTGGGGGAGTGGGCTGGCGCCGCTCGACATTACACGGCCACCGCTGCGGCGATATGCGGGTGCGGGTTGTAGTTTTCGAGGACGAAATCCTCGTACCGGAAGGCAAACAGATCGTCGACCTTCGGATTGATCAGCATCTCCGGCAGCGGCCTGGGATCGCGCGATAACTGTTCGCGCGCCTGATCCATATGGTTCGAATAGAGATGCGCGTCGCCGAACGTATGGACGAAATCGCCGGGGCGCAGCCCGGTCACCTGCGCCATCATCATGGTCAGCAGCGCATAGGACGCAATGTTGAACGGTACGCCGAGGAAGATGTCTGCGCTCCGCTGGTAGAGCTGGCAGGACAGCGCGCCGTCCGCGACATAAAACTGGAACAGGCAGTGACAGGGCGGCAGCGCCATGTTGTCGACATCGGCCACGTTCCAGGCGCTGACGATATGGCGCCGCGACGACGGGTTGGTCCTGATCTGTTCCACCAGCTGGGCGATCTGGTCGATATGGCGCCCGTCCGGCGTCGGCCAGGACCGCCACTGCGCGCCGTAGACCGGGCCGAGCTCACCGTTCTCGTCGGCCCATTCGTCCCAGATCCGGACGCCGTTCTCCTTCAGATAGGCGATATTGGTGCTGCCCTGCAGGAACCAGAGCAGCTCATGGATGATCGATTTCAGATGCAGCTTCTTGGTGGTGATCAGCGGGAATCCGTCCGAAAGGTCGAACCGCATCTGGTGGCCGAAGATGCTGCTCGTCCCGGTGCCGGTACGGTCCTCCTTGACCGCGCCGTTCTCCATCACATGGCGCATCAGGTCGAGATATTGCTGCATCCGGCGGTCCCGTCTTCTGGACGATATACTTTAAATTAGGACCGAATCGCCCTATATTGGAAGTGTCGGGCAACCGACTATGGCGATAAACGGCCTGTGCAATAAGCGATGCGGACCCGGGGGCGGTACCCGGCGCCTCCACCAATCTTCCTCTCCCTGGCGACACCGCGCCCCGGGGAGGATTTGCGGGGGCGAAACAGGATCGACGCGCGTCTAAAGACAGGTTTTTTGCTCGGCATGGTACCGCCGTTATCGGGCCGATCTACAGATGCAAACGATAACTTTGCACATGAGGGTAATGCTCTAGCAGCATAATCTTCGGGGTCCGGGGGGCACCTAGCAACAGAAGCCCCCCACTAACCCGGACCCGTTTCATCCCGGGCTTCATCTCAGGGAACCGCGCCGTTAGCGCCCCACTGGCACAAGGCGGCCAAACCCTCTAAAACGGTTTCATGTCAGAAGACCTGATCGAATATCCCAAGCTTGTCGAGAACGCGATGCGGAGCGTCGTGCGCAATGCGCTGCTGCACGTCGCGGAGACCGGGCTGCCCGGGCAGCATCATTTCTACATCACTTTCCGTACGCAGGATGACGGCGTTTCCATCGCCGACAGCATCGCCGCGCAGTACCCCGAAGAGATGACCGTCGTCCTCGAACACCAGTTCTGGGATCTCGAAATCACCGACGAATATTTCGCGGTCACGCTGAGCTTCGGCGGCAGGCGCGAGAGGCTGGTTATTCCGTTCGCGGCAATGACCTCCTTCGTCGACCCGTCCGTCAAGTTCGGGCTGCAGTTCGGCGGCGAAGAGGGGTCGCAGGACGGCGGCGAAAACGGAGAGCGCCCGCAGGATTTCGCGGACGGCGAAGACAGCCTGCGGGAACAGCAGGACGACGCGCCGCCGGACTCCGGGGCGGCTGAAACCGACATACCGGAAGACGATACCGGCACGGTCGTCGCGCTCGACAGTTTCCGCAAAAAATAGGCGCCGCCCGCGCGGACCGCCGCTTTCGACACGCAAGAGACAACCGACAGCAGAAGGCTCCTTGATCATGGCCGAACTCCCGTTTCACGAACTGTTTCCGCTCGGCGAGGACACGACGACCGAGTATCGACCGGTCACGACCGACCATGTCGGGATCGAGAAATTCCGCGGCGAAGACGTGCTGGTGATCGAAAGCGAAGGCATTACGAAACTCACCGCCCAGGGGTTCCACGACATCGCGCATTTCCTGCGGCCCGGCCATCTGAAGCAGCTCGCCTCGATCCTCGACGACAGGGACGCGTCGCCCAACGACCATTTCGTCGCCTGGGACCTGCTGAAGAACGCCAACATCGCCGCCGGCGGCGTGCTGCCGATGTGCCAGGATACCGGCACCGCAATTATCATGGGCAAGAAGGGTCAGCGCGTCTGGACCGATGGCGGCGACGAGGCCGCTATCTCGGCGGGCGTGCGCCAGACATACCTGAAGGACAATCTGCGCTATTCCCAGCTCGCGCCGCTCTCGATGTACGAGGAGAAAAACACCGGCGATAACCTGCCGGCGCAGATCGACCTCTATTCGACCGACGGCGAGAGCTACAAGTTCGTGTTCATCGCCAAGGGCGGCGGCTCGGCTAACAAATCGTATCTGTACCAGCAGACGCCGTCGGCGCTGTCACCCGACCGGCTGCCTCCTTTCCTCGAAGACCAGATCCGCATGCTGGGCACCGCCGCCTGTCCGCCCTACCATCTCGCCATCGTCATCGGCGGCACCTCGGCGGAGATGAACCTCAAGACCGTCAAGCTCGCCAGCATCCGCTATCTCGACAATTTGCCGACCCAGGGCAACGAGTACGGCCAGGCATTCCGCGACCTGGAGATGGAGCAGGCGATTCTCGCCACCACGCGAGAGATGGGGATCGGCGCGCAGTTCGGCGGCAAGTATTTCTGCCACGACGTCCGGGTCGTCCGCCTGCCGCGGCACGGCGCGTCGCTGCCGATCGGCATCGGCGTCTCCTGCTCCGCCGACCGGCAGGCCTACGGCAAGATCACCCGCGACGGCATTTTCCTCGAACGGCTGGAAACCAACCCCGCGCAGTACATGCCGGACATTCCCGAAGGATCGCTCGGCGGCGAGGTGGTCAGCATCGACCTGACGCAGTCGATGGACGACATGCGCAAGACACTGTCGCATTACCCGGTCAAGACGAGGCTGTCGCTGACCGGCCCGATGATCGTCGCCCGCGACCTGGTGCATCTGAAAGTCTCCGAACGGCTCGCCAGGGGCGAGGCCATGCCGGAATATTTCCGCAACCATCCGATCTATTACGCCGGGCCGGCCAAAACGCCGACCGGGTTCGCCTCCGGCTCGTTCGGCCCCACCACGGCTGGCCGGATGGATTCCTACGTCGCCGATTTCCAGGCGAAGGGCGGCAGCCACATCATGCTGGCCAAGGGCAACCGGTCGCAGCAGGTGACGGATGCCTGCAAGCAGCATGGCGGCTTCTATCTCGGCTCCATCGGCGGTCCGGCGGCGCGGCTCGCACAGGACTGCATCCGCAAGGTCGAATGCATCGATTATGAGGAGTTCGGCATGGAAGCCGTATGGCGCATCGAGGTCGAGGACTTTCCCGCCTTCGTCGTGGTCGACGACAAGGGCAACGATTTCTTCTCCGACGTCATGCGCCCGCGGGGATAGGCTCGCGATGCCCAGGGATTTCGATATCGCACCGAGCCCCACGACGGCGGCGGAGCGGCTCCTTGCGCTGGCGGATTTCATGGACGATCTCGACGCCGGCCTGCTGGACATGCGCACCGTGCATCACAGCTGCGGCACCGTGCATTGCGCCTGGGGCTGGGGCGAACAGATCGGACTGTTTCCGCGCGCCGACAAGAGCGACGACGAAAGCGACAACGACGCCGTCTGGACCCGGGAGATGGAAACAGCGGAAGAAGGCCGCAGCGAAATTCTCGGCCTCGACCGGGGTCAGTTCCGGCACTGTTTCGGGCTCGGCTATCAGTTCCGCACCCTGGGCCGCCCCTATACGCCGCAGGACGTCGCACGGCATTTGCGGGAAACGGCAGCGGAGCTCTCCTCGTCCAGCGAGACGGACATTGCAAGCGCCGAAACGGTCTTTTCTTCTGTGTGAATTTTCCCACTCTCGGTTTGCCGCTGGCCACCAGTACCGCTAGTGTGTGCCGACTGAACATTGGAGACCGGCACTATGGACTGGCGAATCGAACGGCAAGGCAACAACGTGGCGGGACTGCCCACAGGGTCGGTCGATCACGAGTCCTCCGGGCTGTTCTTCGACCACCTGTCCGCCGCGATCGACGAGGCCGCCGAAGCGGGCGGAGACCTTGTTATCGATTTCACCGATGTCGCTTTCATGTCGAGCGTGGGGCTGCGGGCGCTGACCCGGGCGCAAAAGATCGGCAAGGAGAAATCGGTTGCCATTTCGATGGCGTGCCTCAACGAAACGATGACCGAAATTTTTCAGATCACCCGTTTCGACCGGCTGTTCAAGGTTCATGACAGCGTCGACGCGGCGCTGTCGGCTTAAGGGGCTCACGGAGACACCATGCTTGTACGTTTCTGGGGCACGAGGGGATCGCTGCCGACACCACTCCGCGCGGAAGCCGTTCGCGAGAAAATCATCCAGGCGGTCCTGAAGGCGAATGGCCGCTCTTTCGACAGCGAAGACGAGGCCGCGCGTTTCGTCGACGAGGAAATGAATTTCGCCGAGCGCGGAACCTATGGCGGCGACAGTTCCTGCGTCGAGATCGAAGGCGCGGGCGATGAGTTCATCGTCTGCGATATGGGCTCCGGCCTGCGGCGCCTTGGCATCGACTCGTTCCGCCGCATGGGAGAAGGCAAGCCCAAGGTCTTCAATTTTTTCATGTCGCACTTGCACTGGGACCACATCATGGGGTTCCCGTTTTTCGGGCCGGCCTTCGTGCCCGGGGTGACGATCAACGTGTATGGCGGCCACGAAGAGATGGAAACCGCCCTGCGTCGCCAGTAGGAACAGATCTCCTTTCCGGTACCGTTCGACGCGCTCAATGCGACCTTTAACTTTCATACCCTGAAACCCGGCGAGACCTATGACATCGCCGGCTGCAAGGTCCAGCTCATCGACCAGTTCCACGACAACGATTCCTACGGCTACCGGTTCGAGAGCGGCGGAAAGGTCGCGGTTTACAGCACCGATTCGGAACACAAGCAGGACCACGAGGTCGAGGACATCGCCTTCGTACAGTTCTTCCGCAACGCCGACGTCGTCATCTTCGACACGATGTACACGCTCGCCGACGCCGTAACGATGAAGGAGGACTGGGGCCATTCGAGCAATGTGGCCGCGGTCGATCTGTGCCACCGGGCGGGCGCGCGGCGACTCGCGATGTTTCATCACGAGCCGGTCAACGACGACGCGACAATGCTGGGCATCCTCAACGAGACGATCCGTTACGAAGAGCTGATGCGGCCGGATAAGCCGCTGGAGGTGCTGTGCGCCTATGACGGACTCGAACTCGAGCTCTGAAATCCAGGACGACACAACGAACATCCCGGACCGGAAAAGCGCCGGCCGGGTCAGGCTGGCGGGACTCGCGGCAGCAGCGCTGGCGCTGGCTCTTACATCGGTCTGGGACAGCGAATCGCTGCGCGAGAGCGTGTTCGACCGGTTCCAGTCTCACGCGCCGCGCGCTATCGATAAACATCACGCGCGGATCGTCAGGATCGATAACGAAAGCCTTAAGAAACACGGCCAGTGGCCATGGCCGCGCCACCTGCTGGCCGAACTGACGCAAGGCATTCACGCGCGCGGCGCGCTGGCGATCGGGTTCGACATGATTTTCGTGGAGCCGGACCGGCACGCGCCGGAAAATCTAA
>Ga0181585_10000905_pt1 | contig 25634 bp, 20 predicted proteins | sample 071ome_29_FD_132469 | JGI IMG/M metagenome (GOLD analysis project Ga0181585, IMG submission 132469) | Coastal salt marsh microbial communities from the Groves Creek Marsh, Skidaway Island, Georgia - 071407BT metaG (megahit assembly) | ecosystem: Environmental > Aquatic > Marine > Intertidal...
TATTGACCCTCATACTTTCTGACGGCTTCCTCAGGTGCCTGGAGGGGGTAATGAGGCGCGTTGTAGGCCACATACAAAAAGAAGGGCTGGTTGGTCTGCGAAGCTTCTTCCATGAACTCAATGGCAAAGTCGGTCATGGCATGGGTCGTGTAAAAAGGTCTTCCATTGAGCTGCTGGGGAACAGGCCATTTCTTGCCATTATAGCGAAACGAATCATCGCCCTTGAAAAAATTGACGGCTCCGGAGAGGTGTCCCCAGTAACGGTCAAATCCAAAATCAGTGGGCTGTCCACTCAGGTGCCACTTGCCTGACATGGCAGTAAAATAACCTGCCTCTCTGAGAACCTCCGCTATCGTGGTTCCACGGCTCAGGCTCTCGCTGCCAGCTTGATCGCAATAAAGACCTGTCAGCAATGAGACCCTCGAGGAGTGGCACTTGGCTGTGTTGTAAAACTGAGTGAAGCGCAAACCTCTGCGAGCCATCTGATCGAGGTGAGGGGTGTGGATTTCAGAGCCGTAGCAGCCCAAGTCGGAGAAGCCGAGGTCATCGGCCATGATCATCAAAATGTTGGGTCTTTCTGACTGTGCAGTAGCGGCCCAGGTCCATAAACACGCAAGCAATAGAAAGCGGAGGCATGGCATGGCATGCATTCTCGGTGATGTGGGCATGGGGTGGCCAGCGGAAAATCCAGCAAGATGCCGTCAATTTGCCGTGCGCACTCTGAAAAACTGGTAGAGCTGATCCAGGGATGGGTGATTATCAAATGTGTATTGGCCATCCAAGGCACGCTCTTGCTCAACAATCGTCCACTCCAGGAGGTCAAAACTCCCTTCAATCATGAAGGGGATCCCCGGAGGGGTCGAGATCTGGAAGGAGGGTTTGGCTGTGGTTGGAAAGATCGGCTCAATGGCCATGTCGATCAGGAGTTCATGACTCAAGGTCATGATTTCAGGGATCGCTTCCCGACCCGCTTCCACCGCAATGAAATAAGTTTCCTTTGCGTGAACGGGTAAGAGTTTTCCGATTCCCTCTGGTTCTTTTAGCGTGGTTAGGGTTCCCAGGTGATCCTTGATTTCTGGGAAGGATGGACCCTGAGCTTGATAAATACCCAGAGCTGCGGTCTCAGATGGGGTCTCCAGATTCAGTGCCAGAATACCATCTACCGGAGGCTGGAAAGCAAACCATGCGGATGCCGCCCCCAACTTGGAATCATGAAAGGGCTCGAGCATTTCACGATGGGACTCATGAACTACCACCAGATGTTTTCCGCTGTAGGCCGAAATGAAGGGGGAGGGTAAAGGAGATTCAGAAGCTTGTTTGGGTTTTTCAGGATCGTGCGTTCGAACGTGCTCATAGAGGGTGCCAAATTTTTCCTCCAAGCTCAGGTCACTGAATTTGCCATGGGGCCCTGGAAGACTGATGGAGAGCGATACCGTTTGACTGACAAAGGCATCACTCGAGGTCTTCACGGCAAGCGTGTAATAACCGGCATGGTGATCGGCTATGGATTCGAAGGAGAGGATGGCTGAGTTGGCACCTTCGATAGGGATTCCGTTGTGATGCCACTGAAGTGGATAGGTCTCATTCCATGGAGCAATGGTCGCTTCGAGCTGGTAAGGATGGCCCCATCTGGCGCTGGGTGCCTTCGGAGAAATCACAACCGCAATGGAATCCAATCCTGGTTCCAAATGCCAGCTCATGAGGATGTTTCCGGTTTGTCCGTTGAAACCATCCACTGCAATGCGATAGGACTCGCCAGCTTGAACGGCGAATTCAAGTTGGCTGGTGCCGAGGTTTGCTCCATCTGCATCGTGGCCGACGGTGGTCAGTTGATCGATGGTCGGGCCCTGGTAAGCGGTCAAGAGTGTGTCCAGGCTGGAGCCTTCGAGTGAAACGCTGGCATGACCACTTTCGGAGGGTGTCCATTCAAACCAGATGGAATGCCCCCCAGTAGTCCCGAGATGAAGGGGTTCGCCTTCTTCCTGGCTCATTGCCCGGTTGTGGGTTCGAAGATGACCTGAGTCCCCAGTCAACGGCATCGCATCACCGAAGGCATCCCTGGGTTCTTGGACGGGCCAGTCCAGGGAGAGGTCGCTGGATGGAGAAAGCCATGCCTGTTCTGGTGTTTTGACCGCGAGGGTGTATCTGCCAGCATGCTGTCGGGTAAAATGTTCGGCAACACGCAAGGTTTTCCCAGTGGCTCCCTCAAGAAGGTGCCCATTGCGATACCACTGATAGGTCGACGTCGACGGGGCGATCAGACCATAATCGAGCACGATGGACGCACCTTCGGCAAGATCGCGATTCCGGATGCTTCTTGTGGGTAAAGGGCTGGTGTCGGGTGAAGGGTTTGTCTCAGACTCCAGGGTCCAGTCCATGAGAATGTTTCCCTCCGCACCAAGGAAGCCATCCATCGCAATCAGGTAGTCGACTCCCGCAAAAACATCAAAGATCACCCGACTGGTCCGGTCTCCTTCCGAATCATCGTTTTCAGTCACCCGAGTCAGTTGTTGGATGGAGCTTCCCGCATAGACGGCAAGGAGCGTGTCAAAACTGGAACCTTCCAGCGAGATGTGCGCAAGTCCCGTTTCGGTCGGCCGCCAGCGAAACCAGACTGAAGAGCCGCCGGGTCGATGGGCATGGGTGGGCTCGTCCGTTTCCACCGTGGCCCCGACATTGCTGGATCGAAGCTGACCAGCGTTTCCGGTTATTTCAACAGCCTCGGAAAAAAGATCCCCACCTGATTCGAATGGCCAGTCCAGAGAGACAACCACGGGCGTGGAAATGCTTTGACCGGCATCGTTTTGCGCTCGAAGGGTATAGGTGCCGCAATGGGATCGCATTTGCGGGGAAGGGATTTCCAATGCCAATCCTGTTTCCCCCTCCAGTCGTTGCCCATTCAAGAACCATTGGAGGCGCAATGGAGGCAAGGCACTGACCCCGGGATCCAAGGTAATTGGATCCTGTCCGCTTAGAATGAATGGAGCCATGGGTTTCGTGAAAAAGGGGAGGTTTTCATCGGTCACTCTGACGGTGACGTGCAAGGCCCCGGAAATGTTGACGCCTCCTTGGTCATCAAAAACCCTGGCATGGTAGGTTGTGGTGCCTGATTCACGCGCTTCAAAGGTCATGGAAAACGGTGGCTCGCTGTCGCTTGAATGGAACTGATTGTCTTGAAGAAAATCGACGCGCGTGACGGAACCATCCTTATCAGAGGTGATGAGCTCAGCCACCCAGCTCCCCGGACCTGCTAAGGTGCCGGCAAAAGGTTCCCGAACCCAGGAGGCTTGCGGAAGTTCGTTGGCTTGTGATTTCTTGATGGATTGTTTCAAGGTGATCATGCGCGTTTCATCTCCCACCTGAGTGAATCCTGACAATATGAGTCCATCGTCCTGAGCCCACTCAACGCCACTCGCTATCTGGTCACTCAGTTCGGGCTCACTGAAACGTGCCTCCCAGACCAGGGATCCATCGCGATCGAATTTGATGGTGGCGATATCGCCTCCTGAGGCAACGCCTGCCCGGTTGGCGACCAGGATGATGCTGTCCTGGTCGTCGATGGCGAGATCGGTCACTTTGTCTTCAGCACCTGCCATCGATGGTGGCAGAAGCACGAACCACGGGCTTGTTCCATCTTGTTGCAGCATGCCCAAAAGGATCTGGCGACCTTGTAGGGCTGTTTCGGTGGTCCCGGCAAGGATGAGGTCTCCCTGATGGTTGACCTTCATTGCCGATGGGCGTTCTGCCGTTCCATCAGGCAGGGCAATGATTTGTCTCCACAGGAGAGTTCCCGAGGCGTTTAGCAGCCATATTTCGATATCCGCATCTTCCGGGGTGTTCCAGCGTTCATGAACGACATAGGTAGCGCCATTTGCGGTTTGCAGCATGTCGATCGGTTGTAACGGACCCAAGCCCAATGCTGTCGAGGAGGTTTCCCACAAGAAGTCGCCGCTCAGTTCAAACGCCGTGATCTTCGACTCGAGGAGAACTCCCGCATCATCGACGCGGGTGCTGGAAAGATACAGCCTTCCCTGCGAGTGAACTCCCAATCCATTCGGTGTCCATGGACTGTTTTCGCTTGGCTCTGAATCCAACCAGCGGAACCATGAGGACTGCCCACCGGGAACATCCATCCTTTCCATGAAAAAGCGGTCTTCGTCACCTCGAGTGGCCTGCCCGAGAAGAAACAGGCTGTCCCCGGGACCTTGGCGCAGATCCAGCCATTGAAAGGTATCGAATGCACCATCCCTTAAATCGGATGACGCATGCCGCCACTTTTCTTCCCCTTGGGTATCGACGGCTATCAGGAAAGGAAACTCGATAGGCTTTGGGTCGACTGCCGGGTCATCATCCAGTGGGAGCCTGCTCGTGCCGCCCACAGCGATCCAGCCATTGGAAAGAGTCATGGCTGCCAGGGCTTGTTCGCGGCTAAGATCGGAGTAGCTGGGAAACGAAGCTTTTTGCAATGTCCCTCCCGCATCATGCGTGGCAATCAGGAAGTGGGAGGCCTGGTCTTCCTTTGAGTAGAAAGTGCCTACCGACAAGCTTCCACCCAGTCCGTCGTGAAAGGCTTTAACGGGGAAAGCGTTGAACCCTTCCTCACTTTCATATTTTGCGTCCCAATCAATCAAGATCTGCTCTGGGGTCAGCGAAGGATTGAGTGAAAGGGTCATCGGAGCGCTTTGGGTGATACCTGCGGCGTTGGAGACGGTGACATGATAGTGCCCGACCTGCTCTGCTTCAAAAGTTTCAAAGAACAACTTGGTTGCCTGTGCATCTTCGATGGGAACCTCATTGAAAAACCACTGATAATGCAGCGGTTCACTCCCCGAAGCCTCGACGAACAATTCAAAGGAGGCGTTGATTGGAATCGAAGCTGAACCGGTTTGAGTCAGCAGGAAGGGTGGCTCAAGTTCCTCAACTTGCTCTTCCATCGGCAAGGCTTGCCTGGTTTGCCAGGATGCTTCCGTTGCTGCGAGCATCAGGATTTGGGGCAGAACCAAGAAAAAAAATATCAACGTGGCAGCACCATCTCTTTTGGAAAGCCTCAGAGTGAGAGGGCTCGCTGCCAGCTTGACCAAGTCAGACCGCAACGATGAGGGAGACGAAAAAACTGTAAACATACTTTGTCCTCAAAAGGGTGATATCCACCAAAAGTGAGTCTTTTAGAGCAATTTTGCTGCCAATACCACCATGGATACGAACTAAACGGACTGCTTGGAGGATCCCCGTCTCCCAAGTTTTTTGTTCCCAAGGGAATGAATCCTTTCATCGGATGAGGATTCTCAGGCGGAGGCATGGCTCAGGGTCGGTGGAACAGGTGCAGGATTTCCTTTGCATCGTCCTTTTCGAGAATGTCCTTTTAAACTATCTGGGGAAATCTAGTATCGCCCCATGTTTCGCATTGAAGACTACTTGAATCTTGAGCAGACGGCTCATGCTTCATTATTCGATGCGTGTGGAATGCCTTGGGATGCCCTCAAGAAGCTGGAGGATTATCTTTCAGCTATCTCATTCAATGTCGACCTTTCGGTAGACACTCGTCTTGCCGCCTTTGTGGGGGAAAACGTATCGATTGGAGAGGGGACTCGCATTGAAGCGGGAGCTGTCATTCTCGGGCCTGCGGTCATTGGCCGCAATTGCCAGATCCGGCATGGTGCCTACATCCGCTCCAACGTGATCGTTGGGGATGAGTGTGTGGTCGGGCATGGCACCGAACTCAAGCAATGCCTGCTCTTCAATCAGGTGATGGTTCCTCACATGAATTATGCGGGAGATGCCATTTTTGGCTTTCGCTCACATTTGGGTGCGGGCGCCAAGATTTCGAATGTGAAATGGAACAACGGTGTCATTCGCATCGATGCTGAGGCGACTCATGGTCAAAAGGTGGAAACGGGTCTGACGAAATTGGGGGCGATTATTGGCGATCACGTGGAAATCGGTTGCAATGCAGTGGTCAGTCCGGGGAGTGTGCTGGGGCGGCATTCAGTCATCTACCCCAACGTGTTGTGGCGAGGGGTCTTGCCCGCACACAAGCTGGTTAAAAACCTCGCCCAACACTCGATAACCGATCGGCTTCCGGATCTGGGCTGACCCAGGGTCTCACAGGGTTCAAAGTCATGATCAGGGCAACAGAATTTGAGCCGGCGGATATCCCGCACGAATCATTGATCGAGGAAGTGGATGCCGTTTTTTCCGAGGGCGGACTTCTATCCAAGGCCCGAAACTTCGAATACCGACCCCAGCAGCAAGCCATGGCCCGCGCGGTCGCTGAATCCCTGATTCATGGCGAGCATCTCATTGTGGAGGCGGGGACTGGCGTGGGTAAAAGCCTTGCCTATCTGATTCCATCCATTCTCTTCGCCGCCAAGGCAGGTAAAAAAGCCATCATCAGCACGCACACCATCAACTTGCAGGAGCAGCTGGTAGAGAAGGACCTGCCCATGCTCCAGGCGATCCTTCCGGTGAGTTTTTCCTATACGATGCTCAAGGGTCGCCAGAATTATCTGTGCACCAAACGCCTCGAAAAGGCATGCCGTGTGGCTGACGGTCTTTTTACCACGCCCGAGAGTGCCGAACTTCAACAACTGCTTGAGTGGTCCAGAACCACCACCGACGGGAGTTTGTCTGATTTGGATCAGGCCCCGAGCCCCAACGTCTGGTCACAGGTCTGTTCCGAGCGAGGTTTGTGCTCCCCCAAATCATGCGGCCCTAAATCGGACTTCTCGCAGACGCATCCGCCGTGTTTTTTTCAAAAGGCCCGTCAGCGGATTCTCTCGGCCGATGTGCTCGTTCTCAACCATACGCTTTTCTTTACCTTGCTCAACACGGTGGATGAGCCCGGGCAAGGCGGGGTGCTCTTCAAGAATGATTTTGTTGTCTTCGATGAAGCACATACCATGGAACAGGTGGCCTCCAGGCACATCGGATTGAGCCTCTCCAGCGGTCAGGTGAACTTTGCCCTCAACAAATTGTGGAACCCCAGAACCCAGAAAGGGCTGCTTTCCCTTCTCAAGAAAGGGAAGATGGTTCAGCAGGTCAGCGAAGCGCATGAGGCATCCAATGCATTTTTTGAAAAGGTTGAACAGGCCTGTGAGTTGATCCACCAGAATCAGGGTGTGAACGGAAACGATGGAAGGCCATCTTCCTGGAAAAGCCGAACAGGCTGGAAGGAATTGCGGATACGAAGACCTGATCTGGTAGAGGATAGCCTTTCCTTACCACTTAAAAGATTGAGGTCCTCCCTCAGTGAGTTGATTCAAGCCTCTGAAGATCGCGAAATGGCTCAGGAACTTCAGGACTGTCAAAGACGAGTGGGTGACCTCCAGGAGACCCTCACGCTCTTTCTGACCCAGGAGTACCACCCCTATGTCTATTGGGTGGAGCGCACCGGACGTCACGGGCAAAGTCTCGGCTTGCATGCGGCACCCGTGGATGTGTCACCTTTTTTACGGCATCGTCTTTTTGAAAGCGGGACATCGATGGTGATGACCAGCGCCACACTTTCAGTGATGGGGAAGCGTCAGGAACAAGCCGAAGCATCATCCTCGCGTTCGACTCGGGAAGAGGAAGGCATGGCTTTTTTTGTGGCCAAAGTCGGGGCCCAGGGATTGCGCACCATGCAGCAGGGATCCCCCTTTGACTTTCAAAAGCAAACCAAGTGCTACGTGGTCTCCAAAATGCCCGACCCAAGGCATGAAGATCATCAGGTTTCGCTGCAAGAGTGGATTGAGCATTTCATCCAACAAACCAAGGGTGGAGCCTTCGTGCTCTTTACCAGTCTGCGGGTGCTCAAGGAGACCGCTGAAAACATGTTGCCGTTTTTTGAATCGCAGAACATCACTCTTTACGTGCAAGGATCCGGACTCCCGAGGTCGACGATGTTGGAGCGATTCAAACAGGATAAGAACGCCGTTCTTTTTGGTGCAGACAGTTTCTGGCAGGGCGTCGATGTTCCTGGGGACGCGCTCCGTAATGTCATCATTACGCGATTACCTTTTCAGGTGCCAGATCACCCGCTGGTGGAGGCTCGCCTTGAGCGGATTGCTGCCCGGGGTGGGGATGGGTTCATGGAGTCGTCCCTTCCGGAGGCCATCCTAAAGTTTCGTCAGGGGATTGGCCGCTTGATACGCACCAAGGAGGATCGAGGGCTTGTGGCCATTCTTGACAATCGGGTGTTGCTTAAAAAATACGGGCAACGTTTCCTGGATGCTCTTCCGGAGTCTCCTCTGCAGATCATTTGACATGACTCACGAAGCCTCCAACCTCAAGGGAATTCCTTTTTCCCTCTTCCTGGTCATGACCTTGCAATTTGCCGTCGGGGGTGCCGTGCTTCCATTCATGTCCATGTGGTTGGAAGAAAAAGGATTGAGTTTTACAGAGATCAGTCTGATTTTTTCGGTCGCCTCGACCACCTTCCTCGTTTTTCCCTTTTTGTGGGGCATGATTTCCGACCGCTATTTGCCGATTGAGTGGATGTTTTTCTTTCTCAATGGGATGGCTGGGGTCTCCATGTGGTGGATGCAGAGTCAGACCGAGTATGCCGGGTTGATGCTGAGCTTTGTTTTCTTCTATTCGTTTTATCACCCGACGTTCACCCTCATCAACGCGTTAAGCTTTCAGTATCTGACCCAGCCCAAGGAACAATTCGGGGCGGTTCGTGCCTGGGGCTCGGTCGGGTGGATTCTTCCCTCTCTGGTGGTCTTTGCCTGGTTGTTGTATCATCCGAATGCTTCCCTTCAATTTGTTCTCAAGGTGGGGATGGTGTCCTGTCTTTTGACGGCTTGCTCCACGCTGCTGCTTCCTCGAAGGGCAAACCAGTCACTACCCGATCGGTCACAATCTTCCACGGCCTATTGGATGGCATTGAAAACCTTGTTCCGACAAACCGATTACCTGGTGCTGCTTGCGGCCTTTTTCCTGGTCTCGGCATCGTTCTCCTTCGTCGTCTATTACGGCCCCCCCTATTTGCGAGCCAGTGGCATTGACCAGGCATGGATCGGGCCCATCCAGTGCATCGGTGTCATTCTTGAGATTATGCTTTTTCCCTTTTTGAGAAACTATCTGAGGCGTTGGGGGTTCGCGACCACTCTGCTCATGGGGTGCGTTTGTCTCTTTGCCCGGCACCTGGTCTACTATGTTTCCAACAACCCGTGGATGCTGTCCCTGAGCTATCTTCTCGCAGGTATGGTGATTGTTTTTTTCCATATCGTCGCAAGCATTCTGGTCAACATGATGGCGGGCAAGGAGGTCCGAGCCACAGCTCAAACACTTCTGGTGGTCTTCGGTTCCGGTGTGGGCCCCATGCTTTCTAACTACCTGGCCGGCGTGCTGACGCAACAATCGGGAAACAGTCTCCGACCCGTTTTTGGATTGGGTATGCTGCTTGCCCTCGGTGCCTGTTTGCTGATTGTGTCTCGCTATCGTTCTCTGGCCCGCTATCATGTCCAGGACCCAGGTCATTCCAGCCGGCCCGCTTGATGCTAGATGGGGGGCGTGTCATTCGCGTGGCCATATGGGCCTGTTTGTGCTTTCATTCCATTGAAGTGAGAAGAACATGAATGCCACCATAGATCCCAGACCTTACTATCTCCCGGCAGGTTGTCTCCGACTTGTAGCTGTTCTATCTTTCTTGGCGCTATGGGGTAGCTTGATGCATGCCCAGGAAGCGGACGTAACTCGCTTTCTGAGCAACCGTAGCGCCAGGAATCTGACACTACCTCCTGCAGATGAACCCTTCAGCTTTGCGGTTCTGGGGGATCGCACCGGAGGACCTGCTGAAGGGGTGAGGATCCTTGCCAAGGCAGTCGATGAAATCAACCTGCTGGATCCGGACCTTGTCATGACCGTCGGGGACATGATTCAGGGCTATGGAGGTCAATTGGAATGGCTGATGCAAATGCGGGAATACCGCAACATCATGGAAGAGCTGTACATGCCTTGGTTTCCTGTCGCCGGCAACCACGACATTTACTGGCGAGGAGAAAATGCTCCTCCCGGTGAGCATGAGTCGAATTATGAACAACACTTCGGGCCTCTCTGGTATGCCTTTGAGCACAAGCAATGTTGGTTCATTGTTCTCTATTCAGACGAGGGCAATCCGCAGACCGGTGAAAAAGCAACCGGAAGTCCCGAATCGCAACGCATGAGTCAAAAACAATTCGAATGGCTCAAAGAAACGTTGACCGAGTCTTCTGGTGCCCGGCATGTGTTTGTCTTCCTGCATCATCCCCGTTGGCTGGGAGGAGGGTATGGAGAGGACTGGGGAAAGGTGCACGATGCCCTGGTGGAGGCAGGTAATGTGCGGGCGGTTTTTGCCGGTCACATTCATCGGATGCGCCATGACGGTGTTCGGGACGGCATCGAATACGTGACCCTCGCCACAACCGGTGGCTCCCAGAATGGCAGGTCGCCCTCAGCGGGTTATCTGCATCACTTTCACATGGTGACGGTGCGGGAAGACCGGGTCAGTCTTGCAGCCCTGCCGGTAGGACGCACGATGGATGTTCGTGCGGTCACAGGTGAGGTCAGTCAGGCCGTGCGGGAACTGGACTCGGTGTTGCCCCGGTTCCATCCCCGATTTGAGATGAAATCCGATGGGAGTGCGGATGGAGTCATTCGTCTGCGAATGGCCAATCCTCTGGATAAACCCACCAAAGCAACCATGACTTTCCAGAGCGATGATTCCCGATGGATTTTCTCACCAGCTCGAATGGAACGGATGATTGCTCCCAAAAGTGAGGTGGAATGTCTGCTACGGGTCTTCCGATGGCGTGATTCCCTGGATCTTGCCTGGCGTGCACCCCAGTGTGTGCTTGAATGGACCTTACTCGATGACCCGAAGCATTCCTTTACCCTGCTCCCTAAAACCGTTGAGATTCCCTTTCAGGTCGATTTGGCAGCGCCTTCCATTCCAGGTTTGGAATCGGTTTTGTTCCTGGATGGTGTGAATGACTGCTTGGTGATTTCCGACGACCAATTACCCGTGACAGGTGATGTCATGACCTTGGAGGCTCATGTCTGGTGTCAGCGTCCAGCGCAACAGGCAACCCTGATTTCCAACATCATCAACCAACAGGGCATTCGGCTGGGTCTGATGGAAGGGGTTCCCATGTTGCGACTTCATGACCAACAAGGAAAGGCCCACGAGGTGCATGCTCACATGCTTGGCCCGTTGCCTCAGGGAAGGTGGTGCCATCTGGCTGTGCAAGTCACGTCTGGAAACCTGACGTTCTTTCTTGATGGAAAGCGGTACGATACCTTTGCCTGGCCGGGTAAAGCAGCATGGGGCACGGGCGATTGGTCCATCGGTGCCAATTCCCGAGAAAGCCAGCCGGGGAACCGCTTCTTTGCGGGAAAACTGGATGGCATCCGGATCTCCAGTGTCGAGCGATACACTCGTATGACCTATCCGGTGACGCGTCGTCATCTGCCGGATCGATCAACCCATTTGTTGCTCAACATGGACGACATGCGGGTCCATTGGCTGTATGATGAGTCCCGAAATGCCGCCCATCCGATGATTTATGGGGATGCGGTATTGGTCGGTGAGCCCTAGAGGTATCCAGGCTGGAAGCTTAGGGCGCGGGTGGGAAGGGCAGCGCCAGCTGTAAATGGGGCTGTTCCGAGAAGGCATGGAGTCCGGTTCCTATCAGTCGCAGTGGCCGGGAGACCAGGCCTTCCTTGGCCAAGAGCCAGCAGACGGTCCTGTAGATGAGTTCTTTCTCCTGAGTCGGGTCGGTCAAGGTCGTTTGCCTGGAAAGTGTCTTGAAGTCGCTGTACCGGACCTTGACCTGAATGCCCTGTGCATGAAGGTTTCTTTGCCTCAGCTTGCCGGCTAGTTCTTCAGCCTGTTCCCTGAGACATTGGCTGATTCGTTGACGATCCTGAGTATCCTCTTCAAAAGTGGTTTCACTGCTCATGGACTTGATCACTTCGTTTTGCTCGACGCGACGATGATCCACACCCATGGCCAGTTCCTGAATCTGTTTCAAGTGATTGGAGCTCACCCCCTTTATCTGGGTGGCGAGCCTTTGAAGCTGTGCGATGTGCTGGATGCCCGCTTGTCGAAGGGTCTGCTCGGTGACCTGTCCGATGCCGGGCAGGCGTCGGATGGGGAGCGCTGCCAAAAAAGAGACCTTGTCGGCTTCCGGTATCAAAATGAGGCCGTCGGGTTTGTCGTAGTCACTGGCTATCTTTGCCATGAGTTTGTTTCCGGCAATGCCCACGCTGATGGTCAGTTGGCATTCCTCGAGCACACGTTGCTTGATAGCCCGGGCCTGTGTCAAAGCATGCCTCAGGGAGGTGTCGTGATCTTCAGACTGACATTTCAGACTGAGATCCAGATAAGCTTCATCGACGGAAACTTGCTCCATCTGGTCGGCAAACGAAGAGAGCAGATCCATGATCCTGTTGGATTCCCTTCGATAACGCTGCATGTCAGGGGGAACAAAAAGGGCTTGTGGGCAGCGTTTGAGGGCGGCTTTGGAAGGCATGGCGGAATGGATGCCAAAGCGCCGTGCTTCGTAGCTGGCTGCGCAAACCACTCCGCGGCGTTCGGGTGAGGCGCCAACGACCACCGGTTTTCCCTGCAACTCTGGATGGTCTCTTTGCTCTACGGAGGCAAAAAAGGCATCCATGTCCACATGGAGAATGACTGGGAAGGCTGTCATGCGATGAATTCCAGTCGATGCTTGATGAACCGCCTGCTTTAGACTATTTTCATCACCTCTTCGCGGTGAAGGCAACATCAGGACTTGAGATCATATGGCAGAAGAAACCTACATCCAGAATCTTTTCGCTGAGCGCATTGGTGGCAACCAGTATGGTAAAACCACGGCAATCTATAAATTTGAGAAAATCAAGCGTGCCAAGAAGGCTGCTTTGGATGCCAACCCGGGGGCGGAAATCATCGACATGGGGGTCGGGGAACCTGATGAAATGGCCTTTCCTGAAGTGATCGACATCCTGCACGCCGAGGCCCAAAAGCATGGCAACCGGGGCTATGCGGACAATGGTGATGAGGTGATGAAGCAGGCAGCCTCCAGTTACCTTCACAAAGTTTGTGGAGTCGCTGGGATCGACCCACAGCACGAAGTACTGCATTCCATCGGAAGCAAGGCAGCTCTTTCCATTCTTCCGGCGGCTTTCATCAATCCCGGGGACGTGGTGCTGATGACGACTCCCGGGTATCCAGTGCTCGGTACGCATGCAAGGTATTATGGTGGCGAAGTGCATCAACTGCCCATCACACGGGAAAATGATTTTCTACCGGACCTGGGTTCCATCCCATCGTCGGTGCTCGAGCGCGCCAAAATGCTCGTCCTGAATTATCCCAACAATCCAACGGGTGCCAGTGCCACGGTCGAGTTTTTTCAGGAGGTGGTGCGATGGGCCAAGCAAAACGAAATTGTCGTGGTGCACGATGCGGCTTATGCGGCGCTGGTTTTTGAAGGGGCTCCCCTGAGTTTTCTTTCGGTTCCGGGTGCGAAGGATGTCGGGATCGAATTACATTCCACCAGCAAGGCCTTCAACATGACCGGGTGGCGTTGTGGTTTTGTGGCCGGCAATGAGCGGATGGTCAAAGCCTATGGTGATGTCAAGGACAACACCGACTCAGGCCAGTTCCTTGCCATTCAGCATGCAGCTGCCTATTGCTGGGATCATCCCGAAATTACGACCCAGATCGCCTCAAAATACAGCCGACGCATGGATGGATTGGTCGAGGTGCTGCGTGGAACCGGCTTGGATGCTCAGAAGCCCAAGGGGTCCTTCTTCTTGTATCTGCCAAGCCCCAGCGCTGCGACCACAGCAGACGGGCAGCGGGTGGTTTTTGAAAGTGCCGAAGACGCCTCTCAGTGGCTGATCCGAGAAAAACTCATCTCGACTGTCCCATGGGATGATGCCGGAGCCTTTCTGCGCTTCAGTGTGACTTTCACCGCTCCCTCCCTGGATGAAGAACAGCGCGTGCTTGGAGAGATCCAGCAACGGCTGGACGGAGTGAGCTTTGAGTTTTGATCGCGATGGGCTTGGCGAAGGAGGAGGGGTTTTCTAGGGCGTCCTTTCCATGATGCTTTGGATGACTTCTCCCAGCCTGCGGATGCCCTCATCGATCATCTTCAGGTTGGCATTGCCGAAACTCAATCGCAAGGCCTCCTGGCGCTCCGGGCCAAGTACATCATCCCCGAAGGCATAACAACCCGGCACGTAAAGGACATTGGCCTTCAAGGAAGCCTTGAACAGTGCGCTCTGAGGGCCTGTCTGGTTGGGTTGCGGAAGCCTGGCCCAGACATACAGCCCTCCTTCCGGGGGATGCCAGGACACCGAAGCCGGGAAGTGGCGTTGAATCATCCTGCACATGCGGTCGGATTTTTTGGCATATCCCTTACGAATGACTTCCAGGTGTCGATCGTACATGCCACTGGACAGGGCCTTTTCCAGAATGGCTTGCAGGAATTCGGCAGTCCCGAAGTCCTGGTTACCCTTCAGATGACAGAGCGTTTGATGGAGTGGGGAAGGGCTGATTCCAAATCCCACCCGGATGCCGGTGGCAAAGGGCTTACTGTAAGTGCCGGAATAAATGACACGTTTGGAGGCGCCAGGAAGAGACAGCATGGAAGGCGCTGGAGGGGTTGGGCCAAAGGATAACTCACGGTAGGCGGCATCCTCCAGAAGATAGATGGGGTGACCTGCCGCAGATTCATACCTTCGAGCCAGATCCATCATGGCTTTTTTCTTCGCCAATGAGGTGTTTCGACTGGTCGGATTCTGAAAGTAGCTGACGAGATAGATCATCTTCAGCCGTTTGATCTGTCCGGATTTTTTCAACGCCTCAAGCTGCTCTTCCAGATGCTGGATGTCCATGCCATCGGGTTGAAGGGGAATGCTTCTGCTCTGGACGCCAAAATATTTCAGGATACTCAGGTAAACAAAATAGGTGGGGGATTCGATCAAGACGATGTCTCCCGGATCACACAATGCTTCGGTGACCAGGTAGAGGAATTGTTGGCTACCATGAGTGATCAAAACTTTCGATGGGTCGTGTGTTTTTCCTGTTGAGGGCATCTGGTCCAGATCAGCGATGCGTTGGGCGGTCAGGATGCGCAAGTGCTCGCGCCCCGAGCCAGTCCCATATTGCAGGATCTCGCGTGCTCGGGACTTGTGATGGGTCCATGCATGGACGATGCGCCCGGTCTCCTCCACAGGGAGGGTCTCGGGATCGGTAAAACCTGCAGCGAGCGAGATGAGGTTCGGCCGCTTGAGTTTTTGCTCCATCAGCCATGCGATGGGAGGTGGCTCAATGGACTGAGCCCTCAGGGAAAAACCCCTCGGATGAATGGATAGGGTCTTGAGCTTCTTTTGGCTGGAGGACGGTTTCATGGCTGGCTTGGTGCGGGTGGATGCTGATTGGAATCGGACGTGACCTGCTTCATGAAGGTGTCCAAGCCCTTTTTGAGGGCGAAGGCTCTTGGAGATTCCAGGTCATTGTGATCTCCACCGATTTCCACCAGATGACAGGCGTGAGGGCATGCTGCCTTATTTGCAGCGGCGTGCTGGAAACCGATCAATTGGTCTTCTCTGCTGTGGATGATCATGACCGGAGCGGTAACGTGCTCGAGGTGGCTGCGGGTGTTGAACTGCCTTTTGGATAGGCTTTTTACCGGGAGCCACGGGAAGAGTTCTTTGGCCAGATCCGGCAAACTCGTGAAGGTGGAATGGAGGATCAGTCCTGCCACTTTTTGGTTCGCGGCAACTTGGGAGGAAACTCCGCCACCGAGTGATTTTCCCAGAAGGAGGATGCGGCTTTCATCAAATCCCTCATCCTTGGCCCAGGCAATCGCTGCCTGAAGGTCCTGGTAAGTGCCAGCCTCCGTGGGCCGGCCCTCACTGGATCCGTAACCTCGGTAATCATAAGCCAGGAGATTGAATCCTAATGATCTCCAGGTACGATAGAAGTCCTGCCGATGAGAGATATTCCCCGCATTTCCATGAGAAAAAATCACCAACCATTCGGCATAAGCAGCTTGTTTCAAGCATGGAATGAACCAGGCGGAGATGGAGAACCGCGAATCGGAAAGAAAATGAATTTCCCGGGTTTCGCTGGAGACATCTTCGGGTTCACTCACCCGTCGCTTGCTGGGTTGGAAGGTTTGTCGATATTCAAACCAACGCAGTCCTGCAAAGAGCACGATCACCACTCCGAAGATCTTGAGAACCAACATGAGAATGCCTGGGGCTTTTGCCATCAATCATGGAGCCCAACCTCTGGCCATGGGTGTTTTCTCATGGGTACCTCAGCGCCCAAGAATGTTTTTCAGCGCAAGGAGTAGTTTGTCCACATGTTCGGGTCGAGAGGATTCTCCCATCAGCCCCACTCGCCAGATTTTTCCCTTCAGAGGGCCGAGCCCCGCACCTACTTCAATGTCGTACTCATTGAGAAGGGTCTGGCGCACGGTGGCTTCCTCGACTCCATCGGGTACGCTTACAGCGTTGAGTTGCCATAACTGGTGCCCCGCCTGTGATGCAATGCTCAGGCCCAGATCCTTGAGCCCATCCACCAGTCTCTGGTGATTGGCTTGATGCCGTCTCCATCGCGCTTCGAGGCCTTCTTCAAGTACGAGCCTCAAGGCCTCGTGTAGCGCATAGTTCATGGAAATGGGTGCGGTGTGATGGTATACCCTTTCGCTTCCCCAATATCCGTTTAGTAAGTTGACATCCAGATACCAGCTCTGCACTTTTTGCTTCCGTGATTGAGCTGCCTCAAGTGCACGCTGGCTCAGCGAAACAGGTGCCAGGCCCGGAGGACAACTCAGGCACTTCTGTGTTCCGCTGTAGACCGCATCGATCTTCCAGTCATCGAGGGACACCTCACACCCCGCGAGGGATGTGACCGTATCCAGGAGCATCAGGGCCCCGGCTTCATGGGCCAATTGGGATATTTCCTCGACCGGTGTCAATGCGCCAGTCGAGGTCTCGGCATGCACCAGACCCACGAGCTTGGGCTTCGTATCCTTGAGTGCAAGAGCCACTTTTTCTGCTGGTATGATCTCTCCCCATGGGGCCTCTACCTTGATCACGCGTGCACCGCATCGTTCAGCAACCTCAGCCATGCGCATGCCGAAGACGCCATTGATACAAATGACGACTTCATCGCCGGGTTCAACGAGGTTGACCATACAGAATTCCATCCCGGCACTGCCGGTGCCGCTGACTGGAAAAGTCATGGGATTGCGGGTTTGGAACACTGTGCGAAGCATCTCCTTGATTTCCTCCATCATTTGAATGAAGGCGGGATCCAGGTGACCCAGCAAGGGCATGGACATGGCCTTGAGGACACTGGGTGCCGCATCGCTGGGACCGGGTCCCATTAACAGGCGGTTTGGAGCATGAAATACCTGATGGCCTTGCATGAGATGTTTTTATGGAGATTGAGCCCGGTTGGCAACGATGGAAAAAACCGGAAACTTTCTTGAATCAAGGTATGGGTTTTGCTTTCTTTTCGACGTTTGTTCTCCTCTTCCAACGAAGAAGGGGGTGCTCCCGGGGCCCCATGGAACCGGGATGGGGCGGGCCAGCTGTATCCGAGCCTGCCTGCGGAACATGGAGAAAAAGGGAAATGAATCAATGAATCGATATTCGGCTAAAAATACACTCGTTCCGGTTAATTTCAGATACGTCGACCCCAAAGCGAAGCAAGTGAAGCTTATTGGGGATTTTAATGGATGGGATCAGGAGGCGCACGTCATGGAGCGCACCCCAGATGGAGCTTGGTTTCTTCAGCTCTCCATTCATTCGGGCCACCATCGATACCTTTATCTCGTCGACGGAGAGCCCATGCTCGACCCGCAGGCCAACGGGGTGACTCAGTCAGACGAGGGGATTCGAGTCTCCCTCATGATGGTGAGCTAAGGCTTCTTCCTTTTGGGATAGATCTTTTTCTCCCTCATCACCAACCGTTGTTCATGTCTTACCACCACGTTTTTCCCTGAAAAACGACTGGATGAGCTGATGGCACGCATGTTCCTGAACCCCTTGAGTGATATCGCATTGGTGATTGAGGGTGGGAAACTGAAGCAGATTCATGGCCGACCCTGCGGCGCCTGCCTTCGGGTCCGATAATCCGTAAACGACTCGATCCAGTCGACAATGCACGATGGCGCCGGCGCACATGGGACACGGTTCCTTGGTGACGAAAAGGGTGCATCCTTGAAGTCTCCAATCTTCCACAACGCTTTGGGCTTGGGTGAGGGCAAGGATCTCGGCGTGAGCCGTGGCATCCTTGAGGCACTCGACCTGGTTGTAGGCTCGGGCAATGATATGCCCATCCTTGATGATGACCGCTCCCACGGGCACTTCATCAGCTGCATAGGCATGACGAGCCTGACGCAAGGCCTCGCCCATGAAGTAATCATCACTCTTCAGGTCAATCAATGGGTTCATGATGGATGGCTTTCGATGTGAGAGGGCATGGATTCCAGAGTCTGCCACTGAGTCACCTTTCCTGAATGAGTCTGGCACTGGGTCACAAACCACCCCTTTCGGTGCTGCCAAAACAAAGGCCAGATGAAGGTTCTGTCGGTCTGGGGGATCTCCAGTGATGAAACGGTTCCACGATCGAACCATTGATAATCGCCTTCCGCATGTTCAGGAGGACAGTGCTTGAGGCGGAGGCGGTATTCAAAGAGATACATCCACCAGTGAGTTGCTTCATCCTGTGATTGTTCCGTTACCATGCCAGTGAGATGGAATTGTTCCGGGAGCGCGTGGATGGAGAGTTCCTCCGTGGCCTCGCGAGCGGCACATTGATGGGGAGACTCTCCTTGGCTGAGGTGACACTTTCCTCCAGGGGGGCTCCATTGGCCCTGGTGGGGCGGACGGCGACGGCATTGCAGCAGTACCTGATCCTGTTCGTTGAAGACAAAAAGCAAGGTGGATACGATGCACTGGGTGGACTTCATGGCACCTTGGGAAAGTTTGTCCGGGGTCGAATGAGTTTCAAGGCACCCGTGAAGGGCTGGGAAACCCGCTGGAGAACTTTCAACATGGTCGGCATTCCCATTCCATGATCCTGGCCAGATAAGCCTCCACTTCCGGGGTGTTTTCTTCGGGCGCCCATGGTGCAAAATGTTCGGGAAGGTTCGGCAGGTAAGGACCCTCCTTGACTTCCATGATCACGCTTTGACCTTGAGTGGGATACAGACTGTGCCAGGTATTTGCCGGGCACTCGACCACTGGCATGACTTGTGGTGAGAGGAGAATTTTTCGGGTTGGATGTCCGTGGTCATCAAATAGAACCAAGGTAGTTTTGCCTCGCAGCGCAATGATCATTTCCCACCGATTGGGTTGCGGATGACGGTGGGGGCGTATGTAGGTTCCTTGGCTCAAGGCAATGGCCAGACGTTGCACGGGCGCATCCAGGGATGGGTGAAGATTGTGGTGCGTCCGCTTGCGGGGAGCCTGAGCTGCCTGCTCAAGCCATCGATCCATCGATGCTGCATCAATGAACGGAACACTCATGAATTCACAACTCCTTGTCCTTGAGGAATTGAGCCTTGAGTTTTTTCATCCATTCAGGGAGTTGTGTGATGGCGATGAGCTGCCGCTTGGCCTTGCGGTCGGGTTGTGCCGGGGAGCCCATCCATTTTTCACCTGCAGGGATGGAATGCATCACCCCCGACTGAGCCGCAACCACCGCTTTGTCACCGATGGAGAGGTGACCCGCAATCCCCGACTGCCCTGCCAGGATGACATACCGACCAATACGACTGCTTCCTGCAATGCCGGATTGAGCGATGACGATGGAATGCTCTCCGATGACCACGTTGTGGCCTATCTGGACCAGATTGTCGATTTTGCTTCCTTTACCGATTCGAGTGGCGCCCAGGGCACCACAGTCGATGGTCACATTGGCGCCGATTTCGACATCATCTTCGATGGCGACATGGCCAACCTGAGGGATCTTGCGATGAAACCCTTCATCCAGTACGTAGCCATAGCCATCGGATCCCAGCACCGATCCGGCATGAATACGAACGCGATCACCCAGCATCGTATCCGCATAGAGGGTCACCTGTGGAAAGAGCTTGCAATCGGCGCCCAGGCTGCAGCGCGGGCCGACATACACTTGGGAGGTCAACACGACACCCGGCCCGAGAATGGCATGTTTTTCAATGACACAGTTGGGGCCTACATGCACTGTTTCGTCCAGTTTTGCTGTAGGGTCCACGACCGCAGAAGGATGAATGCTGGCAATGGGCTTGGGCTCCGGGTGCAGAAGGGCCAGGATCTTGGCAAAAGCAACGCGCACGTGGTCGACTTGAACATGTGGACGGTCCACCTCGACTTCCGTTCGAGGGATGAGGAGTGCGGAGGCCTCACTGGCCAGCGCTTTTTGCAGATAAGCTTCGTTTTCCGCAAAGGTCATGAAGCCTTGGGCCGCCACATCTGCAGGGGCGATCCCGACAATTTCCAGTTCCGCGGGTCCGCAGAGGGTGCCACCTACATGCCGGGCGATTTCCTGAAGGGTGATGGATGCCATGGCAAAAAGGGCTGGGTCTCAGGATGGGCGACGTGCGATGACCTTGTTTTCTTCATCCAGCACGACCACGGATGGCTGCCAGCCCAGTGCTTCCTGATTCGGGAGGGCTGTGAAGGTCATGATGGTGAGGCGATCGCCGCGCTGCCCAAGGTGAGCAGTGGCTCCATTGAGGATGATTTCTCCGCGTCCGGCCTCACCTGGAATGATGTAGGTCTCAAAGCGCTGGCCGTTTGCCATGTTCCCGCAGAGGATCTTTTCGTAGGGAACCATTCCTGCCTGATCCATCAAATCCTTTGAGATGGTCATGCTCCCTTCGTAGTCGACACACGCGTCGGTGACGGTGGCCAAATGGAGTTTTGATTTTAAAACCTGTATCAACATAGCTTCAAGTCACGCGTTGACTTGGCGACGGGTTCTTTTTATAAAGCACTCAAATTCCGATTCAATCTCTAACTTAGAATCTTAGTAAATCGTTATGTCTAAAACACTTAAAGTTGGCATGATCGGCTACCGTTTCATGGGCAAGGCCCATTCCAACGGTTGGCGACAAGCTCCTCACTTTTTCCCTCTCAAGGCTGATTTGGAAATGCACACCATTTGCGGCCGCAACCGGGAGGCCTTGGAAGAATCGGCCAAATCCTTGGGATGGAATCACATTTCCACCAGTTGGGAAGAGGTGATCCAAAATCCGGAGATTGACATCGTCGACATCAACACTCCCAACGATTCCCACGCTGAAATTGCCATTGCTGCCGCCAAGGCTGGCAAGCATGTGCTTTGCGAAAAGCCTCTTGCTATGACGGTAGACCAATGCCAGGAAATGGTGGATGCGGCTGCCCAATCAGGCGTCGTCAACATGGTATGCCACAACTACCGACGCATTCCAGCCATTGCCCATGCAAGGAAGATGATCGAAGAGGGGGTTCTGGGAGATCTCTACCACTATCGTGCACGCTATGCTCAGGATTGGATTGTGGATCCGGAATTTCCTTTGGTTTGGCGATTGCAGAAAGGGGTCAGCGGCAGTGGGGCCCACGGAGACATCAATGCTCACATCATTGATTTGGGCCGCTACCTGATGGGTGAATTCGATGAGGTCTGTGGCATGATGAACACTTTCATCAAGCAGCGTCCGCTCGAAGATCAATCTGGTAAGGGCGATGGGTTGGGAGGAGCCGGGGGGCGCACCATGGGTGAAGTCACTGTCGATGATGCCTCTCTGTTCATTGGTAAATTTGCCAACGGCGCCGTCGCCAACCTGGAAGCAACGCGATTTGCCCTCGGCCGAAAGAACCATATCGTGATCGAAATCAACGGTAGCAAGGGATCTCTTTACTTTGATTTCGAGGACATGAATCGGTTGAAGTGGTTTGACAATACGGTTGCTTCGGACCGCCAGGGTTTCAGCGATATTCTGGTGACCCAACCTGGCGGGGACCACCCTTTCGTCGGTCAATGGTGGCCTCCCGGTCACATCATTGGTTACGAACACACCTTCGTTCATACGCTCGCGGATTTTGTCAATGCAGTGGTCGATGGTAAGTCGGTCCAACCTACTTTTGAGGATGGCAAGCGTAATCAGCGGGTACTCGAAGCGGTGGAAGAATCTGCTGCCTCGCGCCAGTGGGTGAAGATCTGACCCGATCGGTTTTTATTGAATCCCATTACACGCGACCTCCTTCACAGGAGGTCGTTTTTGCGTCCTACAGATCAGGAGCCAGTCTCGACCCGGACAACATGTGCGGAAGATACTCATACAGTGGGAACCCTCATCAGGTCACCTCGCGGCTTGGAATGGCCGCAGAAGTTTCGACACCACGATACAATGTCGGGCCCGGTCAAGTGGCAGCCCTGATCCGATCGGTGGAAGGGAAGGCTCCAGCCATGGATGCCTTGGAATGGGGGTTGCTTCCTTTCTGGGCCTCGACATCGGCTCATGCCAGTCGGTCGATCAATGCCCGGTCGGAGACGGCGGCAGAAAAGCCCGCTTTTCGCGCGCCTTTTCGCTACAGGCGTTGCCTGATTCTGGCAGATGGCTTCTTTGAATGGCAACGCCTGGGCCGAGTTTCGCAAGCCTGGCGGTTTTTGTTGGAAGATGAATCGGTTTTCGGGTTTGCTGGTCTCTGGGACTACTGGCATGGACCCGATGGGGGGCTGGTCGAGACTTTTACCATTCTGACCACTGAGGCCAACCCTTTGGTTCGACCTTTGCATCACCGCATGCCGGTCATCCTGAACCCCCAACATTGGGAGCCTTGGCTGGACAGCCGTTTTCACGACGTGACGGCCCTGCGCCCGTGGCTGGTACCTTTGGCTTCCGAGAAGATGAAGCACTACCCTGTTGGCGATTGGGTGCACACCCTCGAAGTGGACGATGATCGCTGCATCGCTCCTCTCCCACTGCCTCCGGAGCAGGGCCAATTGTTTTGAGCCCATGCCGGTTTCTTGTGCCGTTAAGACTCGCCAAATCGTAATTTGGGCTTTCCAGTGATCCAGTGCGTCGCTAGGTTCAGATGACATTTCATGCGACTCGCATTCACCAAAATGAACGGTGCAGGCAATGATTTCATCCTCATTGACAACCGTGATCAATCCATTGAACTCACGACCAGGCAAGTGCAACGCTTGTGCGATCGCAACGCTGGTGTCGGAGCGGATGGCCTCATGCTTCTGGAGCCGGCGCAAGGCAATGAAGCTCAATGGTCGTGGCAATTTTACAACAGTGATGGCAGCCGAGCTGAAATGTGCGGCAATGGTGCCCGTTGTTTCGCGGCTTTTGCCCGGGGGCTGAAGCCTTGCGAGTCCCTTTCGTTTGAAACCGATGCAGGTCTCATACGGGCCGAGTTTTCCGGTCATCGAGTGAGCGTCGACCTCACTTCGCCCGGTCCCTTGACCTTGAACCAGTCACTGGACGAACTGGGGGCCCCGATCTTGGTTCACTCCATCAACACGGGCGTTCCTCATGCGGTCGTGGTCGTGGATGACCTTGATGAAGTCGATGTGGCCAAAATGGGGGCTCAAGTGCGCTACCACGAGGCATTTTCGCCCAAAGGAACCAACGTCAATTTCGTGCAGCCGCTGGATTCGACTCAGATACGAGTTCGTACTTACGAGCGCGGTGTGGAAGGCGAGACCCTGGCTTGTGGAACGGGCGTTTCAGCTTGCGCCCTGGTCATGGCACAATTGCATGACATGCGTTCACCCATACGAGTCCAAGTCAAAAGTGGTGCGCATCTGGAGGTTTCCTTTCAACGCGATGGAGCGGGTTTTGACAAACTTCGTTTGACGGGACCGGCGGATCTTGCGTTCACTGGAACCATTGATTTGGATTAACGATCAGCAGGCATGTTCAAAGGTACTTACACGGCATTGGTGACCCCATTCAAGGATGGGAAAGTAGATGAAAAGGCATTGGTAGCGCTGATCCGCTCTCAAGTGGAAGCAGGCATTGATGGGCTGGTGCCGGTCGGGACGACGGGAGAGTCTCCGACCTTGGATTGTGAGGAGCATCTTCGAGTGATCGAGATCACCATCCAGGAAGCAGCGGGGAAGCTGAAAGTTCTTGCTGGAACAGGAGGGAATGCCACTCAGGAAGCCATTCACCTGACCCAGGAAGCCCAGCGACTGGGAGCCGATGGTTCCCTTCAGGTAGCACCTTATTACAACAAACCCAGTCAGGAAGGTCTCTACCAGCATTTCGAAGCCATTGCGAAGAAGGTCGAGTTGCCCATCATCCTCTACAGCATTCCGGGGCGCTGCCATGTCTCCATTGAAGTGCCGACTGTGAAGCGCCTGGCACAGGCATGCCCTCATATTGTTGGTATCAAGGAAGCGGGTGGCGACGCCGATCGCGTCAGTCAGCTTCGCCAGACCATGGGGCCTGAGTTCACCATTCTCAGTGGCGATGACGGATTGACCCTGCCATTCATGTCTGTGGGTGCCGAAGGTGTCATCAGTGTGGCATCCAATGTCATTCCTGAACCCATGGTGGCCCTGGTGCGGGCCTGTCAGGAAGGCCGGTTCTTCGACGCCCTTGAAATACATGAACGCTTCCATCCATTGTTCAAGGCACTTTTCATTGAAACCAACCCTGTGCCTGTCAAGGAGGCACTCCATGTCAGGGGAGCACTGCAGCGGGAGTGGCGCCTGCCGTTGGTGGGCATGCATCCGGATAACCTGCGGCAACTCGTTCAGGTCATGAAGTCTCTGGAACTTGTCTGAAATCCAAATTTGAGGCTGGGAGAATGAGGGCTGCCTGAACCGTGAATGCCATGAAATCACCTTACTCCATTCCCATTCGCATGAGGCGTTTGCGCCGCACCGATGGAATCCGGTCCATGCTGCAGGAGACTCATCTCAGAGCCGCAAGTCTCATCGCTCCGATCTTTGTCAAGGATGGCCTCAAGGAGCCTGAACCGGTGGCGTCCATGCCAGAGGTGTATCGTTACAACCCCGAGCAGTTGATCGATCATTGCCGGAGTTTGAGGGATGTCGGGATCCAGGCCGTCGCGCTATTTCCCTGTAATCCACCTGAACTTAAGGATCCATTTGGCAGTGCGGCTCTGGATTCTCAGGGATTGATTGCTCGCGCGGTCGGTCTCCTCAAGAAAGCCTTGCCGGAGATGACGATCATCGTGGACGTTGCTCTCGATCCGTTTACCTCGCACGGACATGATGGTGTTCTCAAAGAAGACGGAATGGATGTGGATAATGACCGCACCGTCCATGTCCTTGCCCAAATGGCTCGCATGCTTGCAGATGCTGGGGCCGACTGGGTGGCACCCTCAGATATGATGGACGGAAGGGTCGCAGCCATTCGGGAAGTTCTGGATCAAAACGGTCATACTGAAGTCAGCATTCTTTCCTACAGTGCCAAGTTCAATTCGGCCTATTACGGACCCTTCAGGGATGCGGTAGGAAGCCAATCTGCAGCAGGCAAAAACTACCTCAACAAGGCGACCTATCAGCTTCAACCTTCCAACCCGCGCGAGGCCTTGCGGGATGCGCTCCTGGACGAAGCCGAGGGGGCTGACATGCTGATGGTCAAACCGGCCGGTCCGTATCTGGACATCATCACCCGTTTGCGTGAGCGCAGTGA
>Ga0181585_10000910_pt1 | contig 25582 bp, 24 predicted proteins | sample 071ome_29_FD_132469 | JGI IMG/M metagenome (GOLD analysis project Ga0181585, IMG submission 132469) | Coastal salt marsh microbial communities from the Groves Creek Marsh, Skidaway Island, Georgia - 071407BT metaG (megahit assembly) | ecosystem: Environmental > Aquatic > Marine > Intertidal...
AAAAACTATTCTTCAATTTGCAATTGACAAACCAGTAACTTATTTATTTATCATATTTTTTGCTCTAACAATTATATATCCTCAACATGATGAAAATTTAAATGATTTTTATTTAGTTTTTTTAATAAATCTTTTATTTGTATTTGGTTTAGTAGTATTTTTATGGAATAAACCAGAAGTTCAATCAAGTTATAGATATATTTTAAATACTTTTTATTTAATTTTGTACCCACTAACAAAAATTTTTGATTCACAGTTTGAAGAAAATAATTAATTGCTTCTATCATTTAAAACTCATTAATATTGTTCTAAATGAAATCATTTGTTAAATCATTGTTGTCAGACAATCTTAAAGATTTACTTAAGCGTATAGTTAAGGTTTATATAACCCGTATTTCTTTTTTTAGTTTTATTAACAGAATTAGCTTAGAAAAGCATATAAAAAATAAGAATTTAGATATCTTAGTTGTTCCAGAGATAAAAGATAAAAAATTTTTAGAGGACATACATTGGAGGTTAATATATTATCTTTACCCTATAAGAAACACAATCAACTCAATTACGTATATATCAAATACATCACATCATCCAATTAATAAACCACAAAACTTATCAAACGAACTTTTAAACTTTACAGGGCTTAATCAAAAATTTAAAACTACTAATTTAAATTTAATTAAAAAAAGCAAATATCAACTGATTCTAAATCACAATAAAAATTTTAATTTTTTCAATTCAAAGTACAAAAATAAAAAAAATTATATGATTGATTATATAAACAACAAAGAAGCTTCAGAATGGCTAATTAATATATCCCTAGACACAACTAATAAAAAAACTCTTGAATATATAACTAATAAAAGCTGGGAACAGTACAAATATTTGTATTCAAAAATAAAAAAGCAAAAAGTATTGGTATGCGGTTCTGGACCAAGTTTTGAAGAACTTAGTGTAGACTTCCAACATTATGATGTAATGATATGTAATAGTATTGTTAAAAATATTGATTTTATTAAAAAATCAAAACCTAAATATTTAGCATTTGGTGATCCAGTATTCCATACAGGACCCTCTTTATATTCTGAGAGGTTTAGGAAAGATGTAAAGCAATTAATAAATTTTTGTAATCCATATATATTTACTCTATTAAGAGACTTTCCTATTTACAACGAGTTATTTTCAAAAAAGGAGTTAGAAAAATTTATTTTCATACCTACAAAAAAAATTGAAAAATTTAATTTAGAGCTTGAAAAAAAATTTTATATAAAAGGTACTGGTAATATATTAACACTATTTATGCTTCCTATTGCAATGAACCTTTACACCGAAATTAACCTTACAGGATTTGATGGTAAGACGAAAAGTGATAATAAATACTATTGGAAGCATAGTTCACTAAATCAATACTATGATTTATTAGAAAATGTAAAACAAGTGCATCCTGGTTTTTTTGATAAGGATGACAAATTTTATGACATATATTATGAAAATCATATTAATACAGTGAAGCAATGGTTAGATATAGCAACAATTAAAAAAATAAAAATAAATAACTTAACTAGAAGTAATATATTTGATTTTCAGATTAAAAATTAAATCAAATTTGGATAATATTAATTTTATGAAAATAATTTCTACAACTCCACGAACTAAATCTAATAGTTCAGATTTTAAAAAATTATTAGAAAAATTTGATTGTACTTTTGTTGAAAAATTTCCAAGTAAGCAACATTTCAACTCAGAAGAAATGATTAATGAACTAGAAGGTTTTTCAATAGCAATAGTAGGTGATGACATACTTGATGAAAACTTTTTTAATAATTCTAAAAATATAAAATTGATAATTAAGTGGGGGTCAGGTACAGACAATATAGACTATCTAGCTGCAAGTAATAACAATATAAAAATAAAAAATACTCCAAATATTTTAGGAAAATATGTTGCTGAGTACATTCTTGGAATAATTTTGTCTAATCAAAGAAAAATAATTGAATACAACAATACTTTTAAATCACAACAAAGTTGGAATAAAGATCCTGGAAAATCTTTATTTAATAAAACAATTGGATTGTTAGGTTATGGAAATATTGGAACAGAATTTGCACAAATAGTTAAACCATTTGATTGTAATATTATTTTTTACGATCCCAATGTAGAGATAGATCAGAAAGCAAGGAAAGTTGATCAGATTAGCTTATTTAAAGAGTCAGATATTTTAATAATTGCAGCTAAATTAAATAACGAAACTAAAAATATAATTAATAGAAATAATTTAAAATTATTAAAAAGTGACACTATGATAATTAACATTTCACGAGGCCAGCTAATTAACGAATTAGATCTTTTTGAAGTTATAAACAATAATGAATTGAAATATGTTTTTTTAGATGTGTTTTGTGAAGAGCCCCCTTGTCTAGATGATTACTATGAAGATAATCATAGTATTAATTTTTCTCAACACAATGCTTCAAACTCACAAGAAGCAATAGACGAAGTTAATTTTCAAATTTTACAAATATTAAGGGAGGAGTTGGAAAAATGAATATTATTTTAGGTTCTTCAACGGGCATAGGAAAAAGTTTATATGAGGTGTACAAAAATAAAAATTTAGAAGTATTAGGTATAGATAAACTAGAAAGTAGAAGTACAGACTATGTATATGATTTTGGAAAAATAGAAAACATTAAAGAATTAATAGAACAATTCGATGATTATGAAATTTCATCGATAACTTATTGCATTGCAGAACAAGAAAAAGGTAAAGACATACAAACAATTTTTAATACAAATGTCTTAACTTTTCTAAGTTTTTTAAAAAGCCTAAATGACGATTTGAACAATGTTTCTATATGCGCTTTATCTAGCGTTCATGCAGTTTCGTCAAATTATGAAAATTTATACTATGCTTCAAGTAAAGCAGCACTTGAAACAGGAATGAGAACTTTTGCTACTAAGAAAAGTAATAATTCTTTTTATTGTCTTAGACTTGGAGCCACGAATACTGAACAGTTGTTTGAAAATGTTGATGATGTTAAGAAGATTACAGACATTCTTCCTTCAGGAAAATTATTTAAAAAAGAAGAAGTTGCAAAGCTAATTTATACTTTAAATTCTGAACATAAAAATTTGTTAAATGGATCTGTAATTCAAATTGATAACGCAGTTTTATCAATGCTTAGAACTGATTAAAAGTCTTACTAACTCTAAATCTTCATGATCATCTATATCAAAAGATTCAAATTTTGAAACTACAAAAGTTTTTGAGTTTCTGCCAATCCTATTAAGATTATTTTGCAGAAATTGGTTTTTAGAAAAAATGTAAAAATTAGAATTTTCTTCATAAAGAGGTTTAAGTTCTTGTGTTGGTAAAAGTATATCTTTATCATGATTTATTTCATTTAATTCATGTGTATAAAATCTGGATAAATGTTTTGTAACAGAAAATAATGCTTTTTTATCTTTTAAATAACAATTTAGTGCAGTTTGAAATGTTAATTTAGAAACCATGGGGTTAGTTACATGAGTTTGAATAATGTATTCATTTTTCATATTATTCAAATCACTTGAGATTAAATTATTTACTGATTCTTTTGGATCCTTCATGCTATCTATTCTTTTCACAAATTTAATATTTTCAAAATGCTCAGAAATTCTTTGTTTTACTTCATCATTGTCATAATTTACAATAATTTCATCTACTAAATTAATATCTAATAAATTTTGGATTACATATTTAAAAAGTGGTTTTCCATTAATATTTAAGAAATTTTTATTTTCTATTCTTTCCGAAATAAGTTTAATTGGAATATATGCAGTGAACATATTTATGATTATAGAGAGTAAAAATAGTGTTTAAGTAAATTTTCACGGTCTTTCTTATCTAGGTGAAAGGTTTTTGTATCTTTTAAATTTGGCGCTAAATATTGTCCTAAATTTTTGGAAATTCTATAACCTAATATACTTAACAAATTTCTTCGTTTATAGTTTACATTTTTCCTAAAAGACAAATCTGAAAGAACTTCCCTCAAAGTACATTTAATTAAATCCATCAAACCGTAATTAAACATCAAGAATGATTTAACTATCATTGCTTCTCGCTTATATCTATTAAAAATATTTTTGAAATTTTCATTATGATAATGACTTACAACTGCATTAGGTTCATAAATTACTTTTAAGTTTTTACGATACAATTCATGACTGAAAATTAAATCTTCACAACCTGATGCACTTTCATCGAATTTTATCATATTCCAAACTTCATATTTGAAGGCACTACAACCATTATTACAAAATATATTAGGTTCATTTAGATATCCATCTTTAAACCAACTGCCTAAATGATTAGCTTCAGATAAAGGCGATCGTTCATCGGGTATTTGCTTCCCATAAACTAAACCAGTATTACTATTAATGAAATGAGCCATTAATTTAGTTAAAAATTCATTATCTTGTGGGAAACAATGAGCAGAGATACAGCAAATAACTTCTTTGTATGTAGATAGTTTTATAGCCCTATTTAAAGATCTTCCAAAGCTAAATTCACTTTGATTAATTTTCGTCAGTATGAACGGAAATTTAAATTTATAATTGTCAATAAATTCCAATGTTCCATCTGTACTTCCGGAATCAATCAATATAACCTCAAATGATTTGCTTTTTTGAGATTCAAGAATCTTAAACAAAACTTCCAAGTTCTTTTTTTCATTTAATGTTCTGATTATTATTGAAAATTTCAATTTAACATACCTCAATTTCAAAGAAAGTTTCAAGATTTGCAGGTCCATACATTATTTGATTATCGTGCTTTGCTTTTGTGAATTCTTTTTTTCCATTTGTTGCCGGCTCAACTACTAAAACATTATGTTTGTTCCACCCTCCTTGCGATTGAAAAATCCATAGATATTTAAAAAATTTTTTATCATAAAAAATTTTAAGATAGTTGTCTTTTGACTCTAATTCAACAAAATCTTTAGTGTTTTCTAAATAGCCAAAGTCAAAAAAATTTGAATCTTCAACAAGATTTAAAAAATTTTCATGATTTTTAGTATCAATTATGTTTCCGAATTTAGTGTCTACTTTTTTTATACTTTTAAATGTATTTTTAATTTTTAGTTTTTCTTTTATAGGGATTGCTAAATGAAGTTTAAATAAATACCAATCATTGAAGTTAATTAAAATTTTATAATTAACCCTTAACTTATTTTTGTTTATGTAAAATATTTTATCAATTGAGCTATTGTTTTTAAGACCCCCTGTACTCAAGTGAATTGAAGTAGAGTTATAATCTACAATATTCCAATTTAAATTCCACAAATCACCATGATCATTGCCGTATCCCCAAGAAAACTTTTCTACAGCATCATTTGGAAATAATTCTTCCCATCCACCCTGCCAGTTTGAGTCATATTCTGCCCCAAGCTTAGTTGTTTTTTTTTGTAAAAATGGATTATTCCAAACCCAGTTATAATTATCTGATTTATTTATTAGCTTGTCTACCCTTCCTCCAAGACTTGGTATGATTTCAACTAACAAATTTTTATTTTCTAAAATTAAACTTTCCATTTTCAATAATTTAAATGAAGTATCTTTATTTTTTTAAATTTATTTTATTTTTATTGAATACCATTTTAATTAACTCCTCATGTTCATTGTATGGTCTTGGCATATGAAAATCTGAAAATAAAGTATTTTCATTATTTAATAAACTTAAGTGATAGTCAATTTTTGTCCTGTTAAATCTGTTAAAACCAGCATTATTATCGTCTAATAAAACTACTCTATGTTTGTTTCTTTTTTGAAATTTGTTTAGATATTTTTGAAGTTTTATTTGATCAGTGTACCAGGCTTTGCCTCTAATACTGTATTTTCTACTGTACCATTGGTTTAATTTTTTATAAATTTTGTCAATAGTATCAGATTTAAAAATCTCATTCCAGGTATCACTATTAGCAGCATTCCACATTATTGAAATCATATTTTTGGGGAGACCTGCATCTGGTCTATAAACAATAAATGAATTGTCTTTAAATTTTTCAATTGACTCAACAAAGTATCTTTTTGATAGAGGAAGAAGATCAATGTCGGATATAATACAATTTTTATTGTTTAACATTGCTGGATATAGCAATCTTATATTTTGAGCAACAAATGCTGAGTCAAAATTTTTTGAATCAAATTCAATAATATTTCCTTTTAAGTTTTGTTTTGATTTGCCAGTATATATTAAAATAGGCTCGATACCCATAATACTCCAAGCTTCTGATACAATTGGCCAAAAATCAAGGTAGTCAGGATTATCATTGCTTGCGAGAATTACGGTGTCAAGTTTCATAAAGTTTCTAGTATATTTTAACTCAGAAGGGTATAAAGAAGTATATTTTAATTATTTATGATTATCATGAATTAAAAAAGCTAGAGAATGAAAAATCTAAAATTTGCATTTGTTGAAATAAAAGGAGGTTTTGGTAATCAAATATTTCAATTATCTTTTGCCCAATATTTAAAAAAAAATGGATTTTTTGTTTTTATAAATGTACAAAAAAATTGGAAATTAGGACATGAATTTAAATATGAAGCATTCGGGTTTAAAAAATCAAATAAATTAGTAATTAAAATTTTACAAATGATTTATAAAAGTTCTGAAGGAAAAAAGTTTGTTAATTTTTATAGAAAATTTTTTGATAGCTACTTTTCTAAATATTTTAAATTAGATCAACTAGCAACACTTGGAACTAAAACTATAAATTATTTTGATGGCTATTGGCAAGATATCAAAATTTTAGAAAGTCAAAAAGAATTTATTATATGTTCATTAAAAAAAATGCCTCTATTTCAAAAAGCATTTAAAAAAACAATTTTAAGTGGAAGTACTATTGTACACATAAGGAGAGGAGACTATGTTGATATAGATGAAGATTTAAGTGTAGATTTTTATAAAAATGCCATAAATTATTGTAAAAAAAATATCAAAAATTTTAATTATGACATTTTTACAGATGATGTTGAGTGGGTCAACAATCAGAGCATATTTAATGAAGCATTAAACATATTTGGTCCTTCAAGCAATAACGATTTAAAGTTCACAACAATTACAAACATGTTTAATTACGAAAATTATATTATTGGTAATAGCACTTTTTCATTAATTCCTGCTATTTTATCCGAAAGAGAAAACTCAACTATTTTAATTTCAGAACCAAGGTTTAGGCATTCCCATAGAGAATTAAACTTTTATAATCATTGGATAAGAATAAAGAATATATGAATATTTTATTGTTTAACTCAAATGAAGGTCCAGATTATTTAGCAGATCTAATTAATTATTTTTTTTTAACTCATAACTATAAACTTTATACAAACCATAGACTGGACTTTCTTTTTGAAGATTATGAAAATAAAAGCAAATTATACGGTAAAGGTTTTACATTATATGGAAATTTAGATAAAAAATTAAAAAAGAAATTAAAAACATTAAATATGAAAGAGATTAAAAGCAATATGAACCATTTTGATTTAATAATTTTTACCTCGATACATAGGAATTACAAAAAAATATCTATTAAAAAGGAAATATTTCCTAAAATTTATGAAAATTCTAATAAAAATAAAATAATAGTAATTGATGGTGAAGATGTTTCAAAAGTAGAACACGATATTGCAACAAAGTCAAATTACTTTAAGAGAGAAATTAAAATTAAAGATAGTAGGGCTATTAAGCCAATATCATTTAGTTTTCCTGAACTTGAAATATCTAAAATTAAAACCCCAATTAATAATAAAACACAACTACTTGCACCAAATGACCCAAGATATTTGAATAGTTATATTTTTAATGAAAATGAATATTTTGAACAATACGCTAGATCGATTTTTGGAGTTACAACTAAAAAAGGTGGATGGGATTGTATGAGGCATTATGAAATTTTAAATGCAAATACACTTCCATATTTTCCAAATATTGAAGAAAAACCAAAATTAACAATGAAGTATTATCCGCAAAATTTACAGATTGAAACAAATAGATTATTTAAAACCCTAATATTAGGCAACGAAAATATTGATACTATTGAAAAATTCAGATTGAAGTATTATTCAAAAAGTTATTACAAAATAGGTATAAAAAAAATTAAAACAAAACTATCCAAGCTTAATATGATAGAAAATAATATCGCAAAAATAGAAGAGTTAAACACAGAGTTTCAGAATTGGTTTTTAGATTATGGTACAACTAAAATTTATAAAAAAATTTTTAAACTATAAAAAAACATGAAACTTATCAAACCTTTAATTTTATTAGTTTTTATCCTACTTTTTTTAAAAACTGATTTTCGTCTTGATAATGATATTTATTGTTGTAGTGATGATTATGACTATTATGCTCATGCAAAAACAATTGCATTAGACTTTGATTTTGATTATCAAAATCAATTTACTCAATATTTAGATGCTAGGTTTTACAAAAATGATAAACCAGCACCGATAGGTTTTGTTGGAAGTGGACTTCTCGCATCTCCTTTTGTTTTCATTGGTAATTTATTTGATAAACTAATAAAAGTTGATAGTTTTGTAAATTATAAAATATTGTTTTATTCTTTTAGTTCAGTCTTCTATTTAGTTGTTTCTTTTTATTTTCTCTTAAAAATAAAAAACATAGTTTCACCTAAATTTAAAAATTTACACTTACTAATTCTTTTGTTAGGTTCAGGAATATCTTATTATGCTTTTGAAAGATTCAGCATGACTCATGTTTATGAAGTGTTTACAGTAACTATGGTTGCTTATTTTTCTATAAAGCCAGTTAATAAATATATAGCTAACGAAAAATTAAATATTTTTTATCTTTCTTTTTTTATGTTTTTAGGATTAAATGTTAGATGGGTGAATTATTTCATACTTATTTTGCCTTTTTTCCTGACTAAATACTTAAAAATTAAAAATAACGAATTTTATAAAAATCAAGTATTTTATTACTTCTCTCTTTGTTTTTTGTTTTTAACTCTTTATATAAATAAATTGATATATGGTGTTTGGACTATGAATCCAAATTTTGTATATTCAAGCGGCATCACAGATACAGGTGCCAGTATATTCTTCAATATACCTCATCTAATAAAAAGTTTTTTCATAATTATCTTTAGCCAAGAATTTGGAATACTCTATTTTTCTCCAATAATCTTTACTGGTTTGTTCATATCTATTTTTGATGCTTTAAAAGGGTATAAACAATTCTTTAGTTATATTGGTCTAGTAATTTTTTTACAAGTATTTTCAATAGTTATCCTTTGGCAGTCAACATCATCTTCTTATGGATTTAGATATTTATATTGTTTAATACCTATTTCGATTATTTTATTTTTACATTTCTATGAAAATTTAAATACTAAAAAATACATAGACATGATTCTCAATTCACTAATTTTCTTCTCTATTTTTTCTTTTTTCTCAACACTGTTCTTTGAAACTACTTTAATGACACAACTATCTTTAGATGAACAAACTAATTCGTTTGGAAAACTTGTTAGATATACTCAACCAGAATATTTAAAAGGTTACTTGCTATCTTTTTTAGAATTAGAAGCTTACCTAAAGATTTTTGTAACCAGCTTTCTTGGTATGATATTTTTTAATTTATTATTTTATTTTATTAGTCCAGATACATTACTGAATTTTTTGGATGGTGAATTGGGTTTAAATCTAAAAAATGAAAAAGTTAAAAATTTGTTATTTGAATACCAAGAACTTGATTATCTATATATATTAGTTGTTGTATTTCTAATTTATCTGTTGTTTAGTAATTTAAAAAAATATGTGATTAATAATTAGTAAATAAATTCTTTCTTACACTGTTTTCAAGTGATTTTGAATAATAAATATTAAAAAATGAAAATAATTGAAATATAACAAAAAGAATAAACCAGTTAGATTGTACTCCTAAACGTTCAAAGTATCTTATTGACATAAGAATAGAGAGACTAATAAATGAAAACAGTTGAAAACAGGTGAAAGTAATATCTAAAATTGCAGATATCTGCAAATCAGAAATTTTAAGTTTTGACTTAATATTTGAAAAGAAATAAAAAACCGAATAACCAATTAATTTTAAAAATAGTGGTAATGCTTTAAGTTGACTTATTTCCCCAATACCATATCTAACAACATTTTGTATTTCACAAGTTTTTAAATTATTTTGAATAAATGAAGAGTTAACGTAAAAAGGGTAGCCATATCTAAAAAATATTTTTGGGATATTAATATGTTTTATAAACTTTGCTTTAAATCCGAGTAATCCATTTAAGGGATCATTTATTTTAAATAGGCCAGTGTTAAATTTTATTAAAAAACTTGCAATAGAATTTCCAAAATATCTTATATTTGGTATATCGCCAACAATTCCATCAGACCAAAATCTGTTAGCTTTCACATAATCAACATTATTTCCTTCAAGAATTTTTTTAACTTTTAAAATATCAAATCTTTTAAATTGACCATCTCCATCAATTTTTACTATATTTATGGGATCTAATTTTTTTTCAACGATATAGTTGAGTCCAATTTGAAATGACTTGCCAGCACCAAAATTTTTTTTATTTTTAATTATTGAGACTTTATTATGTTCGTTTTGTATTTGATCTAAAATCTCTTGAGTACTGTCTTTACTAGCATCATTAATAACGATAATTTTGTCGAATTCATCGATGAGCTCATAAATAGTTTTTTTAATATTTACAGCTTCGTTGTAAGCCAAAACTAAAAGCAAATTATTTATCATTTTTAAAAATTATATTTTTATAAAGTAAATATCTTATAACAAAAGTAAAAAATCCTATTGATAAATATGAAAATGCATAGTTGAAAAAAGTATTTTCTTCTATGAAAATTGCTCCAAAATACCCAAATAAACTAAATAAAATATTGGTAATTATAAATTTTATGTAGTTTTTTTCTTTTGATTTAAATACAATAAATTTACTAATTGTATAACTTTGAATTAAAACGTACACATAACCAGATAGGTATACTTTTAAAAATTCATATTGTAAATAGTCGGCAAAGGTGAACGTAATAATAAACATAGATGCTGCACTTAACATGCTGTTAAATAAATATTTAGGTTTATCAGATTTAATTATATTTTTAAAAATTGCTGTAAAAGATAAATTTAAGAACGATAAAGGGTAATCAAGTTTAAGAAATTGAAGGCTTAATAGTAATTTGAAAAATTTTTTAAGCTGACCACTGTTATTGTCAAAAGTAAGATGGTACTTATTAACACCTAATTTTCGATATGCTTCTTGGTATAGAATTGTGTTGTTGTTGATAATATTTTCAATAAACCATGGCTTTCCTTTGCCCAAATAGTGAATAAAATAAACTTCATCCTTTGCTTTTTTTATTAACTCTTTAGTTTTTGTCCATCCGCCTGGATAATTAAAGTTAGTACTAATTTTTAAGTAGTTATTTTCAAAGAAAAGATTAAGAATTTCTTGATCATAGTCTTTAATCCTTCCAATTCTATTTTGGAATATATTAAACAGTTCCAAGTCTATATTTTCTTCTAACCATTTTTTGTAATCTATAATAAGAACTCCAGCATTAAAAATAGAATCATTTTTTAGTCCAATTCTTTTATATTTATTTAAATTCAATGTGTCCATAATTTCTTCTCGCGCACCTAATATCTTATTTTCTTTTTCTAATTCATCAAAAATATTACTTAGCGCATTTATTGGATTATTTACACAGACTATATCTGCATCAAGGTAAACAAGTTTTTGTATTTTATTAGATAAAAATTTAGACATAAATAATCGATAATATGTTGCTTCTGATAGGTGAGAATTGTTTGTAGATATTGTAATGTCATCAATTTCAAATTTATACATATATAAATTTTTAAGATTAGGATTGCCCTGAAGTCTTAATTTTATATCGGCAAAAGTTTCTGGTTCTTTATGGATTATATGAATATTAACCTTTGATGATACATTGTGAAGTAAGGAAGATATAGCTATTGAAGCTTGTGTATTAAAAGCTTTGTCAAAACAATACAGAAAATCATATGTCAAATTTACCAACTTTTATAGTTTCTTATCAAAATTTTAATGTTTTATATATGTATTTTTGCTTTTGGAACATAAAATTAATTTAATATTATTTTAGCTATAAAATTTTTCGAGAAACAATGTGAATTTTTTTATTCTTTTATTGATTGAATAAATAATTTTTGAGAATCTAGTTTTTCCTTCAAAATGAACTTTAGGATAGATGCTATATAATTTAACTTCATCAGGGTTTTCCTTTTTACTAACACTTTCAACTATCTCGTCTATTCTCTTAATTAAGTTAAATTTGGTAAGAACATAATTTTTTGATTTATCAATGTGAAACTTGTTTTTTTCATGCAAATCACTTTTTATACATTCTTTAATTTTATTTATTGATCCATTAAAATCATTTAGGTTAATATGTGTGAAGCTATCTTTATTAAAAAATTCACTAGCATTTGGGGCTCCCGAATAAATAGGATATGAGTTACCTAGGAAAGGGTCATATAGTTTTTCAGAGATAAAATTATTATTAATCTGATTTTCAATTACTAAATGATATTTATAGCGACCTATTCCATCAATTTTTGATTTAGTTTTAATATCAGTTCCATACCAATGTAGATCATCACCTAATTCCAATTTTAATTTTTTTACAAAATCTAACCTTACTTTTTGAATATCTGTTATCTGTTTATTTGTGCAGTAAACACTTAGAAGTCGATCTTTTTTAGGTTTGTAATTTTTATAAAATTCTATATCGGATTCATTAAAATTCTCTGCAAATGGATCCCCTCTAAGTCTCCACATTAAGAAAGGAGGGGTGTTAATGCTATTATTTAAATTTACAAAATTAGGTGAGTAAACATATTGAAATTGATTTAGAAACTGTTTTTTCGAAGGAAGTAAAAAATAACTTGGATCATATCGTGTTTCTGAATTAAGAAAATAGATATTTTTTGGATTAATGTTGACAGTTTCTTTTTTGTTTGATGTAGTGTTTTCTAAGATAAACCAAAAGTCTGGATTTTCAATTTTTGAATTGATAAAATATTTTTTGTTATTGTATATATTGTCATTAGTATTTGTAAAATTAAAAATTGATAAATCTTGTGAATAAGATGGAATACCAGATTTTAATTGTTTCCAACCTATACTTACTTTAACTTTAATCATAAACTTTTACATCTATGGTAGTAACAAAAAATTTTTCTTAATTAAATTCAAACATAAAATAAATCTAGATAAATATTTAGCAATATTATTTTATAAATATGTATAAAAATTTAAAAAATACAATATCTGATATTTTATATGTATCTAAGATAACTCAAACTAAAAATAAAAAACTTGTAATAATTTTTTCTGTCATTTTGTCGCAACTTATAGCTTATTCAGATATAGCAATAATAATGTTTTTTACTTCTTTGTTTACTCAAACAAATTTACTTCCAGATACACTATCTAGATTTGAATATTTATTTGACCTTAAGTTAATACTCCCTGTACTTATTTTATTCAGATATTATTTTCAATATTTACAAAGTATCCTTTTAAAAAAATTAGAGTTTGATATCCAAAAAAACTTAAAGATTTATCTTTTGAATGAAGTTTTTGAAAATAGAAACTTTTCAACAGCTGATACTTTTTTTTACGTCAATACATTATCTATTCACATTTCTTACTTTTATACAAGTATTTCAAATTTTTTGAATTTTGTTTTACAAACACTAGCATTTACCATTTATCTATTTGCAACTGAGCCTTCAACAATAAGCGCTTTTCTTTTTGGGATATTATTTTTAATTTATCCAATATATATATTGATCAAAAAATCAAGAGAGTATGAAAAACAAATTTATGAAAAGGGTCAGGAAACCAATAGAGATATACAGAGAGTTTTAGATAACTCATTTTTAATTAAATTATTAAAAAAAGAATCTGATGAAAGAGATAGATACGCTTCAATTATTACTAAACTTTATACTGATTTAGTTTCTAAACATAAAGTAAATCTTTTAAATTCTTACCTTCCCCCATTTGCAACTGTTTTTTTAATTTCGATAATAGCTTTGTATTTTGATAATTTTTTTAATATAACCCTATCATTTATGGGAATAACTTTAAGGATGTTTCAGTCACTTGCTATGGTAAGTTCACAATTTAACAATATAGTAAATTCACAAGTTCATTTGGACAATTTTTATAAGATGGAAAAATTTAAAAATAATTCTTTTAAAGAAAATTATATTGTAAAAACAAATAATTCTGATGAAATCGCTATTGAATTAAAAAATGTAGACTTTAAATACCTAAATAGTGAAGAAAATATTTTCACTGATATAAATTTGGATATTTTAAAAGGAAAGCACACAGCTTTTACAGGAGTAAATGGATCTGGTAAAAGTACATTACTTGGGATACTTGCTGGAGTATTTTATCCAACTATAGGAAAAGCTATATCAAGTTCTGACAAACTTGGATTTGTGGGTCCAAATCCTCTGATTTTTGAAGGTACTTTGTTAGAAAATATAAGATATGGAAATAAAAAAAATATAGACGAAAAAATCATTAAAGACGCTATTAAACAGTTTGAACTGTTTGAAGATAAAGAAACAATAGATTTAGACATGAAGGTAAGTAACACTACTTTGTCGTCAGGACAGATGCAAAAAATCGCTTTTATTAGAGTTTTGCTTTCAGATGTTGATATATTGTTTCTTGACGAGTCAACTTCTAATCTTGATGAAAAAACAAAATCATTAATTTTTAAAATATTAAAAGACAAAAATTATACAATTATAAATTCAACACATGATATCGAAAGCTTTGATTTTATTGATTTTCATTACAAAGTTGAAATAAATGGGAAAAGACGAAATTTAAGAAAAGTTATTTAATTCTAAAATATAAATTTTAATTTATTTAAATAGTATTTTAAAATTTTATTTTTACTTCTAATAAAGCTAAAAAATTTTAATTTTGACCAATAGTATTTTTCAAAATACTTATCTTTTGTAACTATTTCTTTTTTTTGTAGAATTATTTTTTCCTGTTTACAAATTTCATTCTTCCAATAATTAATATCTAAGATTTCAAAATTTTTACTTTCAAAATTCATACTTTTATTTTGTAAAAAATCTAGATTTATTTCTTCATGATTATTATAAAAAATAATTGGAATGTCTTTTATTCCTGCATAAGTTTGATGATATTTTGTTACAGGAATAGAACCGGAATATAATACCTCCCAAACTCTATGAGTATCAAAACCATTACCCCATGGACAAAGAACAAATTTGTATCTTTGTAGATCATTTAAATATTGTTCAATAGTAAGAGTTGGCTCTTTGTATACAACCCAGTCTTTATTTTTAAAAAAACTTTTTAATCCAGATCTTTCATCGTGGTTGGTATTTTTTTGTAAGTTGATATAAAGTTTAATTTTTTTTTCAACGGAATCTTTTTTATATTTTTTAAAGTCATCTATTCGTAAATTTTTTGGAGAATAATTATTTGCAATACCTAATGGAATTGAAATTAAATTTTTATCTTCAAAGTTGATATTTGTTGAATACCACTTTGTTATAGACTTTGGTTTTTTTTTGTAAATATTTAAGTCTATAGCTCTATCTGATTGTCCAGATATAAGAGTTAAGTTTTTGGTAGATTTAATTTTTCTCAAGTAGTGAAATAAAAGTTCTAAATAGCTTGAATTAACATAAATTACATCACCATTTTTTAATTCAAAATTTTTAATTTTAAGCGTATCATAAAGTTGATTTTTATTGATAATCTCATAATTTTTTTTTATTATTGAATTATTTTGCTTAGAAATATTCGCTACAAAAATTATATCTGCTATCTCTGCAAATCTCTCTCCTGTAATAATATTTGCTTGCTCAATAGGGTTATTAATAAACATCAGTTACTATTCTACAAAATACTTTTTCGATAAATTCAAAAATTCTATGTATTTTATCTTTTAAAACCAAAAGAATTATTATTTGAGATATATTAGTAAAATGATTTATAGAAAAATGTCTAATGATAAAATCAGCGTAATAATACCTTCTTACAATAGATTTAATTTTTTGATCAATGCAGTTGAAAGCGTAAAAGCTCAAACCTATAAAAATATTGAAATCATTATCGTTAACGATGGCTCATCGCAAAGCCAATATTACAAACAAAATTTTGGTAAAAGTATAAAAATAATTCATATAGATAGAAAAGAAACACCAAATTGGGGTGGGTCAAGACCTGCAGTAAGAAATTATGGGATTAGAGAAGCTTCTGGAAAGTATATAGCATTTTTAGATGATGACGACATATGGTTACCTGACAAACTAGATCTACAATTAAATGCGATTTATGAAAATAATGTAGGATTTTCATGCACTGAGGGGTATTTTGGGTATGGAGTTTATAATCCCCAAGAAAGTTATAAATTATACAATTCTGAGCATCATTTTAAAAAAATTAAAAAAAATTATAAAAAAACAAATTATTTTCAAAACAACAAATTTCCAAAAATTTGGAACTATGATTTTTTAATCAATCACAACTGTGTAGTCCTTTCAAGCGTATTGGTTGAACAAAATATCCTGGAACAATTAGGAGGATTTAGAGGGCTTTACAGATCACAATATTTTAAACACACAGCAGATCATGATTGTTGGTTAGGGTTGCTTCAATTGACAAACTTAGTTTACATTGATTCGCCACAATTTTATTATGATGCGGATCATGGGGATGGAAAGAAGTATGAAAATTAATTTTTTATTTTTGACTTTTATCAATTAACAAAGATACTATCGCTAATTTTAAATGCAGAAAGCTCCATATATATCTTATGGGAGATTCAAGTTCCATATTTTGCCATGCAGAAATATATAGTAAAAAAATAAAGATTACATTTAAAAAAACTATAAAAATAAATATTAAATTTATATCTAAATTTTTTACAAAAAATATATTATGTACCGTAAGTAAAAAAAGTGAAAGAAGTAACAGAGTTAGTGGTTTGTCCAAAAATATATTTTTTAAGATTAAAATTATATTTTCAAACTTCAGATTATTTAATGTAATTAAGTTTATTAAAGTTTGAGGTATATCAATTTGAGAAAGATGACGGCTAGAATTAATCCCTCCGAAAGGGAAAATAAATAGTAATTCCTTTAAAACTAATCCAGAAAAACCAATTAAAGCTAATTTCTTATTTTTATTAGTAATTAAAAAATACATTACTAGCAATACAGAAATTAAACTTAAAAACTGCTTTGTAAAATATAAAATTCCTAAAGCTAAAAAACTTAAATGTTGATTTCTTTTTGAATTAAAATTTTCATAAATTATTATCGCAGAAAATAAACTTACAATCCCTTCACTCATTAGAGAGCTTGTAAATAAAAACTGTACCCACAAACTATTAATAACTAATGTTGAAAAAATTAAAATAATAAAAATTTTATTTTTGTTTGAAATTCTTAACTCATAAAAAAATAAAGACGATAATAAAAAAATAATTTGTGTTGTAGGAGCAAAATATTCAAAAACTTCAATATTAAATGAAAACCTTGAGAATAAAGCTTGAATGTAACTTGTGAATTGAGGATATCCTTCTGTTATAAAATTACTTACTGAAAAGTAGTAGCTATTTTCATAAATATTTTTTGCATGTGGAAAAAAATAAAATTCAACATCTCCAATTATGTTTTTATTCCTTGTAAGTTTAGGTAAATATAGGGTATTAAATAAATTCAATATTGAATAAGAAAATACCAATTTAAATATTGAATAAAAGTTTGTTTTGTAAAGAATTCCAATTATCCAAAAAAAATTAACAACAACAAATATCTCGTTAAAACTTAAAGATTTAGTTAAAAATAGCAAGATTATATCAAATACAAAAAAACTAAAAATATAAATTGTAATGGAAAAAGAGATAGTACTTAGATTGAGACTTTCTTTTATATGAATCCCTATTTGTAATAAAAATAAAAAAAGTAGCAAAGTTGATAAAAAGTCATAAAAATTAATTTTTTCTAAATTATTTATAAATCCTGTATTGTATATGTTAAACATTGCGTTTGAAACTATTGGTAGAAATAGAAGATAAAGGTAATAATTTTTAATTATTTTAAGCATTCACAACTTATTATATTGTAATTAAAGAGAGAATAAATTCTTTTCATTCATAAATTAATATCAATTAATATAAGTCTTATTGATGAAAAGAATTCTCGTAATTAACACAAAATATAAAAATTTTGGTGGTGAAGATGCAAGCATTTTAGATGAACTAAAGTTTTTAAGAGATCATTATGAAGTTGACTATCTTGAATACGATAATGGTTCAAAAATAACTATTTTTGATATAGTTGCATTTTTTACAAATTCTAATAAAAGATCCAACGATATTTTAATTAATAAACTTAATACTTTTAATCCAGATATTGTTTATGTTCAAAATACTTGGTTTAAATCAAATCTAGGCATATTTCAAATACTAGAAAAAGCAAATATTAAAACAATATTAAAAATACACAATTTTAGATTTGAATGCACAAGTTCATTTAATATAAATCACCACCTTAACTCAAAAAACTTTTGTCCAAAATGTGGGCTCGTAAAAAATAACTTTACTTTTTTTAACAAATATTTTAGAAATTCTTACATAAAATCATTTTTTGTAAATTTATTTGGGAAAAGGTACTTACGAATATTAAAAAATAATAATTTAAAAATTCTTGTCTTAAATAATTTATATAAAAACAAGCTTTATGAATTAGGTATAGCTAAAAATAAAGTCGCAACTTTCTATAACCCTATTGAGATACCAATTAAATCTCTTTACAACAGTAAAAGTGATTATGTTGTTTATGCAGGAGCTTTAACTATAGAAAAAGGGATTTATCAATTATTAGATACTTGGGATAAAATTGAAAACAATTTAAAACTTTATGTAATTGGATCTGGCAATATAGAAGACCAACTTAAAGAAAGATATATGAGTAAAAATATTGAATTTCTTGGATTTAAAAAAAACAATGAAGTTTTGGATTATATTAAAAATTCCAGAGCAGTTATTACAACTACAAGACTCTACGAAGGACAACCAAGGTTATTAACAGAGGCTTCTATATTTAGCGTACCGTCTATTTATCCATCAAGTACAGGTATGAATGAGTATTTTCCAAAAAATTATGAATTTAATTTTGAACAATTTAATTATTCAAATCTTGAAGAAATAATCAAAAAACTTCAAAACGAAAAATTATTAAATACAGAAAGCAAGAGAGTAAGAGAGCATATTACAGAACTACTTGAATATTCTATTTTACACAAGAGGTTTAATGATTTAGTGTTTCAAGAAGATTCAAAATGAAAAATTCTTTAGTTTCTGTAATTTTACCAGTCTTTAACGATGAAAAAAATATTTTAAGATCAATAGAAAGTATCTTGAATCAAACATATAAAAATTTAGAACTTTTAGTACTTGATGATGGCTCAACAGATAATACATATGAGATATTAAATTCAGTAAAAGACAATAGGTTATTTTTGTATAAAAATAAAAAAAATATTGGACTAACAAAATCTTTAAATATATTAATTAGCAAAACTAATGGAAATTGGATAGCAAGACAAGACAGTGACGATGTTAGTGTTATATGTCGAATTGATAAACAAGTTAAATTTGTTGAAAAATACAAATTAGATGCCTGTACCTCTCGAGCTTACATTAAAAATAGTGGAAAACCTATACCTCGTTTTTCTTATTATCTACCTTATAAATTTGTTGTTAGATATAAAAATCCATTTATACATGGAACTCTTTTTATAAATAAGAAAACTTTAAATAAAGTAAATAATTATGATGAAAACTTTATGTATGCTCAGGACTATAAATTGTTTTTAGATCTTATCAATGAAAAAGCAAATATTAAAATTATGAGAGAAAGGCTTTATGTTTTAAACATGGAAAATAATATTTCATCTAATAAATCTGATTTACAAATGTATTATTTTGAAAAAGCAAGAGATAATCTAAATTATTTTTTTGATAAATGAAAATTAGTATTGGCTCACAAATAATTGATGGTCCATACGGTGGTGGAAATGAATTTATTAAGAACTTATCTATCTATTTTGAATCTATGAACCATATAGTTTTAAATGATTTATCTTCAAATGATATAGATTTGATATTACTTACCAATCCGCTGCCTGACTCCGAAACATCCACTTTTAATAATTTTGATATAGATTTTTATTTAACATTTGTAAATCCAAACGCATTAGTATTTCAAAGAATCAATGAGTGTGACGAAAGAAAGAATACAAGAAATTTAAATAATAGATTAAATAAATATAATAAAAATGTAGATATAAATATTTTTGTTAGCCAATGGCTTAAAAATAATTTTGAAGAATATGAATTATCTAAAAAACCTGCATTTGTTGTTAAAGGCGGACCAAGTAATAAAATTTTTAATATGAATGATAAATTGTCTTGGGATGGGAAGGGGAAAATTAAAATTGTTACACATCACTGGAGTGATAATTTAATGAAGGGGTATAATTTTTACAAATATGTAGATGAACTTCTAAATAATCAAAAATATCAAGAATTATTTGAATTTACGATAATAGGCAATACTCCTAAAAGTATTGAATTTAAGAATAGTACTATCATCCCTCCTTTATCAGGTGATGATTTAGCGAATGAGTTAAAAAAAAATCATATATATTTAACAGCCTCAATAAATGAACCCTCTGGAAATCATCATATGGAAGGAGCTATGTGTGGACTACCAATAATGTTTATAAATAGCGGTGGGATTCCAGAGTATTGTAATAGATATGGCGTAGAAACTACAAAAAGTTCTTTTTTAAAATCTTTAGAAGAAATAAAAAAGAACTATAATATATTATTTGAGAATTTACATTCATACGAATATACATTTGAAAATGCTTCTAGAGAAATTTTAAACATATTTGAAAATTCATTAAACAATAAGCATGAAATCAAAAAATTAAGAACTGAAAGAAGTAAAGTAATTATACTTTTCAATTATATAAAAAATAAGATTTTTTTGTTAATATATTTGAATTTTATAAAATTTAAAAAATTTTCGGGAAAGATAAAAAAAGCAATATTTTAAAAATGAATTTTGAAAAAATAGAATCAAAAATAGTCAACACAGTCTTTTTCTTCTTACTAATTTTGTTAATAAACGGAAGATCTTTATTGGGTGTTTATATATTTGGTTTTCGAATTGCAGAACTTCTTACCGGTTTAGCTCTATTATTAGCATTTTTTATAATTCCAAAATTTAATTACTTTAAAAATGAATATTCATTTGGAGTAGTTCTGTCTTTTTATCTTTTAATTGCATACTTTGCTATGCAAAATATTTTATATGGAGAAAATTTTTCGAATTTGTATTTATATAAATCTAGCGTTTTTATTTGGTTTATAAGTTATTTATTTTTAGGTCATGAAATTTTAAAAAAAGCTAAATTAACAAAAAAATATTTTATTATTGGTTATGTCGGGTTGGCAATACAGTACATATTCAATGTTTATTACTATCCCAGTTTTTTGACAATGTTTTTTAATCAATATTCTGATAAGACACAATTTTTAAAAGGTGCAGAAATTGCTATTTTTTTTATTATAGTAACTTTTTTTACAAACAAATTTTTTCAAGATAGATTGTTTTTTGATATATTTATAATTTTTTCATCTCTTTATGTACCCCTTATGTTCTTTAAGAGTCGTTCAGGTGGCTTTGCAATATTTGTTTTTGTTTCAATTGAAATATACAAAAAAAGATATTACTTTAAAGAAAACTTAAAAAGATCTTTTATAGTCATCTTTATAGCAATGTTGTTAATTTTAGGAAGCTCTCATCAAATAATAGGTAATCCATTTGAAGTGGAAGAAACGCCAGCTGCAATAGAGCAGGTCTTTAAACATAAATATATTGTGTCAAATACCTATGATGATGAAATCCCATTTTTGTATTTTTTTGAAAACAGACTTTATTCAGCTGATGGAAATTTGAATTGGAGACTTCAACTATGGCAAACAGTTATTATTGACTCTATTAATAATAATGAAGTACTTTTTGGACACGGGTTTGGTAGTAAAACTCCAATCTTTAATAACGAAACTTTTTCTGGTGTAGACGGTCTAAATGAAAATACTCATAACTATTTTTTGAATATTTATGTTCAAGGAGGATTAATAGCACTTTTTCTTGTTCTAATGTTTTTTGCAAACTTATTTAAATTAAAAAATAAAAACTTTTCTAATTCAGAACTTACATTATATATAATTCCATTGTTCTTAATTTCAATGTTTGATGGTTCAATGGAGAATCCTTATTTTGCTATAGTGTTTTACTTTTTTCTTAGTAGTTTTTATTCTGATATAAACTTTGTAAAGAGGGAAAAATGAAAGCTTTGATAACCGGAATAACGGGACAGGATGGATATTATTTATCTAAGCTACTACTTGAAAAAGGTTATGAAGTACACGGTTTAATTAGAAGGTCTTCAAATATTAACACTTCACGAATAGACCCATTAATTTCAGAATATGGAGAGTCTGGTCAATTATCTCTATATTATTCTGATCTTCTTGATTCATCATCGCTAACAAATTTAATAAATAAAATACTGCCAGATGAAGTTTATAATCTGGCAGCTCAATCTCATGTAGCTGTATCTTTTAAAAATCCTATGTACTCTACATACACTTCTACTCAGGGGCCTATAACTATTCTTGAGTCAATAAGAAATATTGATAAGCAAATTAAATTTTATCAGGCGTCTTCTTCAGAGATGTACGGAGGTGCAGAGAAAACACTTTTAAATGAAAATTCTTTATTTGAACCAAAAAGTCCATATGCGGCTGGAAAGTTATTTGCACATAATATAACAAAAGTTTATAGAGAATCATACGATATTTTTGCTGTTAATGGAATTTTATTTAACCACGAATCTCCTTATAGGGGTGAGACCTTTGTAACAAGAAAGATAACAAGAGCTGTTGGAAGAATCTTCAATAATTTACAAACAAAATTAACCTTAGGTAACCTAGATGCTTATAGAGATTGGGGGTTTGCCGGAGATTATACAAAAGGAATGTATTTAATGATGCAACATAATCAACCTGATGACTGGGTATTAGCAACTGGTGAAACCCACACAGTTAAAGAATTTGCAGAATTAGCATTTGCAGAACTTGGATTAAATTGGGAAGATTTTGTTGTAACATCAGAAAAGTATTCTCGACCAAATGAAGTTCATCATTTACTTGGTGACGCAACTAAAGCAAAAAAAGAACTTAATTGGAAACTTGAAACAAGTTTTAAAGACCTTGTTAAATTAATGGTTGAAAGCGATCTTGAACTTGCCGAAAAAGAGAAAGTTTTAATTGAGAAAGGTTTAATTAAACCAACTTGGGAAAATCCATTTTAAATATAATTTTTTAAATACCAATCATAAGATATCTTCAACCCTTCAAACAGTTTTACTTTTGGTTCCCATCCTAATTTTTTAATTTTTGAAGAATTTAATAGTTTTCTAGGATTACCATCAGGTTTAGTTTTGTCAAAATTAATATTACCTCTATAACCAATGATTTCTTTTATTAACATAACCAAATCTTTGATTGCAATTTCATCGTTACTTCCAACATTGTAAAGCCCTTCAGGAATATCATTTTCAATAAAAAACTGAATAGCATTTGATAGATCATCAACAAATAAAAATTCTCTAAGCGGAGTGCCAGTCCCCCAAACTGAGAACTCTTTATCATCGTTTACTTTTGCAAGATGCATTCTGTGGATTAATCCTGGAACAACATGGCTTTCTTCTGGAGAAAAATTGTCATTAGGTCCATATAGATTTGTAGGCATTAAATTATAGATTTTATGTCCATATTCTTTTGAAATTGCATCCCCCATTTCTATTGCAGCAAGTTTTGCCATTGCATAAGGTGAATTAGTAGGTTCTAAAGCTCCACCCATTAAAGATGATTCATTTATTGGAACTTCAGCACCTAAAGGGTATATACAACTACTTCCGAGATTGATAAGTTTTGTATTTGCGTGTTTGATTAAGCTTTCAATTATGTTCATATTTATCTTTAAATTACTTAATATAAACTCTGTTCTTTTAGTATCGTTAGCTAAGATACCACCTACTTTTGCAGCAGCATTAACTACATAATCAGGCTTTATTTCATCGAATAGCTTTTGTGTTTCCTCCAATGAAAATAAGTTAGTAGACTCTCTACTTGATTCAATTATTTTGAATTGTTCATTTTCAGTTAAAATTCTTACAGCTGATGACCCAACCATACCTCTACTTCCCAAGATGAGTATTTTTTTATGAGAGTTAAGAGTTGACATAAGCTTATTATAAAAAAAAAGATTTTATAAATTCAAAAATATATATAAAAGGTTTTTTTAATTTTAAAATTTTTAAATTTATTACAGCTTTAAACAAATCAAATATAGATGCCTTTTTCCATTTATGTTCAATATGAAAAGAAGAGTTTGAAATTTTACGAAAGTTTTCATGATAAAAATTTGAATCTTTTTCAAACGCTCCACTTGTAAGCCAAGGTTTATTACTGCCAATATAATGAATAAATATTATTTCATCTTTATATTCTTTAGTAGATTTACTAGATGCCTTAAAGTTAAATTTATTTTCTATTTCTAAATATTTACCATTAAAAAAAGAATTTAAAACATCTTGATCCCATTGTAAAATGTTGTTGCTAATCTCATTTAATTTAGATATTAGATTGTTATGCAAATCATTTTTAATCCATTTAGTAAAGTCAATCACCATTACTCCTGCATTAAAGTAATTTCCATCAACCCCTATTCTTTTTTCACCTCTACTATGTTCTGTTCTTGCACCAATTACAAAAGAAGAATTTTTTAACTCAAATAGTATTTCTTTTAAATAAGAAATAGGATTGGCTAAACAAATTACATCAGGATCAAGAAAAACTAAGTTGGAAATTTGATTATCTAAATAGTTTTTAATAAATAACCGATAGTATGTAGCTACGCTTATATGAACATTGTCAATATTTGGGAATTCGTGATCATAGTCTTTAAATTTGTAAACATTAAAATCATTTAAGTTTCTATGCTTAAGAATTTTTTCAGGTACAAAATCAATAAACTCTTCAAATGGATGAATTACATAAATATTAATTTCTTCGTCAACACTATCAAGCAAAGAAATCATAGATGTAAGAGCCTGAAAATTATAATTTTCATCAAAACAGTAAAGAAAATTAAAGATATCTTTCATATTGTATATTTAACTACAATAATACTTATTACATTGCATATAATAAAATTATGTGTGGCTTCATTGGTACTATTTCACTTCAACAAATAGATAATGAAAAAATTAAACTTGCTAATAAACTTATAGAATGTAGGGGGCCTGATCATACAAGTTCATTACAAAAAACTGTTGGTAATAAATAC